>VFSW01016058.1_pt1 | contig 10246 bp, 10 predicted proteins | sample 5358111 | NCBI WGS metagenome assembly VFSW01 (sample SAMN11554181, study PRJNA540505) | mine drainage metagenome | isolation source: sediment from site ElyBrook_90M | place: USA: Ely Copper Mine, Vershire, VT | collected 2017
ACTTGACGTTCCTCGCAGGTGTGCTCGTAGGCACGCCCACGTTTTTCGTGACAGGCTTGCTTGTTCCGGGAGCGCCGGAATTCGGAAAGGCGTTCGGGATGAAAGAGCTTCCGGTGCCGTCGGATGGTCTGATTTGGACGTACCTTAGCATTGCCGTCGGTGACATACTTTGCGGAGCGCTAAGCCAACTGCTGCGCTCTCGAAAGAAAGCCCTTTTGATCTTTCACTGAATCACCGCCCTCGGAATCTGCGGGTTTCTTTTCGCTCCACCTTCAACTCCCGTTGGCTTCTATGTGCGATGCGTCGTGGCGGGCCTGGGGATTGGATTTTGGGCGAACATGGTGACAAATGCGGCGGAACAATTCGGCACCAACGTGCGGGCCACCGTGACGATCACCGTTCCGAACTTTGTCCGGTTTCTCCTGTTCCCGATTTCAGCGGCTTTTCTTGCGCTTAAGCCAAGCGTAGGAATCGTTCCAGCAGCAGCCGTGGTTGGACTCACTTGCTCCGCGCTCGCAACCGGCGCTATTCTCTTACTCAAAGACAGCTTCACCCGCGACTTGGACTACAACGAGCAACTGTCGTCAGAAACGCCCACGTACGAGGCAAACAATGAACAAGCTTTCAGTCGGAACCAGCTTTGACTTCCCTTTTCGGCTCACACCAGAACAGGTGGAGTCGTATGCCAAGTTAAGCGGTGACAGGAACCCGATTCACTTCGACCAGGAGGCAGCGACCCGAAGCGCAATCGGGAAGATTTCCGTGCAAGGAATGCTGGGGGGCTTTGTCTTTTCGCGCGTTTTGGGCACTTTGTTTCCAGGCTACGGGACCGTTTATCGCTTTCAGTCTTTACAGTTCAGGCGGCCGATGTTCGTCGAGACGGACTACGTGGCTACAGTCAAAGTTCTTAAGGTTGTGAGGGTCAAGCACGTCGCCAGGCTCTCGACAATCATTATTGAGAAGACAACGGGCCAAGTCACGACGCGGGGCCATGCAATCGTTGTTCACCTGCAAAGATTCTAGCCACATAGTAAAGCTTGAGGAATTCGTCACCCAGTTTTTCGCGCTCGGTGTCGCCGAGTTGGCTGCACCGGGCGCGGTACTTGGCGCCCACCACGGTGCCCGCCGTGGGCTTCTGAACTTGCTCTTTCTTCGCTTTCACGGAAGACAGGCTGCCTTTGCTCTGCGTTGAGGTCAACTCGACAGAACGAGACAGGCGGGACGCGCTGACCTACTTCTTCGCCGCCTTCGCCTCGAAGACCAGTTCGCCATTCTTGAACTCCACCGTCACGCGGCGGTGGTTGGTGGCTTCGCCGGCTACCGCTGGAAGAACTTCTTCACCACTTCGCCGGGCGTGGCGATGACCGGGGCGGAAAGATCGAATTCCTGCAAGACAAGGCCGAGTTGACGTTGGTCCATGCCGCGCAGGTGCTCGTCGCTGGACAGCAGCAAGCGCCCCTCCAGCAACGCGGTTTCGGCGACCAGGAAGGAATCGTTGAGTTCCTCGGCTGGCAGCAGGCCCGTGTTGCGCAGCCGTTCGCCAATCCGTTCAACGATGCCGTGGCCCACGGGCATCAGGTTGATGGGGACAATGCGCCATTGTCGCGCGGCGCTGATGCCTGCCAAAGCCCGGTCGCGTTCCTCGGCGGTGTCGGCGTGGCGGGCAATGTGGGCGAGTTCGTGCTGCGGAGTGGGCGGGATAACTAACCGGGGCGACGTGAGGCGGGCGCGAATGGTTTCGATGGCGTCAATGACGGTGTCGGACTCCGCGCCCAAGTCCATCAGCACGTTCGCGTCAACGGCGACGAGCGGCCTGGACGGGGCGTCCATAGTAGAGCTTGAGGAATTCGTCGCCCAGCTTCTCGCGCTCGGTATCGCCGAGTTGATTGCACCGGGCGCGATATTTGGCGCCCACCACGGTGCCCGCCGTGGGCTTCTGCACTTGCTCTTTCTTCGCTTTCACGTGAGACAGGCTGCCATTGGTCTGCGCGGAGGTCAACTCGCCAGAGCGAGACAGGTGTGACGCGATTCGGCAAAAGGAGCGCTCGTTGAACCCGATAGCGTCAGCATTTGCTGAGGCGGGCTCTTGGTTGCCTTTCCTGAATCGTCGAGCGCGCCGGCATATTCACTGAGCGTCGAGAGGAGACGATTATCTTGCAGGAGACCGCCGGGCGCATCATCTGATCGGTATGCAAATGGCCAGTGTTCAACGGGTGACGCAGCAGACCAGAGGGATCGCCAAAGTCGTGCCGGCCACGCGAATTCCGAAATCAGCCGGTCGTCCGCCGCCGGAAGCGGCCGAACGATCCCTTCACGGGCGCGTTTTTTCTTGGCCGCGTTGCCGTTCAGAGGCTTTACTCCCCGTTCGCAAATGAAACCGAAAGCCTACGCCGCCGCCGGCGTTGACATCGATCTGGGCAACCGGGTGAAGTCCACCTTGCCGCAGTTGCTCGCCGCCACGCATCGGCGCGAGGTGCTCGGCAAAGTCGGCGGGTTCGGCGGGCTGTTCGCCCTCGACACGCGCAAATATCGCCAGCCGGTCCTGGTGTCGAGCGTTGATGGCGTCGGCACCAAGCTCAAGCTCGCCTTCGCGCTGGACCGCCACGACACCATCGGCCAGGACCTCGTCAACCACTGCGTCAACGACATCGCGGTACTGGGCGCCGAGCCGCTGTTCTTTCTCGACTACCTGGGCACCGGCCGGTTGGAGCCGCGCGTCTTCACCGAGATCATCCGGGGCTTCGCCCAGGCCTGCGCGGAGAACCACTGCGCCTTGATCGGCGGCGAGACGGCGCAGATGCCCGGTTTCTACGCGCCCGGCGAATACGACGTGAGCGGCACCATCGTCGGCGTGGTCGAGAAAGACCGGCTCCTGGACGGCTCGCGCACGGTGAAACCCGGCGACGCGGTCCTTGGCTTGGCATCGAGCGGCCTCCACACCAACGGCTACTCGCTGGCCCGGAAAATCTTCTTTGAGCAGATGAAGCTCAAACCGACGAGCCGCCTGGCCGAACTTGGGAGCACCATCGGAGACGAACTCCTCAAGGTCCATCGCAGCTACGGTCCGCTGGTGCAGGCGCTGCTTGGTTGTTTCAACAAATCGCCCATCGCCCATCGCCTGCCGCCCATCGTCAAGGCCCTCGCCCACATCACCGGCGGCGGATTCCTCGACAATCTGCCGCGCGTGCTGCCGGGGCACTGCGACGTGGTCATCCGCAAGAGTAGTTGGGAGGTGCCGCCCATTTTCCGGCTGCTGGCGGAAAACGGCGGCGTGGCCGAGCGGGAGCTGTACCAGGTCTTCAACATGGGAATTGGCATGACGCTGATCGTCGCGGCCGACCGGGCGGACGCCGTGCTGCGGTACATCCGCCGGCGCCGGCAGCCCGCCTGGCTGATCGGCACGGTGGTCAAGGGGGCAAGGCAGGTCCGCTTGGAATAGGCGATCCGCCGCCGATGCCAGCCACGGGCCGGCATTGGACAAGTCCGTCGTCCGACTTCATTTTGATTCCAATGGAAATTGAGATTCTGGGGCCGCAACCGTTTGAACGCGACGCGCAGGGCGCGCTGAAGTCGCGGGTGGGGACCGTGTTTCTTCACGGCCGGGCGCTGGTCACGCTGCCCGGCATTCACGCCTCGCAGCGGGCGGCCTATGTGGAGCACCTCAACTGCCAGCGCGCGAGCGCCGGGCTGCCGGCGCTGACGCCCACCGAGGAGGCGCGCGAGTGGGACAATTCCGCGGACCTGTTTTTCGAAGCCGACACCATTCTGATCCGGCCGGACCCCGCGCACATGGAACTGGCCTTCGAAGCGGACCAATTGCTGCAGGAGTTGGTATCCAAGCGGCGCATCAAGTTTATGTTCGTGCTCCACGAGGAGGTCCAGCGCGCCATCAAGGAGCGCGGCGAGTGCTGGCGCATCAGTTCGCTGCCCCGCTCGCGCGACGGCATGCGGCGGCTGGTCGAGGAATCCAAGGTCGCGATCGGCCAACGGCCGATCTATTACTACAACCGCGTCAGCGGCACGCGGCATCTGACGTTCGACGAATTTGCGCGCCTGGAATCGTTGGCCGCGCCGGACCTGGCCCGCCAGTTGCAGGAGGTCGCCGACCACGCCCGCACGCGCAACCGCCTGGGCAACCCGGAGGTGGATTTCTTCGCGGCCGATTCGCTGAGCTTCGGGGCGCGCGACTTCGCCGGGGTCCGGTTCGCCGAATTGCCGGAGGCGGCGCTGCGGGATCGCTATCACGAACTCAAGTCCCACTTCCAGGCGGCGGTTGATCCGCAGTTCCGCACCGACGACCCGCGCGCGGAGGCCTGGCGCAACCGCATGTTCAGCGCGCTGGTCAGCCAGCGGGACGAGACGCTGGCGGAGGAGATCCTGCGCGGGCTCAGCCCGGAATTTTTTCTCCAAATCGAGTGGCTGCCGGGCGGGCGGTTCGAGGAGGGGGAGTTCATCTTTGACCCGATTTTCGAGGAGGCCGACCAACGGCCCAACGACACCGAGCTGCAGAACCTCTGCGACCGCAAGGCGCGCGACTTCATTTTCAACTTCATCCGCGAGTACGGCGACCTGGAGTACGTGAACGTCGGCCGGGTGGCGGAGTCGCTGTCGGTCCGCCCGGACGTCACCGGCCGCCGCGGCGTCTATCTGGCCGAACTCAAGGTCCGCACCACGCCCACGCCCATGGTGCGCTTCATTCGCATGCAGAAATGGGGCATTCGCGAGCGCCTCAACGAGGGCAAAGGACTGCTCCCGGCGATGTTGGAGAGCGACGAATACACCGATTACGTGCTGGACCGGCGCCTGGGCTGCCGGCAACTGGGCATGAACGTGCCGCCGCGCGTCACCGTGCGGCGGGTCGGCGAGATTTACGCCGGGACGAACGCCGCGCTCTGCGGGCAATTGATCCGCTCGCCCTACATGGAACGCGACTACATCCCCGGCATCGCCACGGACAAGCTGCCTTCCTGGAAGTACGCGCGGGAGGGCTACGCGTTGCGCGTGGCGCAACTGCTCGGCAAGGCCGCCGCCGCCAACGTCATCGTCGGCCGCACTTGGGAAGACGGGGCCAAGGTGGTCTTCGATGACGGCGATGAAGTCGTCGTGGAGGGCGCCGACGGACTGCCCCAAGACATGATCGTCGGCGACCACAGCGGGGCCTTCGGCGAATACCAGCGGCCGTTGCTGGAGTATGCCAAAGAGTACGCCAAACCGGTGAACTCGCGTCTGACGCTCGTCCCCCGGCCGCGCGCGTTTGCCGAGGCGTATCTGGCGGCGTTCCTGGATCAGTTCCTCCGTGTCCAAGGAGACTACCGGAAACGGCGGCGCGCCTTCGACTCGCTGTTCAAGCACCGTCCTTACGATCGCGCCGGGAGTTTCGCGTTTCGCTGGGAGTGCGTGCTCCGGCGACTGGACCAGACGGAGGCCGGGGCGCTGGCGGACGCGATCCGCAAACACATCACGGTGCTCACCAGCGTGGCAGGTTGAAGGCGGAGCGTTGCCCGGGACATTCCCCAAGCCGGGCACCGCGTCCGCGCTTCGTTCCCCCGGACGGCCGCTCCCGGCGCTGCGCCGCGGCTCAGGCGGCGACGAACCGGTCGAGCAGCATGGTCTTGTCCAGCTTGGTCAGGTCCGCCGCGACGTTCTTCTCGATTTTGGCGCGCGCTGGCGCCTCGAGGCCGTCGAGGATTTGGTGGTTGATCTCCTTGCTTGCGGCGAAGTAACAGCCGTCCACGCCCGGGCCGCGGAGCAGGGTGTTCAACCGGTCGGCCAGCCGTTTGACCAGCCGTTTGCGCTGTTCGATCTCGATGTTGTGGCGCTCGCCCGCCGCGGGGGCGTTGTTCGGACCGCCCCCTTTGCCAAACCGGCCCGCCAAGTCCGACACCTTGTCGGTCAGCTTCTCGTGGGCGTCGGCGATCTCGACGGCGTGCAGCAACTCCAGCCGCGGACTGCGGCCGAAATCGTGCGGATCGAGCTTGTACGCCTTGAAGGAACCCAGGTCAGTGACCACTACGAGTTTGTTCTTCATAATCTTCCAGCAACTTGGTTACGGCGTCTGGGGCCAACGTTCAGACGCATTTCCTTCGGCCTGATGGCACCGCAACTTAGCATATCCTTCCGCCGCGCGCAGCCGGAGTCAAAACCGCCGGCCGAGAATGAGTTTCACCAGCAGGTCGTCGGTGCTGCGGGTGAGGCCGAAGCCGACGCCAAAGTTGAATTCCCATTTCGGGGAGAGGTTGAGGTCAAGGGTGGGGAAGATGGCGTTTTGTTGGTCATTCCAGCCGGCGAACTGGGTGATTTCGCCGAGCGAGCTGTAGTATTCCACGCCGAGCGCCACCACTTTGGTCACGTCGAAACTGACCTTGGCGCTGGGCGCGAACTGCCAGCCGCCGGCGGAGTTCAGCCCGTGGAGGGATTTCTCGAAGGCCGGGTTGACCGCGAAATACCAGCGCCCCAACTGCTTGTCGATGATGGGCCGCAGCTCCCAATCCCAGGTGTCCTCCGAGTACGCGCGACGCTGGTAACCAACCTCAGTGGAGAGGCTGACGCCGACCGGCCAGTGCCATTCGTCCGGGACGCGAACGCGGGGCCGGATGTGGTCGCCGACCCATTGCCAGCCGTGGCCCGGTTGGACGCTGCTGAAGACGTAAAAGCCCGTCTCGAACCACGGCGTGATGCCTTCCGTGATTTCGAGCGTTTCGTGCAGCGCGTGGTTCGACGGGAGTACGCCGTTGACCGTCTGGTTCTCCCCATCGACGGTGAAGTTGCTGTGCAACTCGACCATGGTTTGCCCCGCAGGCACCGTGTCGGAACCGTACACCTGGATCTCGTAATTGTCCTGGGCGCGACCGGCGAGCGGAATCAGGCAGGCGGCGGCAACTGCGATCCAGTGGCGGGCGTTCCGCGTCGCAAGAAACCCGCCGCACAGCGGCGATCCGGAGCGCTGGAGCCGGAGGGCTTGCCGGCTCAACCCCTCTCGGCGCAAGGGAGTCCCGGTCCGCTGTTTTCCGAACGCGTTGGCGGATGACATCGGCAGAATGTGTTCCGGGAGGGGGGCGCGATCAACCCTCACAGCATCTTGCGCCCCCACGGGCCACACGGCGAAGCCGCCTCAGAACTGGTCCTCCTTTTCCTTGAACAACACGTTGAACGTGGTCAGCGAGCCGTAGCAGCGGGTGATATATTGCTGCATCTCGACCTTCTCGGCGTCGGCGAGCTTCTCGTGGGCGTTGATCTTCTGCTCCAGCACGCGGAGTTGATTGCGGACCATGACGACCTTGTGGAAGAAGATCGCCAGCGGCACTTCCTTGGTCTGGAGCGTCGGGTCGGCGGGATGCAATACCAGGCGGCCCCCATGCCAGCGCGGGAGGAGTTGTTCGACAACGACGTCGGGTTTGTCGAGGCCCAGGCGTTCGATGCTCGCCCCGACCGCGCGCTCAATGAACTGGGCCAGCGGCAGGTTCAGGCCGGTCACGGCCACCTGCGGCTCGGCCGGCTCCAACCCGGCCGACAACGGTTCGACCGTGCGTTGGCCCTCCTCAAACCGGATTTCCGCGGTGTGTTCGGAAATGGTCGTCACCTGCCCCACGCCGTAGGCCGGGTGGCGCACCTGCATGCCGATGTGCAATTCCTCGATTTTCATGCGGCTCTTTACCTCTGCCCGCATTCCCATTCAAGCCGCGACTGCGGCCGGTCCTGGGTCGGGCGCTTCTCGGTTTCTTGCAGGCCGGCTGGCGGGCCTGAATAGCCAATGGTGTACCAGCCCACCACCGAGCCGGCAATCAGAGAGCGAGTGGAAGCGTTTGCGCCGCGATTCGTCCGGAACTTTCGTTGCGGCCCGCCTCGGGCGGCCTTGGCCCTCGTTGCCGTTCTGGGGACCGGCTGCGCCACGAACGAACGCTATGTTTTGCTCAAGGAAGCCAGACCTGGCCCCAGGAATTCAAGGCGGCTAAGAAAGCCTCGACCAAGGCCGACTGGCGCGAGATTGGCAGCGTGCGCAGCGGCTTCGGTATGGTGATGAGCCACGTCTATGCCCTCAGCGATCCGGGCGCCTGGCTGGCGAACACGCTGAGAACGGACCTTGAGAGCCGGGGCGGAGGTCGTTGATGCGGGCCAAAGGGGCACGGCGGATATTTCCCTCTCCGGCATTGTCGAGTTCTGCCGGGTGGACGTTTACATAAAGATTTGGGCGACTTGGTCGTGGACCTCGAACTCCAGCCCAAAGACCGTCCCACCTCCCACGCCCGCTTGCATACCGAAGGAGGGCACGGTGGCGTGGGGGGCGCCACATCCGAGTTCTACAAACCGTTGCGTGAATGCCGTCAGAAACTCTCCTGGCTCGTCATGCGAGAGAGTCTGAAGTCGCTCCCAACGCCGACGCCGAGGGTGTCCGCTGGACCCCGGGAGGAAGCTTGGGCAGAGTCGGATTGACGGTTCATGGTCAGCCTCATCGCTGGATGGGCGTGCTGTGGTGAGGACGGTCCGGTTGTTCCTGCCCATCCGATCCTTCCAGCCTGATCGGGATGATGGATTCACCAGCGTAAAAGCTCCCCGGAACTGCGCTGGCAGGGAGACACGAATCCAGAAGAGGAGTTTGCCCTGGCGGCACCGGGAAGAGAACGCCCGATGGGGCCGGCGACGATGGCCTGGAGGGTTCCCGACACTCCGACGGCCGGGCGGGTCTTCATTCGACATTGGGCGCTCGTCCGCCAATGCTTGCGCGATGCCCAAGTGGCTCAAGTTGATCCTGGCGGTGCTGCTGCTCCCGGCCTGTCTGGGGGCGGCGGAGGCGCTCTGGCGCGTGGTCCGGGCCAGCGGCGGCGCGGACACGACGTGGGTGCCGTTGCTGGCCGGCGCGGGCTGCTGGCTGACGGTGTTTCTCCTGCTGCCCAAGCCGATGCTGCTTTACGTCTTCGGCCACGAGTTGACGCACGCGCTCTGGACGTGGCTCTTCGGCGGCAAGGTCCAGAAGCTCAAGGCTTCAGCCCAAGGCGGCCACGTCGTCGTCTCGAAGACGAATTTCCTGATCGCCCTGGCGCCGTATTTCTTCCCGCTCTACGTGGTGCTGGTGGTGCTGGTTTTCAGCCTGGGCAATCTGCTCTGGAATTGGCGGAGCTTGCGGGTCTGGTTCCACCTGCTGGTGGGCGCGGCCTACGCCTTCCACGCCACGCTAACCTGGCATATCTTGGAAACCGACCAGTCTGATGTCTCCGGGCAGGGCTACTTGTTTTCCGCGGTGGTGATTTTCCTCGGCAACGCCGCCGTACTGCTGCTCGGCCTGCCGCTGCTGACGCAGCAGGTGGATTTGCTGACGGCCATGCACTGGTGGCTGGAGGGCACCGGACGCGTGGCGCATTGGCTGGGGACGATGCTCTGAGCCATGACGATTCCGCACCGTGGCTGCTCTCCGCGGAAGTTCGAATGGCGCGGCCGAGGCGGCTCAACCCGCCTCCGGAAAGGTCCAATCGAAGGGACGAGTCACAGGAATGAAGTCAAGGCAATGATGCCCCGATGTTTGTTTCCGTGGCCGTGCTGCTCGCGGGCTAAAGACCCAGTTCCCGTTTCACCTCGGCAAAGGCTTGGATGGCAAACTCAAGGTCTGCCCGTGAATGGGCCGCCGAGATTTGCGTGCGGATGCGGGCCTTGCCCTTCGGCACCACCGGAAACGAGAACCCGATGACATAGACGCCTTTGGCCAGCATGGTGTCGGCGAACTTCGTCGCGAGCGCGGCGTCGCCTAGCATCACCGGCACGATCGGATGCGTGCCGGGCAGGATGGTGAAACCGAGTTTCGCCATACCGTCGCGGAAGAGTTTGGTGTTGGCCTCCAGCTTGTCGCGCAGGGCGGTGGATTCGCTGAGCAACTCCAGCACCCTGAGCGACGCCCCGGCGATGCTCGGGGCGAGGGTGTTGGAGAACAGATACGGTCGCGAGCGCTGGCGCAGCAGCTCGATGATCTCCCGCCGTCCGCTGGTGTAGCCGCCGCTGGCCCCGCCCAACGCCTTGCCGAGCGTGCCGGTGAGGATGTCGATGCGGCCCATCACGCCACAGTGCTCCGGCGTGCCCCGGCCGCGTTGGCCCATGAAACCCACCGCGTGTGAATCGTCCACCATCACGAGCGCACGGTGTTTCTCGGCGAGGTCGCAGATGCCGCGCAGGTTGGCGATGTAACCATCCATCGAAAACACGCCGTCGGTGGCGATCAATCTGAAGCGGACGCCGGCGGCTTCCTTCAGTTTCGCCTCCA
>VFSW01016059.1_pt1 | contig 10246 bp, 9 predicted proteins | sample 5358111 | NCBI WGS metagenome assembly VFSW01 (sample SAMN11554181, study PRJNA540505) | mine drainage metagenome | isolation source: sediment from site ElyBrook_90M | place: USA: Ely Copper Mine, Vershire, VT | collected 2017
CTATCGCGAAGCTTACTTCGAGCAGTTCCCCGGAATCTGGCGGCATGGGGACTTCTTTCGCATCGATGACAGCGGCCGCTGCGCGGTGCTCGGGCGCTCCGATGCGACGTTGAATCGCTTCGGCGTGCGGATCGGCACCGCGGAGATCTATCGCACGCTCGCGACGCTGCCGGAAATAGAGGACAGTTTGATCGTGAACCTCGATTTGACAGACGGCGGATTCTTCATGCCCTTGTTCGTCAAGCTCGCGCCGAACGCGGACCACGCGGCCGTCGCGGCGGCGATTCGCGACACCCTGCGCCGAGAGTACACGCCGCGGCATGTTCCGGACGAGATCGTCGCGGTGGCGGGGATTCCGACGACCCTGACCGGAAAGAAGATGGAGGTGCCGGTGCGTCGCATTCTGCAAGGCGTCGCTCCTGATAAGGCGGCCAATCGCGCCGCGATGGCCAATCCCGACGCGCTCGACTTCTTCGTCGAATACGCGGCGGACCTTCGCGTTCGACAGCGTCCGGCGCCCTGAACCGATGTCGCGGGAGGCGTTGCTGCTGTTGCCCGGTCTGGTCTGCGATCGGGCGGTGTGGGATTCCCAGATCGGGGCCTTGTCCTCGCGGCATGAGTGCCTCGTCGCCGATTACGGTGCGGCCGACTCGATCACGGCAATGGCGCAAGCCGCGTTGTCGGTTGCGCCGGAGGTGTTCAGCGTCGCGGGTCACTCCATGGGCGGCCGAGTCGCGCTCGAGATCGTGCGCGCCGCGCCCCAACGTGTGATCCGGCTTGCATTGCTCGACACGGGTTACCAAGCCTGCGCGGGCGGCATGGTCGGCGCCGAGGAGACGCGTCAGCGGCAGCGCCTGCTCGACATCGCGACCACAGAGGGGATGCGCGCGATGGGCCGCGAGTGGGTGCGCGGCATGGTCCATCCGGAGCGATTGCAGGATGCCGAGTTGATCGGACGGATTTTGGACATGATCGAGCGCAAGACGCCGGCGATTTTCGCCGCGCAGATTCGTGCGCTGCTCGGCCGTCCATCGGCGGAAGGACTGCTCGGCGCGATCGCCCGCCCGACCCTGATCGCTTGTGGGCGTGAAGATGCGTGGAGCCCGCTCGCACGCCATCAGGAAATGGCCGCCAGGATTGCCGGCGCGTCGCTGGCGGTCATCGAGCGCGCCGGTCACATGTCGACGATGGAGCAGCCGGCCGCCGTGTCCGCGGCACTGGCGCGCTGGCTGGAGATGCGAGTGGCCCTCCAGTACGCGGCGGCCCGGCGCCCCCGTTTGAGGGGTCGGGGGGTGAGTCCCCGGCGGCGCAGCCGGACTGGGAATCCGTCCGCGTGGCGCCGCCGAGGCGGTGGCAGCGGTCAGGCGCCGCGGCTGCGCCATCCCTCCTGATAATGCTCGCGCGCTGCCGCGGCATAGGGCGTCGGCGCCACCTTGACGCGAATCTCGAGCTGCTTATGGCGCTCCACGGTGGGTTTGTGGGTGCCGCCGTTCTCCTCGCCCCAGACGAGCGTGAGCACGTCTCCGACATTCACGTCGGGGTCGACGACGCCGAGCGACAAGACCGTGCGTTCATTGTAGCTGTAGCCGCCGAACATCGAGAAGCCCACGGTGCGACCGCTGGCCATCACCCGATCGTAAGAGGCCGAGGAATAATTGCAGTTCGGAAAATCGAAGTACTTGTAGTTTTCGCCGCCGGGTTCGAGGAGCGACGCGTAGATCTTGATGAAATCGGCCGGATTCCATGCAAAGGTGACCTTCTTGCGCTGCGGCTGGGCCGCATGGCGTTTCAGTGCCTCTGCGCCGATGAACTCGTGGTCGAACTTGATGAATGCGCCGTACCCTAGGGCGTGCGGCGTCAGGTAGTAATCCTCGATGTTGTCGGAGATGAAGCTGCCGCCAATGGAACCCGCGCCCTCGTATCCCGTGGCCGGGAGCCATTCGCGATAGGGACGCATTTTCTCGCCCGTGTAGACGGCCGGCAGCGGCGAAGGAATCCAACCGGATTCGAGCGTATTGCTGGAGTAAGCTCGGGCACCGACCTGCAGCATGCCGAAGTCCTTGCCCGCCTCGACGATCGCTTCACGCACCTCCTCGTATTCCGCATACGGTCCCCAGAGTTCGAGTCCCGGCGCTCCGGCCATCCCGTGGCGCAAGCATCGCACCTTGCGACCTTTGACGTGGATGTAATCCATGGTGAAGAATTTCACGTCCGGCAGCGGCCCCCCGTTCAGGCGCGCCAGCACCTGCATCGCATTCGGTCCTTGGACCTGGAAACGATAGTGTCGTCGGAAGACGGCCTTGCCACGCGGGTAGGACGGCGAACGGTCGTCGCGGATCGATTCGACCGCATAGCCGCCGGTCTTCGCATGGAACTCGATCCAATTCACCGTCGGTGCGCGGCCGACGAATAGCAACTCGTTCTCTTCGAGATAAAACAGAATGCCGTCGCCGATCACGTAGCCGTCATGGCTGCACGGCACCATTTGCTTGGCCTTGTTCGGTACAAAGCCGTTGAAGCTGTTGATCGTGAGGCGCGACATCATCTTCAGCGCGTCGGGACCCTTGATCGTGATCTCCGCCATGTGATGCGTCTGATCGAATAGCACCGCCGTCTTCTGCCAGGCTTGTTGTTCGGAACGCCAATTGCTGAACTCATACGGCACGACCGGATAGACGTAGGCGCCAATCTGGGAATTGCGCAGCATCTGCACCGGATTGCCGATACGCCGCAGCAACTGCTCGAGGTTTTCCTGATTCATCGTGTTTGTGCTCCGAAACTTCGACCGCCAACAGTAATGCGATGCCGATGCGGAACGGAACTCCTTTGGAGTCGACCGGTTCGGTCTGCCAATGATGCGGACCGAGTGAAATCGGCGTACCGCAGTCTAACGGGGAGCCCTGACGAACTTTCCACCGATGGCGAAACTGTACGATGCTACCGGCGAACCGTACCGGTGCACGTCGGCTCGTTGGTGCGTCGCCAAGAGATCTCGGTCTCCCAAAAGCAACGCCGATACCTGGTATAAGCGCCAACGGCTTGTTGGGCTCGTGGTGTCTCCGTATAAGGTCGAGACATCGGCTCCGAGGCGCCATAGGGTGCCTGGAAGACGAGGCTCGATAACTAAAATGGCGACGATCGCGGCGATGCGGCGCTCGCGCCGATGTCGATACGGGGGGCGGATGGACGGTGGCAATGCCGCGCACCGCGCGGGTCTTGCGATTGCGGCGTCGTGTACCTGGGCGCCGCTCGGCGATTTGATGGTTGCCGAAGTCGCTGCCGGTGCCGGTCTTCGACCGACACGCAGCTCGGACGCGCTGCCGCGTCCGCCGAGCTTTTTCCTGTACCTGCAACTCGACGGCGAGGGCGTCGCGCGGCAGGATGGCCGCGAGGCGTGGTTGCGCGATGGCGACTTCACGTTGTGCGACGGCAACCGGTCGTACGAGATCGAGCTGCAGGCGTCCGGCCGGATGCTGGCGATCGCGATTCCAACCGCGAGGATTCGCCGCTACATCGCGTGCCCGGAATCGCTCGCCGCGGTTCCGATCCGTGCCCCGGCCGGGGTCAGCGCGTTGCTATCGAGTTTCTTGCGCCACTTCTGGTCCGAATGCGGACGGCCCGGCGAGGCGAGTCCCGCGGCCCCGATCACCGCCGCGATTCTCGAGTTGCTCGGTGCCGCGTACTCGCGGGTCCCGCGCACCAGCACGGAGCGTTCCGCGCGCGGCACGGCGCATCGCATCCGGATCGTCACTTACATTCACGCGCATCTCTACGACGCCGATCTCACGCCGATCAAAATCGCCCGGGCCTGCGGCATCACGACGCGTTATCTTCACTACCTCTTCTCGGAAGGGGACGAGACGGTGGCGCGGTACATCCTCAACCGCCGTTTGGAGGCGTGTTCGCAGGCGCTCCTCTCCGGCAGTCAGCGGGGTCGCACGGTCACGGCGATCGCGTTCGATCACGGATTCAACAGCGCGACCCATTTCGGGCGCGTATTTCGATCGCATTTCGGCACGACGCCCCGCGAATTCAGGACGCGGGGGCTCGATGCCCAACGGCAGCCGCAGCGCCCGACCGGCGGGGTCGCAGCGGCGGAGCTCTAAAGGCACTGACGATCCTTCCGAGGAGTCGCTACCGATGAACGCGAATGCCATTCCCGAGCAGCCGGCGGTTTCCGACGCCGTCGCGCGCTTTCTGCGCCGTCCGGCTCGCTTGTTGATCAATGGCGAATGGGTCGAGCCGCACGGCAAGAGCCGCATCGCGGTGATCGATCCATCGACCGAGCGCCAGATCGCGGAAGCAGCGGACGCCGACGACGCGGACGTCGACCGTGCCGTGCGGGCTGCGCGCACGGCCTTCGAAGCGGGTCCATGGCGCGACTCCTTGCCCGACGAGCGCGAGGCGCTGATGTGGCGATTGGCGGACCTGCTGGAGAAGCACGCCGAGGAGCTCGCCGAACTCGAGAGCCTCGACAACGGCAAGCCGATATCGATGGCGCGCCTCGTCGACATTCCGGGCGCGATCGGGCACTTCCGTTACATGGCGGGATGGGCCAGCAAGATCGATGGTTCCACCTTCAACACCTCGCTGCGCGGCGCGCCGGGCACGAAATTCCAGACCTACACGGTACGCGAGCCGGTCGGCGTCGTCGCGCAGATCGTGCCGTGGAACTTTCCATTGCTGATGGCGGCGTTGAAGCTCGCCCCGGTGTTGGCGACCGGCTGTACGAGCGTGCTGAAGCCCGCGGAGCAGACGCCGTTGACCGCCCTGCGGCTTGGCGAATTGATCCTCGAAGCTGGCTTTCCGCCGGGCGTGGTGAACATTCTCACGGGCCACGGCGAGACGACCGGCGCCGCGCTCGTCGCCCATCCGGGTATCGACAAGATCGCGTTCACCGGTTCGACCGAGGTCGGAAAGCTGATCAATATCGCCGCCACGCCAACGCTCAAGCGCGTGTCGCTCGAGCTCGGCGGAAAATCTCCGGTGATCGTGCTCCCCGACGTCGATCCCCGCACGGTCGCTTCCGGAGCCGCCCAGGCCATATTCTTCAACTCGGGGCAGGTTTGCGTCGCCGGCTCCCGGCTGTTCGTGCAGCGCAAGATCTTCGATGCAGTCCTGGAGGGCGTGAGCGCGGTGTCGAGTTCCCTCGTTCTGGGCCCCGGTCTCGACGAGCGCACCCAGATGGGTCCCCTGATCTCGCAAGAACAACGCGATCGCGTACTGGCTTATCTCGAGTCCGGCCGGGAACAAGGGGCGGCGATCGTGACCGGCGGCAACGCGCCGGCCCACGCCGGGTATTACGTGAAGCCGACCGTGATCGTCGACGTCAAACCCGACATGAAGATCGTGCGCGAGGAAATCTTCGGCCCGGTCGTGGTCGCGCAGCGGTTCGACGATCTCGACGAGGGCGCCGCCGCCGCGAACGAGGGCCCCTACGGTCTCGCGGCGAGCATTTGGTCGAACGATCTGCGCGCGGTGCAGCGCCTGGTGCCGAAGATCAAGGCTGGCACGGTCTGGGTGAATTGCCATGCGATGATCGATCCCGGGATGCCGTTCGGCGGCTACAAGCAGTCGGGATTCGGTCGCGAGCAAGGTCGCGCCGGCATCGAGCTGTACACCGAGATGAAGTCGGTTTGCATGGCAGTCCAGGGTCGAGGGGTGGCCGGATGACGGCGAAGCGAATGCAACGGCGCGCGGTACTGGTGCGTGAGACGAGCGGGGCTTATCGCCTGACTTTCGAGCAGACTGGGTTGCCGCAGCCGGCACCGCACGAGGTCCTGGTCCGCGTGCGTGCGGTCTCGCTGAATCGCCGCGACGTCTACGTGTTGAAGGGGCAGTATCCGATGCCGCCCCGGCCGAAGGTCGTGCCGCTATCGGACGGGGCGGGCGAGGTCGTCGAGCGCGGCGATGCGGTCACACGCGTTGCGGTCGGCGACCGCGTCGCCGCCTGCTTCTTCCAAGGCTGGATCGGCGGGCGACCGACCAGTGATGCGCTGTCCACCGCGCTCGGCGGACAACTCGACGGAATGCTGTCCGAGTACGTCTGCCTGTCGGCCGAAGGACTGGTTCGCATTCCCGAGGGACTTTCCTTCGAGGAGGCCGCGACCTTGCCTTGCGCCGCGGTCACCGCGTGGAACGGTTTGGTGACCCGTGGCCGGCTGCAGGCCGGCGACTACGTGCTGGCGCAGGGAACGGGCGGCGTCGCGATCTTCGGCTTGCAGTTCGCTGCGGCGGCGGGCGCACGTCCTGTCGTGATCAGCTCGAGCGACGTCACGCTCGCGCGCGCGAGGGAGCTCGGTGCCGTCGCGACGGTGAACTACCGGACGACGCCGCAGTGGGCGGACGCGGTGCGAGCGGCGACCGGCGGGGTCGGCGTGCACCAGGTGCTCGAGGTCGGAGGGCTCGGCACCCTACCGCAGTCGCTCGCGTGCCTTGCGCCGGGCGGGCACATCGCCCTGATCGGGGGTCTGGCGGGATTCGGCGGCGAGATTCCGGCGCGCACGCTGATGCACGCGAATGCGACCGCGAGCGGCATCTACGTCGGCTCGCGCGCGGACTTCGAGACCATGAATGCGTTCATTCAGCGGCACCGCATCAATCCGGTCATCGATCGCGTCCATGAGTTCGCGGACGCGACGACGGCCTACGAGCGCGTCGAGGCCGGAGCGCATTTCGGCAAGGTGGTGATCCGGATCGACTAGGTGGCGCGTCTTCCCTGACGCGCGGGCGCGGGCTCAGGGAAGGTCCGCGGCGACCGTGATGATCAGATTGCGCAGCCACGCGTGCGCCGGATCGCGATCCGGGCGCCGGTGCCAGAGCAGCGTCTCGTGCTGTATCGGCCCCGGGAACGGCGTCGGGAACGATTTCAGCGGCGGCACGTGGGTCGCGAGCCTCAGTACCCTCTCAGGCATCGTCGCTACGTACGACGTGCCGGCCAGCACCAAGGGTAGGTGCAGCAAGCTCGGGACCGCGAGTTGTACGATCAGATCGATGTCGAACAAGCGACGCACCAATTCCTCGGTGCTGACCGAATACGCACTCGGGGCGGCGAACGCATGCGGCAGCGCGAAGAATTGCTCGGCGGTCAACACGTCGCCAACCGACGGATGATCGGCGTCCACCGCGCAGACCCAGCGCACCGGCCGTAGGCGGATCATTCCGAGGGACTCGGGCCATGCGCGTGCGGCGTACAAGCGCAGGCTGTCGAGGCAGATGCAAAGATCCGCTTCGCCATATTCCAGGCGGGTCAATATGCTCTCGGAGATCAACTGGACCCGGAAGCACATGCCGGGCGCCTCCACCGCGAGCCGACGCAGCAGCGTGGGCAGCAGATCCGGAACGGCTTCCTCGGAAACGATGATCGTGAACTCGCGTTGGGTCGTGGCCGGATCGAATTCCGGCTGCGTGCCGAGCGTCGACTCGATCCTCAGCAAGGCCTCGCGCACCGGCTCGAGCAGCGACAGACCGCGCGGGGTGAGCTCGAGGTTCCGACCGACCCGCACGAGCAAGGGGTCGTCGAAGTACTCACGCAGCTTGTGCAGCGCGGTGCTCATCGCCGGCTGCGAGATCCCGAGACGGTCGGCCGCTCGGCTGATGTTCTTTTCGTGCAGGAGGGTGTCGAGCGAGATCAGCAGATTCAGGTCGAATTGCCGCAAATGGAGCATCGTCGTCCGCCCGGTAGTCCGTCGATGCGCGCCGTTCAGATCCGACCCGTGAGCTGCTGCTCGAGATCGTGCAGCGTGCGGTAGCACGGCAACACCTGATGTACGCTCGCGTTCGGTTCGCGGCCCTCGCGGATCGCGGCGAAGAACTCACGATCCTGCAGCTCGATCCCGTTCATCGACACGTCCACGGTCGAGACGTCCATCTTGCGCTCCTTGCCGTCGACGAGGTCGTCGTAACGGGCGACGTAGGTGCCGTTGTCGCAGATGTAGCGAAAAAACGTCCCGAGCGGGCCGTCGTTGTTGAACGACAGCGATAGTGTGCAGATCGCGCCGTCGCGCGCCTTCAGCTGGATCGACATGTCCATCGCGATCCGCAACGTCGGATGGATCGGACCCTGGATTGCGTGCGCGACCGCGATCGGCGCGCCGGTTTGATACGCGAACAGATCGACCGTGTGCGCCGCATGGTGCCAGAGCAGATGGTCGGTCCACGAGCGCGGTTGACCGAGCGCGTTGATGTTGGTGCGCCGGAAGAAGTACGTCTGTACGTCCATCTGCTGGATCCGCAGCTCGCCGGCGGCGATTCGGCGATGGATCCACTGGTGCGAGGGATTGAAGCGCCGCGTATGACCGACCATGCACACGAGTCCCGTGTCGCGCTGCGCGCGGGCGACCTCCTCGGCGTCGCTCCAGCGGTCGGCGAGCGGAATTTCGACCTGCACGTGCTTGCCGGCCTGCAGGCACTCTACGGCCTGCGCGGCGTGCAGTTGCGTCGGGGTGCAGAGGATCGCGGCCGATACGCCGGGCAGCGCGAGCGCCTCGGCGAGGTCGGTCGTCGCATGATCGACGCCGTATTTGCGCGCGACTTCGCGCGTCGGTTCGAGCTCGCGCCCGACCACCGCCGCGACCTCGATCCCGCCGATCGCTGCAATGGCATCGAGGTGCTTCTGGCCGAACGCGCCGGCCCCCGCGAGTATGACCTTCATCCGCCATTCTCCAGGATCAAGTGGCCGACCGCCGTGTTCGACGCCGGCACGTGGTAGAAGCGGTGCGTGACCGTCACCTTCGGATCGAGCGCACCCCGCATGACCAACCACATCACGAGCTCGATGCCCTCGGAGCCCGCTTCGCGGATGTATTCGATGTGCGGCATTCGCGACAGCGTCTCCGGATCGTCGATCAGCTGATCGAGCCACCGATTGTCCCAATCACGGTTGATCAGGCCGGCCCGGGGGCCTTGCAGTTGATGGCTCATTCCGCCGGTGCCCCAAATCTGCACGTCGAGTTCGTCGTCGAACGACTCGACCGCCCGTCGAATCGCCTTGCCGAGCTCGTAGCAGCGGCGTCCCGACGGCGGTGGATAGAGCACCACGTTGACCGCGAACGGGATCACGCGCACCGGCCAGTGCGCCGTCTGGCCGAACATCAACGACAACGGTACCGTCAGACCATGATCCACGTCCATCTTGTTGACGATCGTCAGGGCGAAGTCCTGTTGGATCACGGACTGAGCCAGGTGCGCAGCGAGCTCCGGATGCCCCTCCACGACCGGAACGGGTCGGGGGCCCCAGCCCTCGTCGGCGGGCGCGAACGACGGGGCGCAGCCGATCGCGAACGTCGGCACGATGTCCAAGCTGAACGCCGAGGCATGGTCGTTGTACACGAGCACCACGACGTCCGGTTGCGCCGATGCGATCCATTGTTTCGAGAAATCGTATCCCGAGAGCACCGCACGCCAATAGGGCTCGCCGGCGCGGCCGTTGTCGAGCGCCGCGCCGATCGCCGGCACGTGCGAGGTCGTGACGCCGGCGGTCACCCGCGCCATTATTCGCGCTCCCCGGGCGTGGGCGGCGCGGCGTACCGATTGCCTTCCGGCGAGCGTCCGCCCTTCAACATCATCTGCGCGTACTCCTCCTGGGTCATCCCGGTCATCGATGCCGCGGTGTACTGAAAGCTCTTGCCGTCGGTCGAGAATAGCTTGGCGAGAAAGTAGATGTTTCCGCCGAGCTCGATCATGCGGTTGTAGTCACGCGCCAGCACGGCCTGCTTCTGCGCCTCGGTCATCGCCCATTCGTCGAGATACCGGCGCTCCTCGCTCTTGAAGCGCTCGCGATTCTCCGCCTTCATCAGCGACATGCAAAATTGGTTCAGGTGATACCCCTTGCGCGCCTGGTCGGCGTCGAAGATCACCGTTCCCGGGACGTCCGCATAGGGTTTGTCGAGCGCCATCGTGCGATCTCCTCGTCGTCGGTCCGGCAGGCCCGGAGCTCAGCGATTCCAGTAGAGCTGCGTCGGGTTGTCCACCAGGAGGCGATGTTGCTGCAACGCCGTCGTCGCGATCCGCGGCAGGAAATCGACCAGCCGCCCGTCGTCGGGCATGTGTGTCTTCAGGTTCGGGTGCGGCCAGTCGGTCCCCCAGAGCACCCTTTCGGGAAACTCTTCGATCAATCGTCTCGCGAACGGCACCACGTCCTCGTAATTCGGCGGTCCGGCGCGCGCCCGGCGAGCCGGACCCCGAACCATAGCCCCCCCCGACGCGGGGGGCCGCCGCAAAGCGACCACCCAACCGCAACAGGGGA
>VFSW01016060.1_pt1 | contig 10245 bp, 11 predicted proteins | sample 5358111 | NCBI WGS metagenome assembly VFSW01 (sample SAMN11554181, study PRJNA540505) | mine drainage metagenome | isolation source: sediment from site ElyBrook_90M | place: USA: Ely Copper Mine, Vershire, VT | collected 2017
ATCATCACTAGAGCGATGCAGGCTCTAGGTATTTTAGGCAGGACTGAAGTTCCCTCTGCTGGCGAAGCTAATGATGCTTTGGTTGCGTTCAATGCGATGCTGGATTCGTGGTCGAACGGTGAGAACCTGATGTCGTATGTAGTCCTGGAGAGAAGCACCACTCTCACTCCTGGTAGTGCTTCCTACACCATCGGGTCGGGCGGGGTTATCAACTCCGCAAGACCTAATGGGATTGTTCAAGCTTATATCCAGGACTCGGGCGGAAATAACTTCCTCATGGAAGTCGTGCCGAGGGACAAGTGGAACCAGATCGGTAACAGGTCGGGAACCATCACGAGTCAGATTCCTAACACGCTTTTCTATGACCCTCAGTATCCATTGGGGGTAATCAACATCTTTCCGACTCCTCTCATTGGGTACACGCTCTTTTTCGACAGCACCCAGGATCAGGTCGATTTTTCTCTACTGACTTCGACTCTCTCAGCTCCGGCTGGTTATGAGCGTTGTTACGTCCTGAACCTCGCTCTAGAGCTGATGTCCGCTGGGTTTCCTTGCATGCTGGACGACAAACAACTGATGAGGCTTATTAACAATGCCTCGGATGCTAAGGCCAATATCAAGAGGACGAATATCGAGGATGTGATCTCGAACTATGACGATTCGATAGTGAGTCACGCCACACCGACTTACAACATTTTCAGGGATGCCGGTTAGTGCAAGTCCAGCTTTTCGGAGTGGGGCTTAAAGGGAAAAGCCCGGCTATCAATGCGCAAAGGCGTATCAATTGCTACGTAGAGCAGCAGAAGGACGACGTTCGTACCACCATGTCCCTTATTGGCTCACCTGGTCTGAGTCCATTCTGCACAACGATTGGAGCCCTTCCTTCTAGGGGGATGTGGCCGGTAAACACTCTACCCACCCCTCTTACTTTCTCCGTTCATGGCGGGACGCTTTATTCCCTGAACAACGCTGGAGTTACTTCGGTCATTGGAACGATAGGAACGACTACCGGCGATGTGTCAATGGCCGATAACGGAACCTATCTTGTTTTGGTGGATGGGGCTAAAGGCTACTACTACAACATGCTGGTCCCGGCTGGTCTCAATCAGATTGTGGATGGGAACTTCACTACGACTCCAAAGACGGTGACATGGCAGGATACCTATTTCATCGTCAATGCTGGGGCTACGAATCAATTCCAGCTTTCGTCTAACTCAGACCCTACGACTTGGCCTGCGGTGAACATCAACTTCACCGGGTCTGGAGCTGGAGCCATTCAAGCGTTGATTGCGGACCATTCCATTCTTCAGATATTCGGGGATGTCTATAGCGAGTTCTACCAAGACGCCGGAACGCCTGATTTCCCCTATGCGGTGATTCCTGGGTCTGCACAAGAGTTCGGTTTAGGGAGTGCCTGGAGTCTCTGTAAATACGACAACTCCCTAGCTGGTCTTTTCAGAAACAAGATGGGCGAGGTCAACATCTCGAAAATGGCCGGATTCAGGCTTCAGCAGATTTCGAGTCTGGAGCTTGACTACCTCATCAACAACTATTCAACGATTTCGGATGCGGAATCCTTCGGCTATATGCTCGGAGGTCATCCGATGTATCTGATTAATTTCCCTACTGCGATGCAGTCATGGGAGTTTGACGGAGCTTCCCAAGTTTGGGGTGAAAGACAAGCAACAGACGGGACGAGATATTGGGGCCAGAAATTCGCAGCTTTCCAAAACAGGAAACTGGTAAGCGACTACCGGAACGGAAACATCTACCAGATCGATCCCACCGTTTATACAGATAACGGGTCGTCCATTCCGATGGAAATCTGGTCAAAAAGGATCTGGAACCAAGACAAATACATCGGGATTGAAGTTATCCAGATCGATGTCCAGGCCGGAGTAGGTGTAGTCACAGGTCAAGGGGTTAACCCGCAGATTGATCTTCAAGTCTCCAAAGACGGTGGAAATACTTTTACCTCGATTGGTTACTCCTCTGTAGGTGCTTTGGGGGCGTATACCCAAAGAGTCATCTGGAGGAGTCTAGGAGCTGCGAGGGATTGGGTTTTAAAGCTGAGAATTACCGATCCGGTAAAGAGAATCCTGGTTGGGGCGACTGCTGAGATGGTCGGAGGGCCGTTCTAGTGGCGACTATCACCGGCCCTAAGGTTCAGCTTCCCTCGGGTCCGTTCACGAATCCTGATGGGTCTTTATCCATCGATGCGACCGTTTTTCTGTCGTCTCTACAAGCAATCACTTTCTATTCGAGTAGATCAGGCCCGACAGCCAGCAGACCTACCAGCACGAGTTTCAGATGGGTGGGGATGCCTTATTTCGATACCACCCTTGGGCTTCCTATTTTTCTCAAGACTGCTTCTAGTAGTGCTTGGGTAAAAGCAGATGGAACAGCAGCATGAATGACCTGACCGTTCCGGCCCTTTTAAGGGCGAAGGTCTACAAGGCCGAGGAAATCATGCTGAAGCTTCCTCAGGTCGAGATGCCAGTTATTCATCACTTCGCTGAAGGTGTGTATGCGAGGGAACTACATATCCCCAAGGACACGATCCTGACGGGGAAGATTCACAAGTATTCCCAATTGAACATCTTGTCCAAGGGCGAGATTTCGGTAATGACGGAGACAGGGATCAAAAGGGTCAAAGCTCCGTTTGCCATTGTTTCTCCTCCGGGTACTAAACGAATTGCCTACGCCCATGAGGATTGTGTCTGGACGACAGTTCATGGGACATATGAAAAAGACGTGGACAAGATCGAAGAACATTTCATCGCACAGAACGAAGCTGAATATCTGGAGTTTCGTTCCCTCTTGCTGGAGAAGAAATCATGGCTTGGGTAGCCGCAGGGGTCGCCGCTGCGACATTGGTTGGAGGGGCGATGTCCGCCGATGCTTCAAAGTCTGCTGCTAAGACACAAGCTCAGGGGGCTCAAGCGGCTACTGCCGCCCAGCTCGGGATGTTTGGTCAGACCCAAGCAAATATGGCGCCCTGGATGAATGTAGGTCAAGCGTCTCTAGCTCAGTTAGCTAGTGGACTTGGGATCAACACCAATCCAACTGGAACGCCTAATCTGGTTGATGCAACAAGCGGTACTCCAAGACCTAATGCACAGCTCTATGCGACTGATCCGAACTATAAACAAGCATGGGATCAGGTTGCCCAGGCGCATCAGCAAAAGTTCCAGAGCGGCTATACAAATAATTCGTCTGCTGATGCTATTCAGGCAGCAGTTTCCCAACTTTATAAACCGACTCCAAGCGTTCCTAATGATGCTTCCAATACGCCAGGATTCGGGCAGTTCACCAAACCTTTTACTCTTGCTGATTTCCAGGAGTCTCCGGCATATCAGTTCAATCTTTCCCAGGGTGAGAAAGCAATCAACAAAGCCGCGGCTGCCAGGGGTAACTATTACGCTCCGGCGACCTTGCAGAGCATTTCCAAATACTCGCAGGGTATGGCGTCGAACGAGTTCCAGAACGCTTTCTCGAACTACAACACGAATCTGAACAATATCTGGGGCCGACTCTCAACAATGTCCGGAGCGGGTCAGAACGCCGCAGGGAATATAGGTACTAACGCAACTCAAGTCGCCGGTCAGGTTGGAAACAACATCACCGGAGCTGCTAATGCTTCGGCTGCTGGTCAGGTCGGGTCGGCTAACGCAATCAACAGCAGTATGGGGAACGCTTACAACGCCTATTTGATGCAGCAGATTTTGGGGCAGAACCAACAATCTACTGTTCCAAATGCCTCGCCGAATAGTGCTGGTGACTATGGAGCATTCGCCTAATGCCCATCGACGCTTCCATTCCTCTAGGAGTTAAGACGCCGGAGATCATGAATCCGGGTCAGATGATGTCCCTGCAAAACGTCGCCCGTCAGGGTCAACTTCAACAAGTCCAGCTCGAATCTGCTCAGCAGGATTTGCAAAAGAAGAACGCTTTGAGACAGGTCATGCAAGGGGCCACCGATCCGACTACCGGAAGACTAACCCCTCAAGGTATTTCCCAAATTACTCAGATTGATCCTGCTATGGGCATGCAGTTGGGTCATCAACAAGAACAACTAAGACTCCAAGATTTGGCGATCAACCAGAAGAAAGACGACATTCGGAAACGGGTCGGGACGGCCTATGTCACGTCTTACGACCGATATCTCCAGCAGACCGGAGGTAACACCCAGGAGGCTACAAGACTCGCCCAGCAGGACACTCAAGCGGCGATAGGTGAGATGGAGAAAAACGGGACTCTTGCTCAGTCTGGTTTGGACCCTCAATCCATTCAAGGATTGAAGACGCTTCCGCCGCCTGAACAGATGAGATCGATGGTTACCAGTCTCGGTGGAACGCCGATTACGACTCAAGAACCCGAGATCATCAAAGAAATGCGGTCTCTTGGTGTCAAGCCTGGATCGGATGAATGGAATAGTACGCTTAAGAAGAGTCTGGCGAAGAAGACCGCCCCGACGCAATCCATGATCTCGCTCTATCCAGATTCGCAGATGAGCGATGACGCATTGAAATTTACGGCTCAACAATATCTAGCTGGGGATAGAAGCGTTATTTCAGGTTTCGCCAGAAACCCACAGATGAGGGCAAGGCTTCAACAAGCCATCGTTCAAGAGGCTAGAGCTTCAGGAGCTACGCCCAAAGATGTAGCGGCGGCTATTGGAGAGTTCGAGGGCTTTAAATCAGGTCAAAGGACTCTGGGTACTAGGGAAGCGCAGATTCAGCTCGCGGGTAATGTCACTGCGCAGTTCGCTCCTCTTGCGGTGGATGCTTCGGAACACTTCGACAGGACGAACATCAAGACGATCAATGACGTTGAGAAGGCGGCTTTGAGCAGAACATCAAGCCCTGAGCTTCGCAGGTTCAATTTTGCCAACCTGTCTCTTATCAATGCCTACGCCAGAGCGATCAATCCGCAGGGTGTCGGAAACGAATCTGACAAGGCTCATGCTCGGGAAGTCCTCGATACAGGTTTCAGCAAAGGAGACTACAGAGCGGCTGTCGATCAGTTGATGAAGGAAATTAACGCCGAGCTGAAAGCTCCTGGATCGGTTAAAGCTGGCATGCGAAGCCTCCTCACTGGTAAGGGTGAAGAGCCTGCGGCACCGGCTCCTAGCAAGCCTGCTGCTGCCGCCGCTCCAGCTTCTAAGGGCGTCTGGAAGATGGAAAAGATTCAGTAATGGCTAAATATCGCATCACTTCCCCCGATGGGCAGAAGTATGAGATCACAGCTCCGGATGATGCTTCCGAAGAGCAGATCATGGCGTATGCCAAGGAGAACTTCGACAAGGCTCCCAAACCTGATCCCATCAAAGAAGCCATCAACAAGAGTCCCACCATTGGGGCTCTTGATACCGTCGCTTCTCTTGGTAGTGGCGCAATAGCCGGTCCTGTCTCCGGTCTTGCTGGAATTGCTCAAGGTGCGAAAAACCTCTTTTCTCCGGGGATGCAAGCCGGGGATCGAGTCCGACAGGTTCAGGAAGCTTTGACCTATGAGCCCAGAACCACCATAGGCCAGGGCGTCACCAAAGCTATCTCCTATCCCTTCATGAAGCTTGGGGAGCTTGGAGACTTCGCTGGTGAGAAGACAGCAGAGAAGACCGGAAGCCCTGCGGCTGGAGCTGGGGTCAATATGGCCCTCCAGTCCATTCCTCTCCTGCTTGGCAGGGTAGGGCCAATAGGTGAGTCTACGGCCAGTCTTGCCAAACGTAATGCTTTGAGGGACCTCAATAAGCAGACCGACCAAGGCATTGTGAATGCCAAGGAAGCCGGTTATGTGCTCCCTCCTACCCAGGCTAACCCGAGTTTCCTTAACAAGTTAACGGAGGGGCTTGCTGGTAAAGTAAAGACCGCACAAACGGCATCCATCAAGAATCAGGAGATCACTAACGGCCTCGTGAGGAAAGGTCTTGGTCTTGCCGAAGATGCTCCGCTAACCCCGGAAACCCTTCAACAGATAAGGAAGCAGGCCGGTCAGAGTTATGAGCGTGTTCGATCTTCTGGGACTGTTCATGCTGATCCTGTTTTTGCTGAAACTCTCGATTCAATTGCTGAGCCTTATGTACGCGCTGCCAAGGATTTCCCGGATGCTGCGCGGACGGATATCATCGATGCTGTCAAAGCTGTTAAGCGTGATTCGTTCGATGCGAGTTCCGCTGTTGACCAGATCAGCATCCTCAGAGGCAAAGCAGATCAAGCCTACGCAGGTAAAGATAAGCCGCTAGGGAAGGCGTACAAGGGCATTGCGAATGCTCTTGAGGAGCAGCTAGGAAGGCACCTAGAAGATACCGGCGCTCCGGCGAATATTCTTGATGATTTCCGAAAGTCTCGGGAGATCATCGCCAAGACCTACACCGTTGAAAAGCATCTTGGCGCAGATGGAAACGTCAACGCCCAAGGGCTGGCAAATGATCTGAAGAGAAAGCCTCTATCCGGAGATATTCGTACGGCGGCTGAGTTCGCCCAGCAGTTTCCCAAAGCAGCCCAAAGACCGGAGCGGATCGGCGGGGTTCCGATGAGCCCGCTAGATCACGCTGTCTCCCTTGCGTCGATTGGAGGTGCTGTTGCTACAGGTCAACCCTTGGTTGCTCTTGGAGCTGCCGCACCGTATGCAAGACCAGTTGTACGCAATGCGATTCTGTCCGGTAAGTATCAAGGAAAGTTCGTCAACCCACGAACCTACGGCCCTTCAATGGGCGTGAGCCTTGCCGACATTCTCGCAAGATCTCAAGAGAATCCAGTTATCCCTCTTTCTGAAATATCGCAAGGTCAAAGGAATTAAATGGCCTCTTTCTTCTTCGGTCCTGACCCCCTCCAATCGACCTTTCTTATTCCCGGAGGGAACACCCCTGCTACCGGGGCTCAGGTCTTCATCTATGTAGCCGGGTCGGTTTCCACAAAGACCACGGTCTACAAAGACAATGCTGGGAATACGGCTTGGTCTAACCCTATCGTCTTAGATTCAGGCGGGAATCTTCCTTCAGGTGGTGTGATCTGGATTCCTTCAGGGGTAACGATCAAAGCTGTCTGGGCTCCAAGCAATGACACCGACCCTCCTAGTTCTCCATATCGGACCATCGACAACATTGCGGGGATCAACGATACGACCGGATCTCAAACCGAATGGGTGACTGGACCCGCTCCTACTTTTGTCAGTGGTACTCAATTCACTCTGGTAGGCGATCAAACAAGTACCTTCACCAAAGGCCGCAGACTTAAATTCAAGGTCACTGCTGGCACTGTATTTGGTGTTATTACGGGCTCGGCTTTTGGAGCACTAACGACTATTGATGTCGCTTTCGATAGCGGTGCTTTGGACTCTGGTTTTTCTGCTGTTTCCTACTCCGTAATCTCGCCCACCAATTCAAGTATTGGCGCGGATTACACCTACAAGTTCGCTACCACCGTTCCTTCTTCTGGATCTGGGACGACGAACATCTGGGGCATTGCTGGGGACTACACCCATATAACCGGAACGAACACGATCTCGTCTTTCAGCTCTGCGCCTTATCCTGGGGCGGAAAGAACAGTCGTAATTGATGGAGCCCTGACGCTCTCGCATAACTCGCCGACATTGCAAATGCCTGGCGGTGCAAGCGTAACAACAGCCGCGAATGATCGGTTTGTTGTACGGGCTGATTCAGTCTCGACGGCCATTATTACCAACTATGCAATGGCCAATGGTTTTCCTATAGTTGGGGCTCAGACATCGAATACTGTTTTCGCTGGTCCGGTTTCAGGAGCCGCCGCAGCCCCTACCTTCCGAAATCTGGTAGGTGCGGAATCGGCTTTAATTCTGCTTTCAACCAAGACGGCAAACGCAACATCATCAATCTCGTTTGGCACGTCTGATGTCAATTGGACCGCTTACGATCATTATCAGTTCAAGTTCACCAACCTTAGACCGGCTAACGATGGGCAGGGACTACTGGCTAGGTTCAGCATAGATGGCGGGGCGAGCTTTCTTTCTGACGCTAATTACAACTATGCTTATCAAGGGTTCACCACAGGAAACGCTTCTAACAATTCTGGTTCTACAAACGTATCGGGAGTTCTTGTTGTTAACAGCGTAGGAACTAGCGCTTCATTCCTAGGTATGCGCGGGACGTTAGATGTATTTGCCCCATCAACGGCCATGTTCCATTCATGTGCTGGAGTGTTCCACTACTTCGATACTGCCGCCGTCGAAGTTAAAAATTCCTGTGGGACTTATGTCGGTACAACCACAGCCCTGACGGGCATTCAATTCCTCTTCCAGATTGGAAACATTACCTCTGGAACTATTCGGGCTTATGGAGTCAGGAACTCCTGATGTTTGGCAAAGACCTCAACAGCCACCGCTCTAGGATCTTTGAGCAGACCTTCATTTGAATAACCGATGAATCTCTTCTTCTCTGGATGCTCGGCGGACCTCAAATGAAGCTGCATGTCTGTATCGATAACTCCAGGATCGAAGTTGATACAGCGAATGCCTTTGGATTGAAGGCTTCTGATGTAAGCCTCCATCCCAGCTTTGGCGGTGCAGTAAAGATCAAAGTGAGGAAGGCTGTTTCTAGCGAGACCGGAGGTGATGTTGACCACTACGGCACCGTGCGGGTAAGCCGTCACGAAGCGCTGAATGAGCCATATCGGAGAAACAAGATTAACGGTGAGTTCATCGATGATCTGCTGATCGGTGAAGCGCGGCGCTATCAGAACAGTCGCTGCGTTATTGATGAACACGGCATCGTCATGCCCCGGCTCGATTCTCTCCATATCGGGCCGCATCAGATCGAACTTCGGACGAGACAGCGGAACAACATCCCATCCATTAGCGGAATAGACGCTGGAGAGAGCTTTGCCGAGCCCTCGCGTTGTCCCTGTGATGAAAGCTGCTTTCATGAAGATCGCTCTAAGTTGGATAAAGAGGGGCACCGCTGGCAGTGGAGCTACCAGCGTCCCCATGTTAGCGGCAAAGCCCCCCATTCCTCATCGGAACGGGCGAAGCCTACATCAAGGGCTCCCAACGTGAATTATCCGGGAGTCCGGGAAAATGTCTGGAGATAAGGAAAATGGAGTCGAAAGGCGGAAAAACCGTGGTCTCACTGATGAAGAAATTGAAGTTATCAAAGAGCAACTCCTCAACTCGATCTATGAAGACATTGGTCGTTCGGTCGTCAAAAAGCTTCTTTGGACGCTTGGGGCGCTGTTCATTGCGCTGTCTACTTGGTTAGCGGCTAAGGGTTATCTGAAATGACCCTAGGAGAGAAACAGCGGAGGTTTGTTGAGCTGGTCGGGAGATTTATTACCTGGTGTTATTCAAACGGGTATGAACTGACCTTCGGGGAGTGCTACAGAACACCTGAACAGGCTTTCCTCAACGCGCAAAGCGGTGCTGGGATTTCCAACAGCCTGCACACGAAAAGACTAGCCATTGACGTGAATCTCTTCATTGACGGTCAGTACATGACCGACTCAGAAGCCTACAGACCTTTAGGCGATTACTGGAAATCTCTCGACCCGGAAGCTGCTTGGGGTGGTGACTTTACGAAGAAGGACGGGAATCACTTTTCTCTGTCCCATGAAGGAGTCCGCTAATGGCGCTAGACCCTGTTACCGCAGTCTTGGACATTAGCGGGAAATTGATTGATCGGTTATGGCCTGATCCAGTCCAAAGAGACGCAGCCAAGGTAAAGTTGGTCGAGCTTCAGCAGACAGGGGAACTAGCCAAACTCGCAGCCGAAACCGATCTTGCCAAGGGTCAGCTTCAAATCAACACCGCAGAGGCCCAAAATCCGCGTCTGTTCGTTTCTGGCTGGCGACCTTGGGTCGGATGGGTCTGTGGCGCTGCGTTCGCCTACGCGGCCATAATCGAGCCAGTGGCCCGTTTCGCTGCGGCTGTTTGGTTCGGGTACAAAGGGGCCTTTCCAGTCATAGACACGAGTCTCACCATGCAAGTCCTTTTAGGCATCCTCGGTCTGGGAAGTCTTAGGACTTGGGAAAAGCAGAAAAACGTAGCTTCAAAGTAGCTACTTTGGTGTGATTGCTCAGGAGAGCCATTGACCTGTCCGGTTATGGTGGCGGATTCTCCTCGCGGCATCCTTCCAGGGTGGGGCGAATATTCATTTCGGTAGCGCTCTCTTGACGAACTGATACGAGATCCATTCAAAGGGACTTATATACATGACTCCCTTTGAACCTTTCGGCGTGCGCGCTGGCGCTTCTTCGCCTTCTTCGTCCGGGCGGCGGC
>VFSW01016061.1_pt1 | contig 10245 bp, 9 predicted proteins | sample 5358111 | NCBI WGS metagenome assembly VFSW01 (sample SAMN11554181, study PRJNA540505) | mine drainage metagenome | isolation source: sediment from site ElyBrook_90M | place: USA: Ely Copper Mine, Vershire, VT | collected 2017
TCAACTATCAGTATCCTCAGCGGATCGATGAGCAATGAAGCACTTTTCTGCAAGCTCGTTAAAGTCGATTTGCAATACTTTCAGTATCCTCAGCGGATCGATGAGCAATGAAGCTGACATGTGGCCATGCCGCCTGGCGCTGTTATCTGCTCTTTCAGTATCCTCAGCGGATCGATGAGCAATGAAGCAACGATGATGATGAGCTAGCCGTGCTAGCGCGCGATCCTTTCAGTATCCTCAGCGGATCGATGAGCAATGAAGCAAAGGAGCTGGCCCGCATGAATGCGCGAGAAGTCCGCTTTCAGTATCCTCAGCGGATCGATGAGCAATGAAGCTTGAGCGCTGATGTCTTGCGCCTCGCGCTCGACTTCTTTCAGTATCCTCAGCGGATCGATGAGCAATGAAGCCGCCCGCGCGTAGCACCCTCAACAGGATGAAAGAGTCGCGCTGGCGAATTCGTGCCCTGTGTAGGGCAGTATAGCACGTCGTTGCGCGGAGCGCCAGAGGTCCTGGTGGCAAGCTCAGCGGCGATCGCTCGCAACTCGTTTCTTGCGCCAAAAGCGGGGCGAGTTGCGATGCACACGATCGCCCAGTGTGCCGACGCGCGCGAGCATGCGGACGGAATGGTGGCAGACCAAAGCAAGCGTCGTGATCGCCGTGTTGGTCGTGAGTTGCGAAGGGAGCACGGATGCATGCCCAAAACCGCCTGGGGGAGTCGCGCTGGGACGATCGTTGCCAAAGCGGATGCTCCTTGCAGGACGTCGAGCGGCGCGAATCTTTTCACGCCACCGCCCAACAGAGACGCCTACATGCCATGGGCGCAGTCGCCACACAACTGCGCGTATGAGTCATTGTACGACACTGCTCGACAGGGACGCCAGGGGGATCAGACCATGTCGTTGCCAAAGCGGCGAAGCTCATACGCAACGCACTTGCCCGCTGTCGCCAGTGGGCAATGTGATCCCCCTGTGCGATGCGAATAGCACGCCGACACCAGCCACCGCTCAGCACCGAGAGCAGGGCATCGACGCTGACTGGCACTCGCGTGAAGATGGGGAAAATGTAGCGCCGGCAAGACCAGCCGGTCCAGCGGGGAAGCCGACGCCGACCAGCGTCAGCGTGAAGATGGAAGAAAGGACGCGGCAGGCACAGATTCACGCGTAAGAAAATGGGTGCCCTCTGCGGCGCAAAAGGCCTTGCGCCATTGATTCAAATGTTCTATAATGAAAGAGAGATATGTTTCAAGCGTCAGCAGAGAAAAGGACTTGCGCCTATGGCACGCCGCACAGCGAAAAACCATCCTTCCAACATCGTGCAGCCGTCGATCTTTGACGCTGTGCCCGCGCCCGCGCCGATCGTGGTCGAGGATCACACTACGCCGCCAGCACAGGCCAGGGTGCGCGAGCGGCGCCGGCCAGCGCGCGTGGAAGACAGCGGACACGCGCCACGCTGGGGCACCTGGCCCGCGCCTGAAGTGCCGCTGACTATCGCGGGGCAGCCAGGCGTCTGGTCGTTTCGCGGGCCGTTCGCTTGTGGCGGCGACGATTTCGTGCTGCTGACGCCATTCGATGAGCGCGAGACCGATCACCCGGTGTTGCGCGTGGTGCCGCTGACCGACGTGCGCGCCCCCGATGCCGCGCCGCGCCCCACACCGCGCCGCCGCGCATCATGAAAGGACGTATGCCATGTGTGGCCGTTATACACTGCGCCAGCCTGGCGCGATCGCCGAGCGCTTCCACCTGACTCAAGCAACGCTGCTGGCCGAGAGCGCGCCGGCGCCGCGCTATAACATCGCCCCCAGCCAGCGCGCGATGGTTGTGCTGCGCCAGGGCGACGACACCCGCGCCGAATGGATGCAGTGGGGGCTGGTGCCGTCGTGGTCCGCATCGCCCAAAGCGGATTACGCCACGATCAACGCGCGCGTCGAGGGCATCGCCACCAAGGCGGCCTATCGCGCGCCTCTCCGCACGCAGCGCTGCATCGTCCCCGCCGACGGCTTTTATGAGTGGACAGCACGGCAGGGGCGCAAGCAGCCCTACTTCATTCACCTGGCGGACGATCGGCTGTTTGGCTTCGCCGGCCTCTACGATCGCTGGCGTGGTGAGGACGACGTGGATCTGGCGACTTTCACCATCATCACGACGGCGGCCAGCGACGCCGTCAAGCCGCTGCACCCGCGCATGGCGGTGATGTTGCACCCCGACGACGAGGCCGCCTGGCTTGACCCCACGCTGACCGATCCGGCGCGCCTGCTGCCGCTCCTACATCCTTACGCCGGACCGGATCTCGAGCTGTATGCCGTCGCGCCGCTGGTCAACAAGCCGGCCAACGACGGCCCCGCGCTCGTCGCGCCGCTCGACACAGCGCCACCCGCGACCGGCGGCGCGCCCCACCTCTTCGAGTGACGCGCTCTCAGGGACAGCGGCACCCTCATCCACGCCGTGCTACAATGGCCGCATGAGCGATCCACATCACAAGACGCCGGACGCCGCGCTGTATTACGCGATGACGATGCCGGGGCTGGAAACGGTCGCGTTCGGCGAGATTCGCGCGCGGGTGGCCGGCGCCGAGCTGGTGAAATTCGCGCGCGGCATCGCCCTCTTTCGCGCGACCGCCGCTCCGCGCGATCTGCTCGCTGTGCGCACGACCGAGGATGTCTATGTGGCGCTGGCGCATCTCACCAAGCTGGGGCGCGGCGATGACGCGCTGCGCGTCTTGCATGCCGCGACCGAGCGCGCCGATCTCACGGCGGCGCTGGCGATCTGGCGGCGCGCGCGCAATGGAGCCACAGCGCGCACCTGGCGCGTCGTCAGCCAAAAAGAGGGCGAGCACGCTTTTCGCCGCGTCGACGCCGGCAAAGCGGTGACGGACGCGCTGAGCGACGCGCTGCCGCGCGGGCTGCGCCACGTGGCCGACGACGCCGATCTTGAGTTTTGGCTCTGGCTGCACGGCAGTGAGGCGCTCATCGGGCTGCGCCTGTCTGACGCGGCGATGCGCCATCGCGCCTATAAGCGCGAGCACTTGCCGGCATCGCTGCGCCCGACGGTGGCGGCGGCGATGGCGTGGCTGAGCGATCCCGCTCCCGGCGATGTGGTGCTCGACCCCCTCTGCGGCGCGGGGACGCTGCTGATCGAGCGGGCGCTGATGGCGCCGCTGGCCGAGGCGAGCGGAGGCGACATTCGTGACGAGGCGGTGGCGATGGCGCGGCGCAACGCCCGCGTCGCCGGCGTGCGTGCCGCCTGGCACGTGTGGGACGCGCGCGCTCTGCCCCAGCCGGACGCCAGCGTGAGCTGCGTGCTCGCCAACCTGCCCTTTGGCCGGCAGATCGGCACGCTGGCCGACAACGCGGCGCTGTACCCCGCGCTGGCGCGTGAATGCGCGCGCGTGCTCGCGCCGGATGGCCGGCTGGTGGCGCTGACGAGCGACGACCGGCTCTGGCAGTCCGCGCTGGAATCCGCCGGATGGCGCGTGACGAAAAAAGTTGTGCTCGTCGTGCTCGGTCAGCCCGCCAGCATCTTCGTCGCCCGCCGATCATAAGTCACGAGACCGCTCTCACCTCAACCCCTTCTACCAAATCGTCTTGAATCCTCGATGCATCGGATGTTTCTCGTCCCAGCCCACCTGACGAGGGGGGTCGCACCGGTCGCACCGGTCGCACCGGCTTCGTGGTCTGCGGACCCACAGGCGCGGCTTCCAGCCGCCGGCCTTTCCACTCCACACCTGGGCTGTTCTCACACTCATCCTTCGTTCCGCTGACAGGGCGCGACCGGCCCAGCCGTGATACACTGGAGGCATGCGTACAACACCAGATCCCTACGATCTCATCGCGGCGTGGTATGACCTGGAGCATAGCGACTTCGACGCGGACATCGACCTTTATCGCGGCATTGCCGAATCGTCGGGCGGCCCCGTGCTGGAATTGGCCTGTGGCAGCGGGCGTGTGCTCGCGCCGCTGGCACAGGCGGGTGTGGCGATCACGGGCGTGGATCGCTCGGCGGCGATGCTGGCGCGCTGCCGGACCGCCGTCGCGGCGTTGGGCGCGGAGGCCGCCGCGCGCGTCACGCTGGTCGAGGGCGACATGGCGAGCCTGACGCTTGACCGGCGCGATTATCGCTGCGCGATCGTCGCCCTGGGATCGTTCCAGCACCTGGGCACGCTCGACGCCCGCCGCGCCGCCCTCAGTGGCGCTCGCGCGCACATCGTGGCGGGGGCGACGCTGGCGCTGGATCTCGCGCAGGCCGAGGCGCGCCGCTGTGCCACGCTCGCCGAGTCGGGGCAGATCGCGCACGTGGGCACCTGGCTGGATGACGTGACGGGCATGACGCTGACGCACACAATGGCCGCGCGCCACGCCGCCGAGCCGCCCGCGCTCGTGCTCACGCACTGGTATGACAGCCACGCCCAGAGCGGATCGCTGACGCGCGTCACCGTCGAGACGGAATTCGCGCCGGTGAGCTTGAGCGAGCTGACGCTGTTACTCGAAGCGACGGGCTGGCGACTACGGCGGGCATATGGCGACTATGATCTGGGCGACTATGACGAAGCCAGCGCGCGCCTCATCGCCGTCGCCCAGGCGGCGGAATGAGACTTTGCTTTTCACCGGGGGAGTGAAGCCGAGGGGTGAGGGATCGCTAACGACGTGGAGCATTGTGCTCGGTGGCGATTGTATAGAGCACGCGCAGGCAGCGCAGCTCGCCGTACAGCTCGGCCAGATCGTCCAGGGCGACCAGCGCCGCCAGGGGAACGCCCTCATTCGTGACGACAATCGGGGCATGCTGCTGCGCGACGCGCTGGGCGAGCGACAGCACCAGCGGCTCGTGGTCCAGCTCGGCGACGTCATAATCAGCCAAGTGCTCGATCTCAGCAAAGTGAGTCATAGCCTGCTCCCTTCATGTTGGCAATCTGCTGTGTCTCTCATCGTCACAAGGCGCGATCGCCTGAAGGGGCGGCTCGATCGAAAGTCGATCCCTTTTCGCCTGTCGCGGCGTGAGCTATTCTTTGCTGGCGGTGACGCGCGGCTCGACCTGAGCGGCGTGGCGGGTGCGGCTTTCGAGGTGCTCGATGCCGCCCGCGACCGTTTTCTGTGTGGTGTCGAGCGCCGCGCGGATGTGCGCGACCTGCACTTGCAAGTCGCGCAGGCTGTGCAGCGCGTAGGCGTCGGCTTCCAGCCGCATGCGGTCGCACTGGGCGCGCGTCTCGCGCTTCAGCTCCTCGGCGGCGCGAAGGGCCTCGACAGTGACGCTGTGTCCGGCGATGAGCGCCTCACGCTCGGCGCGGGCGGAGTCGCGCGTGGCGTCGGCCTCAGCCTGCGCGTCGCTCACGATGCGCTCGCGCTCTTGATAGATGTGCCGGGCACGCACGATTTCGCGGGGCAGCGATTGGCGCATCTGGTCCAGCAGGCGAAAGGCGTCGGGCGCGGCGATCATGACCCGCGACGAGAGCGGCAGCCTGCCGCCGACGCTGAGCAATTCCTCTAGCTGGTCGATCAGCCCCAGAATCTCCGATTCCATTCGTGACGCCGTGCCCCTTTTTGCTGGTGATGCCCCCTCTCTATCATAGCGCTGGCGGCGAAAACTTCTCACGCAGCGCGCGGGCGACCGGCGCCGAGACGAAGGATTCGACAGGCGCGCCCAGTCGCGCGACCTCTTTGACGAGCGACGCGCTGACGAACATATGCGGCAGGTCGGTGACAAGGAGCATTAGCTCGATCTCCGGCGCGAGCCGGCGATACATGTGCGCTTGCTGGAACTCCGCCTCGAAATCGGTGAGCGTGCGCAATCCACGCACCAGCGTGCGCGCGCCGACCGAGCGGGCAAATTCGGTGGTGAGGCCGTCAAAGATGGCGACATCGATGTTGGCGGGCGCCTGGTGCTCGGCAAAGGTGGCGCGCCATAGGGCGACACGCTCGTCGGCGCTGAAAATGAGTGTTTTGCCGGGGTGAGCATAGACGGCGACGATGAGGCGGTCCACGAGTCGCGCGGCGCGACGGGCGATGTCGAGATGCCCCAGCGTCGGGGGATCGAAGCTGCCGGGATAGACGGCGATGAGCGGTAATCGTGCGGGCTGTGCCATCGTTCTCAACTTTCCCCTGGCGCGAGGCGCCGCGCGCGGGCGTTTCATGGTGGCCCCTCTAAATACGTCAAAGGCGGGAAGCGTGGGGTGTGGGACCATTGCCTGGAATTGTACCCGATCGGCGCGCCTGGGCGGAAGACTCTGGATAGCAAAAAAGAGCGTCGCGCCACGAGACCTCCAGGTCCCGGCGCGACGCCCCAGCGCGAGCGGGTGTTAGCTCGCTTGCTTGATCAGCTCGATTTCGAGCGAGATCTTCACATCATCGCTCACCAGCACCCCGCCGGTTTCGAGACCGACATTCCACACCAGACCATAGTCTTTGCGGTTGATCTTGGTGGTGGCTGACAGGCCGGCGACTTCTTTGCCCTGGGGCGACTTGCCGCGACCATTGATCGTCGTGTCAAGCGTCACCGAATGCGTCACACCATGCATGGCCAGATCGCCGGTGATGCGCAGCCCGTCGTCCCCGTGCCGCTCGACGTGAGTGCTCTTGAAGGTAATCTGGGGGAATTTCTCGGCATCGAAAAAGTCCGGCGAGCGCAGGTGCCCATCACGCCTCTCGTCGCGCGTATCGACGCTGGCGGTCTCGATGACCACGTCGATGGCGCTGTCGGCAATGTTTGCCTCATCCACCGTGACGGTGCCGCTGACCTTTTGGAAGCGTCCCTTAACGGTCGTGACCATCATATGCTTGACGGAAAACTCGACCAGAGAGTGCGCGGTATCGATGGCCCAAACGGTCTTTTGCTGTGTTTGTGGCTGTGCCATGTCGTATGTCGCCCCTTTGTTTATGACTAAACTTACTGCCTGTTTAAATGGGCGTTTTGAAGAGCGCCCATCTCTCGGATTCCCGATACTTATATGTTTAGCACTAAACATACCAAAAGTCAAGGGTTCGAGAAATACTTTCTTTCGTAAAGCATGAGCTTATTGCCCGACATAGCTCTGCCAGAATTGCGCGACCTTGACGCGCAGCGGCGAGTGCTCGGTGGATTTTAGGAAGGGATCGCGCCGCCAGAGCGCGTCGGCTTCGCGGCGTGCTAGGCTGATCAGCTCGCCGTCGGTGAGATCCGCCACGCGCAGCTCTGGCAGGCCGCTCTGGCGCGTGCCAAAAAATTCGCCGGGGCCGCGCAGGCGCAGGTCGGCCTCGGCCAGCTTGAAGCCGTCGCTGGTCTGCTCGACGACCGCCAGCCGCTCGCGCGCCATCGCGCCGGCGTCCTGGCTGAGCAGATAGCAATACGCCTGGTCGTCGCCGCGCCCGACGCGACCGCGAAATTGGTGCAACTGCGCCAGGCCGAAGCGATCGGCGTCCTCGATGATCATCACCGTCGCGTTGGGCACGTCCACGCCGACCTCGACCACCGCTGTCGCCACCAGAATGTCGATCTCACCGTCGCGGAAGCGGCGCATCACGGCGTCTTTCTCCGCGGATTTGAGGGCGCCGTGCACCAGCCCCAGCCGCAGGTGGGGGAAGACCTCGGCGCGCAAGCGCTCGAACTCGGCGACGGCGGCTCTGGCTTCGAGCGTCTCGGATTCTTCGATCAGGGGGCAGATGATGTAGCCCTGGCGGCCCTGCGCCACCTCGAATCCCATCAGCGCGTAGGCCTCTTCGCGGCGCGTGCCGGCGCGCCAGCGCGTAATGACCGGCTTGCGCCCGCGCGGCATCTGGTCGATGACTGAGAGATCCAGGTCGCCATAGACAGCCAGCGCCAGCGTGCGCGGGATGGGCGTGGCCGTCATGACCAGCAGGTGGGGGCTGAGGGCGTTGCCCTTGCGCCGCAGCAGATCGCGCTGCTCGACGCCGAAGCGATGCTGCTCATCCACTACGGCGATGCCCAGCCGCGCGAATTCGACGCCCTCCTGAATCAGCGCGTGCGTGCCGACGACGACGCCCGCCTGGCCCGACGCGATCGCCGACAGCATTTCGGCGCGCTGCCGCGTGCGCAAGCTGCCGGCAAGGTAAGCCACCTGGATGCCAAACGGCGCGAGCATGCGCGTTATGGCGCGGGCGTGCTGTTCGGCCAGAATCTCGGTGGGGGCCATGATCGCGCCTTGATAGCCGGCCAGCGCACCGGCGAGCACAGCGGCGGCGGCGACCGCCGTCTTGCCGGAGCCAACGTCGCCCTGCACCAGCCGGCACATAGGCTGATCGTGTCCCAGGTCGTCGAGCACTTCGCTGATGACGCGCCGCTGGGCCGGGGTGAAGGTGAAGGGCAGCGATTCCTCGAAGCACGTCGCGGTGGGCGCGGGCGCTTCCCACAGCCCCGACGCGGGCAGGGGCGCAAGCGGCGCGTGACCGGCGCCGTCGAGCGATTCACCGGCCAGAAACCGCCCGCGTGGCACGCGAATGACGGGCGCGGGCGGACCAATGCGCCAATTCGCCCGGCGCGCCAGCATGCCGAGCTGCACGATGAACATCTCGTCGAACGCCAGCCGGTGGCGCGCGGCGGCCAGCTCGACGATGTCGTCGGGATAGTGATAGGCGGCGATGGCGTGGGCCAGGGGCATCAGCTCCGCTGAGGCGCGCACCTGGGCCGGCACATAGTCGGCGATGAGGTGCGCGCAGCGGTCCACCGCCCACTTGGTGGCGCGGCGCAGCGCGTTCGCGCTCAGGCCCTCGGTCAGCGGATAAACCGGCACGAGCCGCCCGGTGCTGAGCAGATCGCCCTGCTCAGGCAGCTCGTGGCTGCGCGCCGTCAGCTGCACGGAATTGCCGAAGCGCTGCTTGACGCCGGTGACGACGATCTGCGCGCCACGCGGCAATTGTTTGAGCAGAAACGGCTGGTTGAACCACACGACGCGTATCTGCCCCGTCTCATCCGAGATGCGCGCGATGGTGCGCGTCACGCGCGCGTTGCCCGACCTGACGTTTTCGACTTCCCACACGACCCCGAGCACGGTCACGACTTCATCGAAGGGCAGCTGGGCGATCTTGAGCAGCGCGGAATAGTCGTGGTGCTCGCGCGGCAGGTAATAGAGCAGGTCGCGCACGGTGGCGATGCCGATTTTGGCGAATTTCGCGGCGATGGCGCTGCCGACGCCGGGCGCGGCGGTGACGGCGGCATCGAGCAGATAGTCGCCGGTGTGGTCGCCGGGGCGCGCGATGTCGCGGGCGCGCGGCTTGGGCTTGGGTGGCGTGTCGGCCTCTGGCATCGCCAGCTCCGGCGGCGCGATCGGCGTGCTGGGGCGCGGCGCGGGCGCCGGCTTTGGCGCGATGGTCACGTCCGGCGGGGCGGTCCTGGCACGCGAGGATGTGGCCGTCGCCGCCTGTGCTCCGCCATCCAACAGCGCCAGCGCGGCGCGCACTCGCGCGGCCCGCTGCATGGGGTCCAGCGCGGCGTAATCGGCGAACATCGTCAGCATCCGCTCGGCGTGTGGGTGGCGCTCGCGTTGAGCGTCCGCCGCCCAGCGCGAGAAAAAGAGCGCCAGCCCGCCGGGCTTGACGGCCACGTCAGCGTGGTTGGTGCGCTGCTCATAGGCCAGCACTCGCTGGGCGCGCTCTTCGAGTGGTGTCACGCTGGCGTCGTCTCCCCTGCGACATCTGTTCGCATCCATATTGTAGATCATCGCGGGGAAGGACGATAGGCGTTCTGGGCTAGTGGTCCGGCGTCAGCACGACGCGGTGAACGGTGTCGGCTGGGCATTCCACCCGATCGCCGTCTGTTCCCATGCCTGGATGATCGCCGCTGGCGTAGCGAGTGTCCTTCTGGCGTGTTATTCATTGCTCATCCTCTGATTGCATGACTGTAAAACTGTCCTGGTTGTGATGAATCGATACTATGCATCAGGTGATCATATAGAGTATAGTGTGGTCACATGCTGGGCAAATACGTGAGTCAGGTACCCCACGCCGAGAAGGCGGGGGCTTGTGCGAGCAAGCCTGGACCTGACCAGTCTCAGCCTGAAAAAGGCTCCGTTCCCGAAGAATACATAGGCACCAGGGAGTGACGTTCCAGCCCCTTGCTCTGCGGCCAACCATTAAACAGGCGGACGGGGGTCGAGCTCGTGTGGTGGGCGCACAAACCTTCGGAGAACATGGACGAGGAAAACATCACCTGGGCAACCAGAGGCCCGTCAGGGCACAGGAGTATCACATGTCATTGGTATTCGTATTGGATACGAACAGGAAACCGCTCGATCCGGTCCATCCCGGCAGAGCACGACTCTTGCTGA
>VFSW01016062.1_pt1 | contig 10245 bp, 11 predicted proteins | sample 5358111 | NCBI WGS metagenome assembly VFSW01 (sample SAMN11554181, study PRJNA540505) | mine drainage metagenome | isolation source: sediment from site ElyBrook_90M | place: USA: Ely Copper Mine, Vershire, VT | collected 2017
ATCCTGAATCGCGGCTACGCAGTCGCGCGTTCCGGATATGCGGTCGGCGGCTGGGCGATACCGCAGGCGGCCACCGAAACCGACGCGTTGCGCCGCTACTTCCGCAAGAAGTACGGCCAGCCGCGCGAGACCTTCCTGATGGGCCACTCCATGGGCGGCCTGCTGACCGTCATGGGACTGGAGACCAATGCAAAGGACTACGCCGGGGGGCTCGCGGTCTGCGGCGTTCTCGCCCCCGCCGACCTGGTCATGCAGCGCGCCTTTGCCAATCGCGTGGCCTTCGACGCCTTCTTCCCGGGCATTCTCCCCGACGTCGATCACATCCCGCCAACCTTCGCGGTGAACGATATCCCCACGATCGCGAAAGTGCAGAAGAGCCTCGACGCGAGTCCCGAGCCGGCAGCGCTGGTGCGCCAGCTTGCCAACATCCACACCAACCACGGCCTCGCCGACGTGCTCGTCTTCAACACATTTGTGATCGAGGATCTGCGGCTCAAATCGGGCGGCAATCCCTTTGACAACCGCAATCTCATTTACAACGGCACCGCCAACGATGCCCTGCTCAATCAGCGCGTGCATCGCTACGCGGCCGATCCCAACGCCTACCGCTTCATGGCGGATTGGTATTCGCCCACCGGCAATCTGCACCGCAAACTGCTCGAGGTCCACACCATCTACGATCCGCTGGTGCCCGCCTTCACCACCGCCTGGTATGACGAGCTGACCCGCCGCCTGGGCAATGGCGACGACTATGTCGAGCAGTACGTCGATCGCGATGGCCACTGCAACGTGACTGCGGAGCAGACCGGCCTCGCCTTCGACGAGCTGTTGGCCTGGGTCCACGAGAACAAGCGGCCCACTCCAGGGCTGATGCCCGGCAGCCCCGCGCCGCCGGAGAAGAATCCGCCGAAGCCGAAAAATCCTGGCAAGCCGGAATAAGGCTTTTAGAATCTGTCGCATTGTAAGGAATCCTTGTTTACAGGATTACGTGTTAGCCGTAAATCTGTTATCCTTACTACATGCTCGCGAAGAGGACGACGAAGAATCAGATCACTTTGCCTAAGGCAATTGTTTCTCGTTTTGGCGGGATCGACTACTTTGATGTGAGCACGGACGGTGAGTCAATAACATTGCGGCCCTTGCGCCAGAGCCGAGCCGACGAGGTGCGAGCCTATCTGGCCGAACTCGGGATCACGGAGGATGACGTGCGCGACGCGGTCGCATGGGCGCGCGAGAATCCATGACTCGTCGTGTCGTGTTCGACACCACGACCATCGTCTCGTCACTTTGCTTCGATTATGGGCGACTCGCCTGGCTGCGCATTCACTGGCGCGAGGGCGGTTGCACACCTTTACTGTCCCCCGCGACCGCAACCGAGTTGCTGCGGGTTCTTTGCTATCCGAAATTCAAACTCTCCGTAGGAAAACAGGAGGAATTGATAGCAGACTATTTTTCCCGATGCGAACGGCTGAAGATCGTCAGCCCCTGTATGGTAATTTGTCGGGACCCGCGCGATCAGCCATTTCTCGATCTGGCACACAGTGCAAAAGCGGATGTCCTTGTCAGTGGCGATTCCGACCTTCTGGTACTGGCTGGACAAACAGAGTTTGTCATCGAAACACCGGAGGCTTATCGCCATCGAGCAGCGACGAATGATTGAGCCTCGGGCGCTTTGATACCCCGCCGTTGATGCCCTTCTTGCGCGACCTGCCTATAATGGGATATGGCGAGTGTCCAGTCCACCGCGCTCAAGGTTGAGCGGGTTCCCGACCTGTTTCGGGAGAAGTTCGGCAAGCTGCTGGACACCATCCACGCCAATCGCCCCTCCGACGACGTCAACATCATCCGCCAGGCCTGGCAGTTCTGCCTTGAGCATCACAACGGGCAACTCCGCGCTTCAGGCGAACCCTACGTGCTGCACCCGCTGGAAGTGGCGCTGGTCCTGGCCGAGATGAAGCTGGACTCGACGGCCATCGCCGCCGGCCTGCTGCACGATGCCGTCGAAGACACGCCTGTCACCACCGAGGACATCGTCGCGAAGTTCGGCGAGCAGGTGGCACACATCGTCGAAGGCGTCACCAAGATCGACAAGATCCAGTTCGCGAACCGCGAGGACCGGCAGGCGGAGAACGTCCGCAAGATGCTGCTCGCCATGGTCAGCGACGTCCGCGTGGTGCTCATCAAGCTCGCCGACCGGCTCCACAACATGCGCACGCTCGAGCACCTGGACCCGGAGCGGCAGCGTTCCATCGCCCGCGAGACTCTCGACATTTACGCGCCACTCGCGCACCGCCTCGGCATGGGCAAACTGCGCGGGGAGCTGGAGGACCTGGCCTTCCGCTGGGTCGATCCCATCACCTGGGAGCAGCTCCACGAGGCCGTCGAGGCCCGCCGGTCCGAGGGCGAGCAGTTTCTTGCCGGCGTCGAGGGCCTGCTCTCTGAGCGCCTGCACGAGAACGGCATCAAAGCTCGCGTGGAGTGGCGCATCAAGCGCCTCTACAGCATCCACAGCAAGCTGGTAAAGTCCCGCACCTCCATCGATCAGGTCTACGACCTGCTGGCGCTCCGCGTCATTACCTCCAGCGTCCAGGACTGCTACGCCGTCTTCGGCATCATCCACAGCATCTGGCGCCCGGTTCCTGGCCGTATCAAGGACTTCATCGCCATGCCGCGGCCGAATTTGTATCAGTCGCTGCACACAACCGTCATGGGCGAAGGCGGCCACCAGTTCGAGGTGCAGATTCGCACCGACGAAATGCACCGCATCGCCGAAGAAGGCATCGCCGCCCACTGGAAATACAAAGCCGGCGGCTCGCCGGTGAGCGCACGCGACGAGCAGCGCCTCGCCTGGGTTCGTCAACTGGTCGAGTGGCAGCGCGACATGACCGACCCCAACGAGTTCCTGTCGACGCTCAAGATCGATCTCTACCCCGAGGAGGTTTACACCTTTACTCCGAAGGGGAAGGTGGTCGTAGTTCCGCGCGACGGCACTCCCATCGACTTCGCCTACACCATCCACACCGAGGTCGGGAACACCTGCGTCGGCGCTCGCGTGAACGGCCGCATGGTGCCGCTCCGGACCAAGCTCCGCAACGGCGACATTGTCGAAGTCATCACCCAGAACGGGCACACGCCGAGCCGCGACTGGCTCACGTTCGTCAAAAGCCCGCGTGCGCGCAACAAGATTCGCCACTGGCTCAACGAGCATCAGCGCGAACGCGCCATCGAAATCGGACGCAAGCTGCTGGAGCGCGAGGCACGCAAATACAAAGTCGGTCTCTCCCAGTTTGAAGAGTCCGATTACGCGCGTGTGGCTGCCGACTACAGCGTCGCTACCCCCAGCGATCTCTGGGCCGCCATCGGCTTTGGGAAATACTCCGCGCGCCAGGTGCTCAATCGCCTCGCCCCAGGGCTCATTCATCAGCCGCAGGAAACCGAAACACCGGCCGCCGCGCCCCTGAGCCCGGGCGCCGAGGCGGTGCGCCGCGCGGCTGCAGCCAGCGGCACGGACTCACTCATCGTCGAAGGACAGAATGAGCTGCTCGTCTATCGCGCGCGCTGCTGCAATCCCATCCGCGGCGAGGAGATCATCGGCTACGTCACCCGCGGCAAAGGCGTCGCGGTGCACGCCCGCAGCTGTCCCAACGTGCAGAACCTGCTCTACGAGGCCGACCGCCGCATCGCTGTCGAATGGGCACGCACTCCCGAAGACAAGGCCGGACCGAAGCAAACCTACCCCGTGCGTTTCACGGTCCACTGCGACGACCGCGCCGGGATGCTGAAGGAAATCACCGCGGTCATCAGCGACGAAAACACGAACATCCGCACCATGGAGACGCACATCGGCGACGTCGGCGATGCGGAGATCCAGTTCGTCATCGATGCCGAGGACGTGAAGCACCTGACCCGACTCGTCCAGGCCCTGCGCCGGCTGCCGGGCGTGCGCGAAGTGCAGCGGTCGCAGAAGCTGTAGACCCTAAACCTGCGCCACCGGCGGCACCAACTCCTCCATCTGCGGAACATCAACCTTCTCTTCTTTCCCCACAATCCAAACGCCCGCCAGAACCAGCGCACCGCCGGCGATCTCCATCGGGCTCATGCGCTCTCCGAAGATCATCCACGCAAAGAGAGCCGTCAACGGCGCCACGGTGAGAAACAGAATCGAGGTCACCGTCGCCGGCAAATGCCCCAGCGCATACGTAAGTCCGAAGTATCCACCCACCTGGCAGATCAGGCCGAGCGCCACCACTGCCCACATCGACCCAACCCCGGCGATCCCCATCGGGAGACGCAAGCCTTCCGCAGCGAGGAGCAACACCACCGCGCTGGCTGTGGTCGAAATCGCCAGCAGTTCCAGCACGTCATGCTTCTCCCGCAGCCGGCCCGTGATCACCAGATAGAGCGCAAAGCAAACAGCGGCGACCAGGGCAAGGCCGTCTGCGGACGAGCGCGAAAGAGCCAGCCGCAGATCCGCCGCCACGATGAGAGCGGTGCCGATGGTGCCCACAAGTAAAGCGATCCAGAATCGCCACGAGGGCAGACGCCGCGTCAGCATCCACGTGAACAGCCCAACGAACAGCGGCGAAATGTTGCTGAGAAACGTCGCGTTGCCGGCCGACGTGTGCATGACGGCGGTGTTCCAGAAGCCGACATCGCCGGCGAAGAAAGCCCCTCCCGCAACCGTGATCCAGAACGACCGGCGCGACAGGCGGCGGCTCTTATCCCGCACGAAGGGAAACAGCGCCCACAATACGACGCTCGCAATCAGCGTGCGATAGAAGGCAGAGCACGCCCCCGGCATATCGGCCCAGCGAACGAAAATCGCGGACCAGGAAATCGCAACGACTCCACCCGCCAGGGCAAGAAATGCCGCGACTCTCCGCTCGCTCCGCATGAAGCCATCGTAGAGTAACGAGCCCCTACTTCCTTCCCCCTTCTGCCTACTCCCTTCTCCCTTCTCCCTCCCCTCACCTGCCGCCGTGAGCGGTGACTTTCACTTCGATATTCCCGCGCGTCGCATTCGAATACGGGCAGGTGCGATGAGCCGCCGCCACCAACTCCTCGGCGCTGGCCTGATCCTGCTCGGGGATCGTTACGTCCAGCTCGACCCGCAGCGTGAAGCCCTCGCCCTTGCCCTCATCGTACGGGCCAACACTCACATGAGCGCGCACCGTGACCTCGCCCGTCTTCTTCTTCGCCAGCATGGCCTGATACTCGACCGCCCCGCCGAAGCACGCGGCATAGCCCGCTCCAAAAAGCTGTTCGGGATTCGTCTTGTCGCCCCTGCCGCCCATGCCCGGCGGCAGCGCCAGGTCAAGGTCCAGCAATCCATCGGAACTGCGCACGTGGCCGTGGCGTGCGCCCTCGGCCGTCACATCTGCGGTATACAAAACCTGCATTGAAAAATCCTCCACTTCGATCTCTGCCGATCATAACGGAGCCGGATGAACCGGCGATTGCACGCAAACCTTTTCTAATTCTCGCTTGCCCCGGGTTCGATGACCTGCAGCAACCCTTCCAGTTCCGCCGGCAACTCTGACTGCAGATGAATCGTCTTGCCCGTGCGCGGGTGCGTAAATTCCAGCTCGGCGGCGTGGAGGAAATTCCGCCGCAGCGTGAGGCTCTCCGGCTCCGGATCGGTGGCCTTGCGCGATGGAATCACCATCAGCCGCGCAGGCGCTCCATAGACCGTGTCGCCGACCACCGGATGTCCGATCGAAGCCAGATGCACGCGAATCTGATGCGTCCGCCCCGTTTCAATGCGGACGGAAACCAGCGTGAACGCACCGAAGCGCGAATGGATCCGCCGCAGCACCGTATAGTGCGAAACCGCCGAGCGCGCGCCCGTCTCTCGCCGCGTCGTCATCCGTGTGCGGCGCAAAAGATCGCGCGCTATCGGCACATCGATCGTGCCGCGATCCTGTTTTAAATGTCCGTGTACCAGCGCGATGTACGTCTTCCGCATCTCCCGCTGCGCGAACATCTGCGCCAACCGCGCGTGCGCCGCGTCATTGCGGGCAATGATGATCAGGCCGCTGGTCTGCTTGTCCAGCCGATGTACGATGCCCGGCCGCTGTTCGCCGCCCACGGACGAAAGCGCCCGGTAGCGATGCAGCAGCGCGTTCACCAGCGTTCCGCCTTCTGCCGCGCCTGCCCCCGCGTGAACCATCATGCCGGCGGGCTTGTCGATCACGGAAAGATCGTCGTCCTCGTACACGATCCGCAGCGGAATATCCTCAGCGAAAGCTTTCAGCGGCGGCGGCGTTGGATCACCCAGCACCTCGACCGTTTCTCCGCCCCGCAGACGATGTGAGGCACGCGGAGATTTACCATCCAGGCGGATCTTTTCCTGCTCGATCAGCGACTGCACCCGCTCGCGGCTCACGCCCGTCAACTGCGAGGTCAGCCACGCGTCCAGACGCTGCTTCGCCGCCTCGCCCGGAACTGTATAAGTCACAGTCATGGTTACGGATGATGAGGCTCGCCCGGACCCGTGAGTCCCGGCGGCCACGATGGCACGTTGGGCTGCGGTGCAGGTGGAGCGGGCGCCGTGGACGGAATCCACCCGCGCTGCACCAGCCAGTTGCGCAGCAGCTTCGGCCACGTCGAGAGCGGAATGATCGACCCGCACAGCCCGCAGCCGTGATTGGCATAGTCGTAGACGTGCAGCTCCGACGGCACATGATGCTCCTCGAGCGCACGGTACAAATCCAGGCTGTTCGCGATCGGGACCGTCGGATCGCTGGTCGTCGCAAACAGAAACGTCGCCGGCGTCTCCGCCGTCACGGCGAACTGATTCGAGTAGCGGTGCTCGAGCTCCGGATTCACATCCGGCCCCAGCAGGTTCATGCGGGATCCCGCGTGCGCTTCCGGCAGCGTCATGCTGATCACCGGATACGACAGCACCATAAACGCCGGCTTGCAGCTCTGCGCATCGGCCGCATCCGGATGCTCGACCGGAACCGCGCCCGCGTCGCAGTGCGTGCCCAGCGTCGAGGCCATGTGTCCGCCCGCGGAGAACCCCCAAACCCCCAGCCGCTGCGGATCGATCCCATACTCCGCCGCATGGGCGCGAATCAGCCGCATCGCCCGTTGACCGTCTGCAATGGGCGCCGGATAGTGATACGGCGCCACGCGATACTCCAGCACAAACGCGGGAATGCCCTGCGCATTCAGCCAACCGGCAATCTGGAAACCTTCATGTCCAATCGCTACGTGCTGGTACCCGCCGCCCGGGATCACCAGAACAGCCGTGCTGGTCGAACGCGTCTGCGGCAGGAAGGGGTAGAGACGCGGAATGTCCGCTTCCGTGTGACCCAGCGCGCCGGGTACGCCATTCGGCCACAGCAAGACCGGCTGCGGAACACCGGCGGGCAGTTGCGCGTGCAAAGAGAAAGACATCGTCATGAGCAGAAGAACCAGAAGCCGCAGTTTCATCGGGACCAGTATATGCACGCGGTGTGGGTGGCTGCGGGGCGAAACACGAGGATCGAGATTACGCGGGGGTCGGGGCGTCGCCCGAATTCTGAATCGACCTCGTCCCGCGGCGCAGCCACATGGCGCCGCCGACCACCACCGCAAGCATGGCAAGCAGCTGGGCCAGCGTCACCGCGCCGCCGAACAGCGGCTCGCGCGCAGCATCGCCGCGCAGAAACTCCAGGAAGAAACGAAGTACGCCGTAGAGAAACAGCCAAGCGCCGGCAATCTGCCCGCCGGAATGCTCGCGCCAGCGCCACACCATCCAGACCAGCACGGCGAACAGTACGAGCGACGCGGCCGCATCGTACAGCTGCACCGGGTGCAGCGTTACTCCCAGCGGCACGCGATACCACAGGTACGCCACGGGGCTGCGATATTCCACGCCCCAGGGGAGGTGCGTTGGCGTTCCCCAGGCCGCGCCTCCGCAATACGCACCGATGCGGTTGAGGCAGAACGCCAGCGCGATCCCGGGAGCGAGAACGTCGGCCGTCCGCAGCAGCGGCAGGCCCTCAGCCAGTGCATACAGGGTTGCGGCCAGCAGCCCCAGCAGCGCGCCACCGAGTGCGAACCAGACGCTGGGCAGCGTCAGCAGTCCCAGCACCCACATCGGGTGACGGCTGAACATGTGCGGATGCGCCACGACCATCAGCAGCCGCCCGCCGATCAGGGCGGTGAGGATCGCGATCAGCTCAAGATTCCAGACCTTATCCGGATTCAGCCCCGCCTTGCTCGCCACCAGCAGCGAAACCGCCAGCGCCGACAGCAACGCAACCGCCGTACAGGCGCCGTACGTCGGAATCGCAATATGCCCGAAATGGAAGAGAAGAGGATGCACGCGGCGATCGGCGTGGGGTGAAGGAGGAGGACCGGAGCCCCACCAAGCCCAACTCGGGCTCGGAGGAAATTAGTAAAAGACCGACCCGCTGGGCCGTGGCGCGATGCGCTGGTGAACCCGTCCTAAGACGGTGGGAACTCTCCGCGGTTCTTTAGGCATTCCGGACTGGCGGACACTGCACACCGAACCGATTTGTCGAGTCGAGATCCCTGTTCAATGAATGTAGGTTCATCCAGCGTTGACCGCCCTCACCTGCTTTGCAGGCCGATCTCTTGAGTGGATGCTAACGGCAACCCTGGCAAATTGGCAAGGGACAGAGGGTGCCCCGAAAGCGTCAGCGGCCTGCAACCTGCCATTTCGGGACGACTTGCAAAATATTCCCGATTTGCAGTCTCGCTACTCCACGCCCTTGCTCGGATCCCATGCCCCTTCCAGTTTCCGCACATAAAGAATCTGCCCCAGGTGATACGCATTGTGCGTGCCGATGTGCGCGATGAGCGACGCACTCTTCGCCAGCTTCTGATCGTCGGCCCCTTCAACCGCCGTCTCCCAGTCCGTCATCACCTGGTCGAGCTTCTTCTGCAGATCTTCCCACTGCGCCGCATTGAAGTCGGTAAACGTCTCGTTGTTATTGCCGTCAAAGGGGGCCGGCTTCTCCCCCTTGAACTGCTGGAGAGCGCGGTTGTCCCAGTACCAGAGGTGATACGCGAGCTGTCCGACGGAATGGCCGCCACCGGGTGGCATCCACTTCGCCTGCTCCGCGGTCAATCCCGCCACCGCGATCTTCGCCGGGACGAACCATTCTTCCTTATCGTGCGTGGAGTGCAGTTGCGCCAGCAGGACGCCGCGCAGCGTGGTTGGCTGATTCTGGTTCTGTGCAAACGCAATCGCGGGGAGCGTCAGGAGCAGAAAAAGTGCGGCTTTCTTCATGGGCAAAGATCCTCAGGGTGCTGTCGTCGCAAAACAATAGCACGGCCAGGATCGGCCCCTCCATCACCAGTGGCCAGCGCTGTGACAAATGGCATCCGGAGCAGGATGAATCGGTCACAAGCCGAGCGCTGAACGCTGCTTCTCAGCCCGCCTTGCGCTCTTCTCCCAGAACCTCGTCCAGCATCCCGCTCAGCGAGTGCGCCCGACTGCGGATCGACGCCACCGTCTCCCCGGTATTCGCCTCCCCGGCGCACCGCTCCTGCAGACGAGCCAGCTCATCCGCCAGATTCAGCGCCGCCAGCACGGCGACCCGCAGCGAATCGACCGTACGCCCGTGCGAGGCGACTGCTCGCATCTTTCCATCCACAGTGGCCGCCAGACGCTCGACATATTCGCGGTCGTTGCCGTTCAGACGATAGGTCTGATCGTAGATATCCACGGTAATCGCATTGTCTTCGGACATGGTCATGCAATCTCGATCATGCAATCTCGTCGATTTGTTTCAGCAGCCGTTCCACGCGCTGCCGTACCTGCTCCCGCTCCCGTTCCAGCGTCTTCAGCTGCTCTTTGGCCTGCTCCAGCAGTGAAGTTTGCGCGTCCAGCAGGCTCTGCGCACGCGCCGCATTCTGCTCGGCCTCGGCCCGCGCTGCTCGCTCGTGTTTCACCACTTCTACCGCGCGCACAATCCGTTCTTCCAGAGCGCTGAAGTCGTCCGTGTTCGTCGTCAATTCTGCTTCCTGCACGCTCAGCGTCGACATCCGGGGGTCACCTCAAAGTTACTTCGCGCAGTATAGCTCTCGGGGCGCAGGAAAAGCCGGGGCAAAACCTCCATCCAGAAGCATCGCCGAGAAGCTCGATCCCAAGCTACTTCAGCTCCCGCTGCTTCGATCCCTGAAACACCTCTTCATTCGTCCCCGGCCTTCCCACATCCCCTTTGTGCGGACGATTCGTGTGCGCGCGAATATCCTCCCCCAGCGTCGACGTCGGCCCACGCCCCATCC
>VFSW01016063.1_pt1 | contig 10244 bp, 8 predicted proteins | sample 5358111 | NCBI WGS metagenome assembly VFSW01 (sample SAMN11554181, study PRJNA540505) | mine drainage metagenome | isolation source: sediment from site ElyBrook_90M | place: USA: Ely Copper Mine, Vershire, VT | collected 2017
TTCGCCCGACATCGCGGCGGCGGTGATCGCGGCAACCTCGGCCTTGAGCCCCGCGAGGTCGGCGACTTCATCGATGCACTCGATCGTGATCAGGGTGGAGTCCATGTCGATCGCCAGGAGCCGCATGTCCGCCAGTTTTCGCGCCTCCGGCACGAAGCCGAAGTCCAGCCCCGCGCGGGCGCAGTACTCGGCAACGCCGGGCCGCTGTTGCGCGCCGGTCAGCCGCCATGCCGTGGCGCCCAGGCGCTCGATTCCCTGCGCGCCAGCCAGCTGCGCGATCTGCCGCAGAGCGTCATCGGCGAAGGCGGTGCCCTGGATTACCAGGTTCATGTTCCGCTCGCTGTTGCGACCGCTGCGGCGGCGAGGGTCGGCTGCATCGCCCCGTGCAGAATCTTTAGCAAGTCCTTCACCGTCTGCACCCGCGGCGCCAGGCCTTCGCTCGGTGTCTGCACCCTGAGCTTGCTCGGCCCGGATAGTTTCCAGTGGCGCTGGCGCTGCAGCAGCTGCATGAAGCGCGCCGCGTCCAGCGGCGGCCGGTCGATGAACTGCAGCTGAATCGAATCGCCGTTGGCGTCGATGCGCGCTACGCCCAGAGCGAGCGCGGCGATGCGCAGGCGGTGCGATTCGATCAGCGCCTGCGCCGGCTCGGGCGCAAGTCCGAAGCGGTCGATCAGCTCCTCGTGCATTGCGTCTAGCGCCTCCGGTGTTTCACAATTGGCCAGGCGCTTGTACAGCGTCAGCCGCTCGTGCACGTCGCTGCAATAGTCGTGCGGCAGCAGCGCCGGCAGGTGCAGGTTGATTTCAGTGGTGATGCCCAGCGGCTGCGACAGGTCAGGCTCCTTCCCCGCCTTGAGCGAGCGCACGGCGTGATTGAGCATGTCGGCGTAAAGATTGAAGCCGATTTCCTGCATTTCGCCCGACTGCGACTCGCCCAGGACTTCGCCCGCGCCGCGGATTTCCAGGTCGTGCATGGCGAGGAAGAAACCGGAACCGAGTTCGTCCATCATCTGGATCGCTTCCAGGCGTTTTTTCGCCTGCGCCGAGAGCGCCTCTTCGGCATGGATCAGCAGGTAGGCATAGGCCTGATGATGCGAGCGACCGACGCGGCCGCGCAGCTGGTGCAGTTGCGCCAGGCCGAACTTGTCGGCGCGGTTGATCAGCATGGTGTTGGCGGTGGGAATGTCGATGCCGGTCTCGATGATGGTGGTGCACAGCAGCAGGTTGTAGCGCTGCTGGTGGAATTCGCGCATCGCGCGCTCGAGCTCGCGCTCGCGCATCTGACCGTGCGCGACCACGATGCGCGCCTCCGGCAGCAGCTGCGCCAGCTTCGCATGCATGTTCTCTATCGTCTGGACTTCATTGTGCAGGAAATAGATCTGCCCGCCGCGCTTCAATTCGCGCAGCACCGCCTCGCGGATCACCCCCGCGCTGTCGCGGCTGACGAAGGTCTTGATCGCAAGGCGTTTCTGCGGCGCGGTGGCGATGACCGAGAAATCGCGCAGGCCTTCGAGCGACATCGCCAGCGTGCGCGGGATCGGCGTGGCCGTGAGCGTGAGCACGTCCACCTCGGCGCGCAGGGCCTTGAGCGCTTCTTTCTGGCGCACGCCGAAGCGGTGCTCTTCGTCGATGATCACCAGGCCCAGGCGCGCAAACTTGATATCGCGCTGCAGCAGCTTGTGCGTGCCGATGGCGATATCGACCGAGCCGTCGGCGAGCGCCTTCACGTTTTGCGTCTGCTCCTTCGCCGTGCGAAAGCGCGACAGCTGCGCAATTTTGATCGGCCATTCGTCCGCGATCTGCGCGAAGCGGTCGGAGAAAGTCTGGAAGTGCTGCTCCGCGAGCAGCGTGGTCGGGGTGAGTACGGCAACCTGCTTGCCGCCGCAGACGGCGACGAAGGCCGCGCGCAGGGCCACCTCGGTCTTGCCGAAGCCGACGTCGCCGCAGATCAGGCGGTCCATCGGCTTGCCCGAGCGCATGTCTTCGACCACCGCGCGAATCGCCGCCGCCTGGTCGGTGGTTTCCTCGAAGCCGAAGCCCTCGGCAAACGCGTCCAGATCGTGCGGCTTGATGTCGAACCGATGCCCCTCGCGGGCGGCCCGCCGGGCGTACAGATTGAGCAATTCGGCGGCGGTGTCGCGAATCTGCTGCGCCGCCTTTTTCTTGGCGCGGTCCCAGTCGCCGCTGCCGAGCTTGTGCAGCGGCGCCTGCTCCGGCGCCACGCCGCTGTAGCGGCTGATCAGGTGCAACTGCGCCACCGGCACGTACAGCTTGTCCTTGCCGGCATACTCCAGGTGCAGAAATTCCGTCTCGCCTTCGCCCAGGTCGAGATTGGCCAGGCCGAGATAGCGGCCGATGCCGTGCTGCGCATGTACCACCGGGTCGCCGATGCGCAGTTCCGACAGGTCGCGCACCATGCCCTCGACCGAAGTCGGGCGGACCTCGGCGCGCCTGCCGGCGCGCACCGTGCCGGCATAGAGCTCGGCCTCGGTGACGATGCATAGGCTTTCATCGGCGAGGGCAAAGCCGTTGAACAGCGGCGCGGTACCGAGCATGCAGCGTGCGCTGGCTGCGAGAAACTCGGCGAAACTTGTGCAGGGCGCAGGCGCGAGGCCGTATTCGGCCAGGTACTGGCTCATGGTTTCGCGCCGGCCCGGCGATTCGGCGAGCAGCAGCACGCGCGCCGGTGTGCCCGCAAGAAATGCTTTCAGCCGGGTGAGCGGATCGGCGGCGCGGCGCTCGACCGCGAGCGGCGGCAGCGCGGCGGCGACCATTCCGCCCTCGACTGCCGTTCCCCCTTCCTGCGGGGCGGTGATGTCGATGCGCGCGAAATTGCTCGCGGCGATGAAGAATTCCTCGGCCGGCAGGAACATATCGACCGGCGACAGCAGCGGCTGCGCGCGATCACCGCGCAGCAATTGATAGCGCGACTGCGTGTCTTTCCAGAACGCGTCTATGGTCGCCGCGACGTCGCGGTGCAGGCACAGGGTGGCCTGCTGCGGCAGGTAATCGAAAATGGTGGCGGTGTGCTCGAAGAACAGGGGCAGAAAGTATTCGATTCCGCCCGGTGCGATGCCGTTGCTCACGTCCTTGTAGATATTGCTTCGGGACGGATCGCCCTCGAAGGTTTCGCGAAAGCGCGCGCGAAACCGCGTCCGGCCGGCTTCGTCCAGCGGAAACTCGCGCGCGGGCAGCAGGCGCACTTCCTTTACCTTGTAGACGGTTCGCTGCGTATCGACGTCGAAAGTGCGGATGGATTCGATCTCCTCGTCGAGCAGGTCGATGCGGTAAGGCAGGGCGCTGCCCATGGGGAACAGGTCGATCAGCCCGCCGCGCACGCAATACTCGCCCGGGGCGACCACCTGGGTGACGTGGCTGTAGCCCGCCAGCGTCAATTGGGCGCGCAGTTGCGGCAGGCTGAACTTCTCGTCCTGCTTGAGGAAGAAGGTGTAGGCGGCGAGGTAGGACGGCGGCGCCAGGCGGTAGAGCGCGGTGCTCGCCGGAATCAGCGTCACGTCGCAGCTGCCGCGGGTGATCGAGTACAGGGTGGCCAGGCGCTCGGAGATCAGGTCGTGATGCGGCGAAAACGTGTCGTAGGGCAGCGTCTCCCAGTCGGGTAGCAGGTTTACTGCGAGCCCGGGCGCGAAATAGGGAATTTCCTCGAGCAAACGCTGTGCGTCCAATGCGGAGGCGCACAGCACGATCAAGGGCTTCGCCTGGGCAGCCAGGCGCGCGAGCGCCAAGGCATCGCCGGAGCCATGTAATTGGGTGTAGCGGCGCGGTCGCAGCGCCCGGGTCGGGGCTGTGATCATCGGAAAAAAGAAAGTCCCGGGCGCGGCCATGCGCGGCACGGCCCAGGGACGGGCGATTCGGCTGACATCATAGTTTCACTAAGCTGTATTATAACGGCTTCGGCAGCTATTTATTATGAAAAAACAACGATGTCCGAGCAGTTTTTCGGCCTGATTCCGGCGGCGGGCGCGGGCGAACGCATGGCCTTGGCCACGCCCAAGCAATACCTCGAACTGCTCGGGCGCCCCATGCTTTACCACAGTGTGAAAGCGCTGCTTGCCGATGCCAGGATAGCGACCGTGTTCGTGGTGCTGGCTCCGGCGGATCACGAATTCAAGCGGCATCCCTGGGGCGAATTCGGCGAGCGTGTCGCGCCACTCTACTGCGGCGGCGCGACGCGCCACGACAGCGTGTTGAATGGTCTGGTCGCGGCCTCGTCCACGCTCGAGCCCGAGGATTGGGTACTGGTGCACGATGCGGCGCGGCCCTGCCTCGCGCAGCGCGATTTGCGGCGCATGCTGGATGCGCTCGCGGCCGATGAGGTCGGCGGTATACTTGGCGTACCCGTCGCAGACACGCTCAAGCGCGCCGACTCTGCCGGCCGTATCCAGACGACCGAAGCGCGCGAGCTGCTGTGGCAGGCGCAGACACCGCAGATGTTTCGCCACGGCCTGCTGCTCGAGGCTCTGGGCCGGACGGTCCGATTAAGCGACGAGGCCGGGGCGGTAGAGGCCATGGGGCTGAGTCCGAAGCTGGTGCAGGGCTCCAGCATGAATTTGAAGGTGACTTATCCGGAGGACCTGCAGTTGGCGCAGACCATCCTCGCGAGCCGGGGGACGCAAGCATGAGAATTGGGCAGGGATTCGACGTACACGCCCTGGTGTCCGGGCGCAAGCTGATCATCGGCGGCGTCCACATTCCGAACGCGAAAGGCCTGGACGGACACTCGGACGCGGACGTATTGCTGCACGCGCTGTGCGATGCGCTGCTCGGCGCCGCGGGCATGGGCGATATCGGCGCGCATTTTCCGGACAGCGATGCGCGCTACAAGAACGCCGACAGCCGCGGGCTGCTGCGCGAGGTGAGCGCTCGGGTGCAGGAGGCCGGCTATCGCATCGTCAATATCGACGCCACGATCATCGCCCAGGCGCCGAAAATGGCGCCGCATATTGCGGCGATGGTGAACAATGTCGCCGCCGATCTCGGCCTGTCGCGCGGCCAGATCAATATCAAGGCGACGACGACCGAGGGCCTGGGGTTCACCGGTCGCGCCGAGGGCATTGCAGCGCAGGTGGTGGCCCTGCTGAGTTGGGCGGTCTGAGCCGGGACTCCGCGTTCGACACGCGTGCACATATGCTTGCGACCGGCACCCCTGCTGCAGCCGAGCCCCGAACTCGCAGCGCGCGTTGCATCGCTGTCGACGGCAAAAAGCCTTTATACTTGCGACCAGACCCGAGTGTTATCGCCGCCCGCGGCGGTCGGGCCACTTCTGGGGAAACAAGCGCCTTGACCAAACGATCCAGTTTTAGCTACGAACAACTGCTTACCTGCGGGCGCGGCGAGATGTTCGGCGCCGGCAATGCGCAATTGCCACTGCCGCCGATGTTGATGTTCGACCGCATTATCTATATCAGCGAGAAGGGCGGCGTCTTCGGCAAGGGCGAGATCGTCGCCGAACTCGACCTGCGCCCGGAACTCTGGTTCTTTGCCTGCCATTTCCAGGGCGATCCGGTGATGCCGGGCTGCCTGGGGCTGGATGCGATGTGGCAGTTGATCGGTTTCTATCTGGGCTGGATGGGCGGCAAGGGGCGCGGGCGAGCACTCGGTTGCGGCGAGGTCAAGTTCAGCGGCCAGGTGTTGCCGAGCGCAAAAAAGATCACCTACCGCATCAGCATGAAGCGGGTGATCCTGCGCAAGCTGGTAATGGGTATCGCCGACGCCGTGATGGAGGTAGACGGTCGCGATATCTATGCAGGCAAAGACCTGCAGGTGGGATTGTTTACCTCCACCGACGGATTCTGAGGGCTGTCATGCGTCGCGTCGTCGTCACCGGAATGGGTATCGTCTCCAGCATCGGCAATAACAGGGCCGAGGTACTGGACTCGCTGCGCGCGGGCCGCAGCGGTATTGAGTTTTCCGAGGAATACCGGTCGCTGGGATTTCGTTCGCAGGTCCATGGCCCGATCCGGGTCAAGCGCGAGGAATTGATCGAGCGCAAGCTGCTGCGCTTCATGGGCGACGCCGCAGCGTTCACCTACATTGCAATGAGCCAAGCGGTTGCCGATGCGGCTCTGCCTGAGAGCATGGTCTCGAACGAGCGTACCGGCCTGATCGTCGGTTCGGGCGGCGGCTCGCCGCAGAACCAGGTCGAGGCTGTCGACCTGCTGCGCAGCAAGGGCGTAAAGCGCGTCGGGCCCTACATGGTGCCGCGCTGTATGTCGAGCACCACCTCGGCCTGCCTTGCGACTCCATTCCACATCAAAGGCGTGAACTACTCCATCAGTTCGGCCTGTTCGACCAGCGCGCATTGCATCGGCAACGCCTACGAGCAGATTCAGTGGGGCAAGCAGGACATCGTCTTCGCCGGAGGTGGGGAAGAGGTGCATCCCTACCTCAGCGTGCTGTTCGACGCGATGGGCGCGCTGTCGTCCAAGTACAACGACACGCCGACCAAGGCTTCGCGTGCCTACGACGCGGATCGCGATGGTTTCGTGGTCTCCGGCGGCGGCGGCGTGGTGGTGCTGGAAGAACTCGAGCATGCGCGCGCGCGCGGCGCGAAAATCTACGCCGAACTCATCGGCTATGGCGCAAGCTCGGACGGCTACGACATGGTGCAGCCCTCGGGCGAAGGCGCAGTGCGCTGCATGCGCATGGCGCTGGCCGGCGTTGATACCCCGGTCGATTACATCAATACGCACGGCACCAGTACCCCGGTCGGCGATCCCAAGGAACTGGAAGCAGTGCGCGCAGTGTTCGCGGATAAAGTGCCGCTGATCAGCTCGACCAAATCGCTGACCGGGCACGCGCAGGGCGCGGCCGGCGTCACCGAGGCGATCTATTCGCTGTTGATGCTGGAGCATGATTTTGCATGCGTCTCGGCCAATATCGAAAATCTCGACCCTGCTGCCGAGGGCATGCCGATCGTGCGCGAGCGCGTCGACAACGCCCACCTCAACACGGTGATGTCGAACAGCTTCGGCTTCGGCGGCACCAACGCCTGCCTGGTATTCCGCCGCCTGAACACGTAAGCGGCCAATTCGGAATTATCGAATTGGCCCCAATCTAGGGGAGTATGAGGGGAGATATCCCCTCATATCGTGATGAACACTAAGCAATTGGAGCAGGCCGCCGATACGGAGCGGCTGTTCTTCGCGCTATGGCCGCGGAGCGAGTTGCGGGGCAGGCTTGCCGCCTGGGCCAGGCAGGTGGCCGGCCGCGGCAGGGCGATGCGGCGCGAGAACCTGCATCTTACGCTTGCCTTTCTCGGCGACACCGACGCGGCCCGGTTGCCCGAAATCAAATCGCTCGCGGCCGAAGTGCGCTTCGATCCGATCCGCCTGCCGCTGGACCGCGCCGGCTACTGGAAGCACAACCGCATCATCTGGTGCGGCGCCAGCGCAGAGCCGCAGGCGCTCACCGCTCTGGTCGCAGACCTGCGCGCACGCCTGACTACGGCGGGCGTACGCTACGATCCCAAGCCCTTCGTATCGCATGTGACGCTGGTGCGCAATGCGGCCCGCCTGCCAGAGGCCCCGGCCTGGATTCCGCTCGTGTGGGAGGCTGGGGATTTTGCGCTCGTCGGTTCGGCGCGCATACAGGGTCGCGTCACTTACGCGGTGATGCAGCGCTTTCCTGCAGCGGCCGGCTGACCGAAGGTGAGGTCAGCCGCGAGATTGCGAAGTTGCTTGCTGTAGCGGCAAGCTGACGCGCGCGATCAGACCGCCCCCCTCGCGCGACAGCAATTCGAGACTGCCGCCGTGATGGCGCGCGATGCGATCGACGATCGCAAGACCGAGCCCGGACCCGCCCTTGCCGCTGCGCGCCTGCTCCAGGCGCGTGAACGGCTGCTTCAGCCGCTCGGCCTCCAGCGGCGGGATGCCCGGGCCGCGGTCGAGCACCTCCAGGATCAGTTTGCCGCCTTCGCTGCGTGTGGCGATGCACACGTCCTCGCCGGCGTAGGCGATGGCGTTGTCCACCAGATTCGAGATCATGCGCTTGATGCCCATGCGATGCAGCGGCTTCTCGGGCACGGGTCCGATGTTTGCCCGCAGTGCATGACCGAGGCGCAACTGGTGCTCGACCGCCTCGCGCGCGAGGGCCGCGATGTCGGTCGGCTCCAGCGGTTCCTCGCTCTGGGCGCGGGCAAAATCGAGGAACTGGCCAATGATGGAATCCATTTCCGCGATGTCGGCGATCATGCCCTGCTTCAGGGCCTCGTCGCTTGCGCTCATTTCGGTGGACAGGCGCAGGCGCGACAAAGGCGTGCGCAGATCGTGCGATACGCCCGCGAGGATCAGCGCGCGGTCTGAATCCAGCCGCGCCAGGTCCCGGGACATCTGGTTGAACGAGCGTGCCAGCGTTTCGATTTCGATCGGCCCGGATTCGGGTAGCGGCGCCGGCGTCTTGCCCCGGCCGATGTCGGCCGCGGCGGCGGCCAGCGACTTGAGCGGGCGATTGATGCGCGACACGATCAGCCAGGCGCCGATCAGGGACAGGAACAGTGCCAGCGTGGTCCAGCCCAGCCATTGCCAGGGGAACGGCCGTTCGATGCGTTCGCGCGGCAGCATTACCCAGTACTCGTCATCGTCGATGTGAAAGCTGATGAAAAAACCGCGCTGCTCGCCGATGCCGGAGGCGAAGCGCGTGCCGGCGCCCAGCCTTTGCCGAATTTGCGCATGTACCATATGCACGAACGGAACATCCGGGGACAGCACCAGTTTGTCCGCGGGATCGGCCGGATAGACGCGTATGCCTTCGCGTTCCGATAACTCGGCCAGCAGTTCGCGCCGCATATCGGGTTTCGCCGTGACCAAAGCCGTACGCGTGAGGTTTACCACGCTGGCCACCATTTGCGCTAGTTGCCTGGCGCGCGGCGCGCGCTCATAGTTGCGCAGGATCTGAAACCAGGCCGTGGCCGAGATGACCATCAGCAGGCTGATCAGCAGAAACGATCGCCACAGCAGCGTGCGCGGCAGAAAATTCACGCTTTGCCGTCCGGCACGAACACGTAACCAAATCCCCATACGGTCTGGATGTGTACCGGATGCGCCGGGTCGGGTTCGATCAACTTGCGCAGGCGCGATATCTGCACGTCGATGGCGCGATCGAACACTTCGTATTCGCGCCCGCGCGCGAGTTCCATCAGCTTGTCGCGCGATAGCGGTACCCGCGGGTTCGCGAGCAGGACCTTCAGCAGGGCGAATTCTCCTGTGGTCAGGGAAATGGTGCTGCCCTCGCGCGTCAGCGCGCGGGTGGCGAGATCGACCGTGACCTGGCCGAAGCTCATTTGCCCTTCCTCGATCGCGGGTGCGCCCGGCGGCGGGGGAGCGGTGCGCCGGCGCAGTACCGCATGGATGCGCGCCACCAGTTCGCGCGGATTGAACGGCTTGGGCAGGTAATCGTCCGCGCCCATTTCCAGGCCGACGATGCGGTCGACGTCGTCGCCCTTTGCCGTCAGCATGATGATCGGGATCGTTTCCTTGGCGCCGCGCAGGCGCCGGCATACCGACAGGCCGTCTTCGCCGGGCATCATCAGGTCGAGTACGATCAAATCGAAGCGCTCTCGCGCCAACAGCTTGTCCATGGCCGCCGCGTCCTGGGCGACGTGCACGCCAAAGCCCTGCTCCGACAGGTAACGCTTGAGCAGATCGCGCAGCCGGAGATCGTCATCTACTACAAGGATTCTGGTTTTTGCGGTGGTCATGTGTGTATCGTACTCAATGTGGCCGGCCGTCGAGGGCCGATAGGTAAGAAACCGTGTCAATTCGCTGAATGCTTACAAATTATTACAAATTCCACGCTCAGACTCATCATTTGAATGCGCCGTGGCGCTAATATGCGCCCATGGGTAAATATCTCACAGATCGCGCCGGATTGGACCCGGATCGCGCGCACCCGAGCTTGTTTGTGCTTAACAGGACGAGCCGGCGAAGCTACGCTTGGCGCCATGGCGCAGCGCATAAGGTACCGGGTAGCCGCCGACCGGTCGGGAGGCAAGCCATGAAATTGTTTCGGGTTTTGGGCTGGGGTCTGATGCTGGTAGCTGTTGCAAGTCCGGCGGCGGGAGCGTTCGATTCCGGCGGCAATCCCGAGTCTTCGGTGCAGGTCCCCGCGTCGCAGCCGGGTCCGCGGCGCGAGCCAGATCATTCCGCGCCGCAGCGCGCGTCTGGCGAAACCGAACGCCGCATGAGTGCCGACGAGCGGCGCCAGCTGCGCCGCGATATTCAGGACGCGGG
>VFSW01016064.1_pt1 | contig 10244 bp, 9 predicted proteins | sample 5358111 | NCBI WGS metagenome assembly VFSW01 (sample SAMN11554181, study PRJNA540505) | mine drainage metagenome | isolation source: sediment from site ElyBrook_90M | place: USA: Ely Copper Mine, Vershire, VT | collected 2017
GTTCGAAATCGAGCCCGGGGTAGACCCCGAAGATGGGACCGCCCATGACGCCTCCGAAGCCCGCCAGGAAGGCCCCCAGGCCGAACATGCACCCCGATATCAGGGGGACGTTGAGGCCGACACCTCCGGCCATTTCATGGTCGTCCACCGCGGCCCGCAGTTTCGCCCCGACCAGGGTTTTTTCGTTGAAGAGCCACAGGGCGATTGCGACCACCGTCGCCACGCAGAAGATGAAAATACGGTAGATGGGGAATACGACGCCCAATATGGTGGCGGAACCCTTCTGGTACTCCGGACAGGGGAGGATGTAAGGATCGCCTCCCCAGATGAGGAGCGACAGATCGCGGAACAGCAGGGCAAAACCCAGGGTGATCATCATCTGCGGCAGGGCCTGGAGAGGAAACTTTCTCAGAAAGCCGCGTTCCATGATGAAACCGATCACCCCCACGGCCAGTCCCACTGCCAGGGCGCCCAGGAAGAAGTTACCCGTCCTCGAAATGACGCTCAGCGCGACATAGGCCCCCACCATGAAGAATGACCCATGGGCGATATTGACGATCTTCATCACCCCGTAGATCAGCGAAAGTCCGCTGGAAAGCAAAAAAAGAAGGGCTGCAAAAGAAAGCCCGTTCATCGTTTGGACTAACAGGAAATCGATCAACACTCCACCCCTGATCACGAGCCGCCTCCGGCGAAAGGGCGCCGGTCAAGACCGCTCGGCATATTTATCCCCGTGGGGGGTGCGCTCTCCTGCACCCCTCCACGGGGAGAGCTTGCCTTTTCTTTATCACGCGAACCCGGGAATTCGCTTCCCTTCCGGTTCGCCGCCCGTCGTTCCGAACCCGGTCGGTCAGGGCTTCAAAGGAGGAAAATCACGCGAGTAAACGGGCTGCTTGAGGAACTCCACCGGATCGTATTTCCAGAACTGGGAAACGTTCGGGTAGGTAAAGATCACCGTGTTCTGCAGCTCCCCTTTCACCTTTTGCACTTTGCGGACGTAGACGTTTTCAATCGGATTCCCGTAATGGTCCAGCTTCATGGGTCCCCGGGGAAGATCCTTGAGCTCGACCGCCTTCAGGGCCGCCAGCATCTTCGGCCGGTTCTCCACATCCCCGTTGATTGCCTTGATCGCCTCGACAATCCAGCGCATCCCCGAATAGGTCCCCTCGGAATAGTAGGAAGCGGCCTTCTTGGCCTTTGCCCGGAACGCCTTGACGAACTTCTTGTTGGCGGGGTTGTCCAAGACCTCGCTGTAGATGAGCGGGGTGATGATCCCGATTGCCTCATCGCCCATGGAGGGAAGAATGTGCTCATCGGTAAGCGTTCCGCCGCCGATCAGGGGGATCTTGTCCTTGAGCCCGAACTCCTTGTACTGTTTCACGAACTGCAGCGCCAAGCGGCCCGAGAAGACGGCGAAGACCGCGTCGGCATCCTTCGAGATCTGCGAGAGGTAGGGGCTCAGGTCCTGGGCAGTGAGCGGGACCCATATCTTCTGCAGGATCTTTCCGCCGTTATCTTCAAAGGTTTTATGGAAGCCGCCCACGCACTCCCACCCGAAGGCGAAGTCGTAGGCGATAATCGATACCTTCCGGTATTTGAGCGTATTATATGCATACTCACCGAAGGGCTGATGGGGCTGGCTGCTCGTCCAACCGGTGCGGACGATCCATTTGGGGATCTTTCGCTGGGTGATGTCGTCCGCGGACATGATCGGGTAGGTCATGGGGATCCCTTGAGAATCGATGTACGGCGCGAGCGCGTAGGCGGTTGATGCCATCAACCCCCCGGTCATGAGGTGAACCGCGTCCTTCTCCACCAGTTTCCGCGTTTTGGTGAGCCCCACCGCCGGGTTCGCCTCGTCGTCCTCGACGAGAAGCTCGATCTTCCGGCCGGCCGCCTGATACTTGATCTCCTCAAGGTAGAGCTGGGCACCCGCCAGCATGTCCTTCCCATTCGCGGCCATCCCGCCCGACAGGGGGGCAAGGAAACCGATCTTGATAGGCCCTTTCTCCGCGGACCATGAGGGTAAAGGGTTGATCAGGAAGACACTCACCACCGCGGTCGCCAGAACAGCCGTCAACCATTTTTTCTTCATCGTTCCTTTCCTCCCTAATTGTTGATTTTATTAACAAGAACTTCCATGAACGTAGGGCGACTATATGAAGGCGGTTCTTGTGTGTCAAGCTATTTTTTGCCTGTTAATTCGCTTGACAGGCGAGGGTGGCGTTCATATACTCGACCCGCGAAGGCGCCCCCCGGGATATTTTCGCTATCCATCCCCGGGCAAACCCACCGGAACAAGGAGGCGATCTCAGTGAAAGTTACCATAGCGGCAATCCAAACGAAGACGGTCCTGGAGGCGGACGAACAGACGAAGAATATTGAGACGGCCGGCGAATACGTGGCCCAAGCCGCTGAGCGGGGAGCGAAGTTCGTCTGCTTTCCCGAGACCTATCCGGGCCCCTGGAAGGCGCCGCTCAGCTATTCGCCCGTTGAACCGCTCAAGGAGATGGCGAAAAAGCACGACGTCTATATCGTTGCGGGAGCAAACTGCCCCGTTCCCGGAAACCCGCAGCGAGGCTATACCTCCCAGATCCTCGTGGGCCCGGACGGATCGGTGGGGAGGTATAACCGGACGATTCCCAAAGGCCCCTGGATCTACAAAGGCGGCCGTTTCTGGGACTACGATTACCAGGAGGGAGACGACCTGCCGGTGTTCGATACCCCCTTCGGCACGGTCGGGATCCTTATCTGCAGTGAGGTGTATGCGCCGGAGCTCTCCCGCCTCCTCGCCTTGAAGGGGGCGGAAATCATCTTCCTGCCCGCCGGGGTCTGCAAATACGAGCTTCAGGCGACCTGGCGCACCCTCATCTGGGCGCGGGCGATCGAGAACCTCGCCTATACGGTGACCTGTCAGAACATGCTGGGGGCCGAGCAGGGGCTGGCCATGATCTGCAGCCCCGAAGAGATCGTTGTCGAATCGACGAAGCCGGGCATCTTCACGGCCGTTTGCGACATCGACCGGATCCGGTGGCTCAGGGAACAAAGGGATCTGTACGGACCGCCCATGCCCTGGAATACGAAACCCGGCACACTCAGGGACTGGCGCCGTTCCGACGTGTATCGAAAGAATTTTCCGGATTGGTAAGGAGGGGAAGAGCTATCTCCTCTCCTTGACGAATTCGTCCAGCCAGTACAGGTTCAGCTCGGCGAGTTTACCCCGCGTCGGTACGCCATCCTTGGGGTCCCAGCCCATCGCCTCGTAGTAGAGGGTCAGGAGATCTTCGAACTCCCGCCGATCGATCCCCTTGCCTTGGAGCACGCCGCTTTCCAGAGGTTCGAAGAGCCGCTCCGGAAGGGTGTCGTCCTTGCGCCCGAAACCCTCGCGCAGGTTGAAAACCCGGGCCATGGTCACGGTCCGCTCGCCGACCTTCATGAGCTCCCAGAGGCTCGTCTCCCAGCCCGTCACCGCCTGGAGGACCTCCACCAGTTTCGGAAGGCTCAGCGCCCACACCGGACCGGCCACGAAGTTGCACACCCCCAGGGATTCGTAGAGCGACCAGATGAAGTGGAGGTAGGTGAAGTTGCGCGCTTTCCGCGGCCCCATCTCCCGGCCATCGACCGGCTCCAAGAGACCGAGCGGTGCGATCCGTCCCAGATTGGGTCCGGGTGCCTGAAAGGGGGTGTCGTGGGGGGCCCGCACATGGTCCGCACCCGTCGGTGAAACGGCGAAACTCAGCCCCTGGCCGGTCTTCCCGCGCGGGTCATGCATGGGCAGCTCCTGCCCCTTGATGTGGAGGGCAAACTTTTCCGACCCCTTGCCGATCCTGGCCGCCGCAATCTTCACGCCGTCGGCCAGGAGATCCCCCAGCCCCGGCCTGCGAAAGGCAATCCACTCGATGCCTTTCAGCATCGCCTCGGGATTCCCGAAGGTGAACTCGATCCCCTCCGTATCGGCCTTGGTGAAGATGCCCGTCTCGTAGCACTCCATGGCGAAACCGATCGCCACGCCGGCGGAAATGGTATCGATCGTATACCGGTTGCACAGCTCGTTCCCCTTGGCGATGGCCGCCAGGTCGTCGATGCACAAAAGCGAGCCAAGCGAGCCAAGCGTTTCGTACTCCGGCCCGCCGTAACTGCGGGAGGTCGCATAGGGGCCGGAGGGGATCTCCACCGCCCGTTTGCAGCGCACCGCGCAGGCATAGCACCCTTCTTCGCTCTTCAGGATCGTCTCGGCCATCTTCTCGCCGCTGATCTTATCCGCCCCCTCGAAGAAGCCGGTGCGGAAATTCCGGGTCGGCAGGATGCCCTGGGAATTGATGACCTGGACCAGATTGGAGGTCCCCAGCATGCGGAGCAGCATGTTCGGGCCGTGCCGGCCGATCAGTTCGGCGAGCTCTTTGGAGAGCGCCCGGAGCTTTTCCGGGTCATGAATATCCATCTTTTTCGTTCCCCGGACCACGACGGCCTTCAGGTTTTTCGAGCCCATCACCGCACCCATGCCCGTCCGGCCGTTGGCGTGTTTCAGCTCGTTCACCACGCAGGCAAAGCGCACCAGATTTTCCCCGGCCGGTCCGATCAGGGCGACCCGCGCCCGCTTTTCCCCGAGTTCCTCCCGGATCATCTCCTGGGCCGGGCCCGTCTCCATCCCCCAAATCTTTTCCGCCGACCGGATCTCGACCGTGCCGTCATTGATCCACAGGTACGACGGTTTTTCCGCCTTTCCCGTTACGATCACGGCGTCGAAGCCGGCGAATTTCAATTCCGGCCCCCAGAATCCGCCGGCCTCCGCCTCCCCGTAGGCCTCCGTCAGGGGCGACTTGGCCGCCACGGTGTAGCGCACCATCCCGGCGATCGGCACCCCGGAGATCACGGAGGACGCAAAAATCAGGATATTTTCGGACGACAGGGGATCGATTCCCGGCTTAAGTTCCTTCAGCAGGTAGTACGACGCCAAGCCCCCGCCGCCGAGGTAGGTGCGATAGACGAGTTCGCCGGGCTCCTCGACCATTATCGTCTTCGAGGTCAAATCCACCCGCACTATTTTGCCGTTGTATCCGTAAGGCATGTTCCCCCTGCCCTTTCAGGACGCCGAATCAATAACCGGCTTCCCTCAGTGTCTCCATGAGCTTCGCGGTGGTCCTCCGGAGGCGTAAGGCAACCGTCTTGAGGATCTGCTGGAAATCGGCGGAGAGATTGTTGTATTGTCTGTCGAAGAATTGCCGATCGACGATGCCTACCTCGGTCGTCCCCTTGGCCGTAGCCGTTGCCGAACGGGGCGCTTTGTCGATGTAGGCCATCTCGCCGAAGATATCCCCCGGTTTCAGGGTCTCGATGACGATCCTCCGGCCGTTCACTTTTGTAGAGATCTCCACTTCACCCGATTCCACAACGTACATCCAATCTCCGTTGGCCCCCTCGGCGAAGATTACCTGCCCATCCCCGAATGTTTCATATGTCGCAATCTGAAACATCTGATTCCCTCACTCGTTATTCATCCTCGCTCTATGGTTGTTGTATAATCGAAAAACCGGCGCGGTGCAAGTCGGTATTCCTCTCTCCTGTTTGCCGACGTCTCTTTGTTTCATGGAATCCCCATCCTTGTTACGATATTCTTTCAGACGTTCCGTTTTTCTTTGCCGCGCCCCTCGGAGCTTCAGCGCCTCCCGGTTCGTCTCGCGACGCATCGCGGCGAGCCGCTATCGACGCCACCCCGACGGGAACATCCTCGAATCGCCGGGCGATGAAGTCGGGCATTGTCTGCTCATGGTATTTCTCCCCCTGGTTGGATTCGACGAGGATGGTCTTGATGCCGAGCCGGCTTGCCCCGTAAATATCCCGGTACATGTCGTTACCCACGAAGATCACTTCGGACGGCGTGAGATTCATGCTGTCGAGGGCCTTCGCGGTGAGCCGCTGATCGGGCTTCCTGAACCCGTACTGCCCGGAGATGATAACGGGGTCGAAATAGTCGTCCAGTCCCACGGCCTTCATCTCCGGCAGGGCGTAACAGGGCTGAGCGTCGGAAATGATCGCCAGGCGGTACGATTGGCGCAGCTCATCGAGCACCCGCTTCACGTCGGGGTAAAGCCGGAGACGCTTCCGGGAGATACCGCGGTAGAGATGGGCGAGAATCGGGGCCAGTTTCCGCCGGGCCGGGGCGCCTTCTATCCCTTCCTGCCGGAGGAATTCCCCCCAGATGGCCTCAACGTCGATCTCCGGGAACTCCTCGCTGCACGCCTCTTTCTGTTCTTTCATGATCTGGTAGTACCGGTCCCGCACCTCTCCACGGTGCACGTACACCCCTTGGTAGGTCAGATAATGGGCGATCCCGCGGTAAATTTCCTCTATCGACTCATCGGTCTCGATATCGATTAATGTTCCGTAGAGATCAAACAGGATGCCTTTTATCGCCATGCGCCTCTACCTCAGTGTTTCCCGGGCTTCAGCCAGCAACTGCCGGCGGTATCCATCGGTGATCCAGGAGTTGCGGGCGATGCGCAGGAGGGTGATCCCCATGTGAAAGGGAACGCGGCGGGTGATGGACCGGAAGGCACTCTCCCGGTCCGGAAAATGGCAGGCGTACTCCCAGAGGAAGTGCCCGATGAAGGGTTCCGCCCGCCATTTGTCGCCGGTGTACCGCATGAAAAAATGCTTGATCTCTGCCGCCACCCGGCCCAGATCGAAGACCCTGTCGGCCGGTTTCATCCTCTCCAGGTCGATTGCGATCACCCAGAGGCCGTCCCCGAAGAGGACATTGGTGGGCGTTACGTCGCCGTGGACGAGGACCCGGTTGTCCTCCCACATGAAGGCCCTCTCCCGCCACCGTTCCTTCATCCGGTGAAACTCCTCCGCCTCGTTCCAGCCGATGTGTCCCCAGTTTTTCAACTGATCCATGATCCTCTCGAAGTAAGAGCAGTCCCGGTTGACGTCCACCCGCTCTCCGCTTGCTGTCCTGTTGTGCAGGGTGGCAAGAAAATAGGCGAGCGCGGTGAGCTTCGCAAAAAGGGCCTCCCGCGCCCCTTCCCGGATCGCCCCGAGGATGACGTCGTTGAGCGGTGTACCGCAACAGAACTCTTCAACCAGGACACAGTTGAGCGATGCACTGCGGCCCAAGGGGCGGGCAACGTAGTGGGGATAACCGGAAAAGCCGATACTGCGCAGGTAGCTGAGGTTGTTGAATTCCCTCTCCATGTGGTGAAGCGCAGTTTCAGGCGAGCGGTCTGCGACTCCGTCGAAGAACTTTCCGATTACCCTTGTCCGGCTCGCCTGATCCTCGTAGAGATAGACATGGTTGGAGGCCAGAAACATATACACCCGAAAATCGGGGGAGAGGCTATGGACGCCCATCTGCGGGAGGATGTCGTTGCACAGATACCCATAGAGCGGATCCGTTTTGGAAAGATGTCCCAGGTATTTCATCAGAGCCCACTTCTTTTCATCTACTCAACCCCAACCGTCGATCCGGAAGACTCAATATGCGCCGCCGATGCCGTCATGATGGCGTTGCGCCCCCTTCGTTTCGCTTCATACATGGCGTCGTCGGCGCGCTTCAGTGTCTCCTCGATCAGACGGTCGTCAGATGCCAGTTCGGAGACGCCGATGCTGATTGTGACGTGATGCAGAGCGGCGCCCGATTCGATGCCCGCTTCTGCAACGGCTGACCGCAGACGTTCCGCGGTTGTCCTGCCGCCGCCGAGATCGGTCTCCGGCATGAGGATGGCAAATTCATCGCCCCCCACACGGCCGAAGATATCGATTTCGCGCAGAAGGTTTCTGCATCTCGACGCCACCGCCACCAGTACCTGATCGCCGGCCGCGTGGCCGTGCGAATCGTTGATCTCTTTAAAGTTGTCGATATCGAACAGCAGCAACGCAAAGGGACGGCCATACCTGCGCGCGCGCTGGATTTCCCGCTCGCCCTGGAGAAAAAAACACCGGTTATTGGAGATGCCGGTCAGGTAATCGGTCGTGGCCGACCGCTGCAATTCCACCTGGGCGCTCTTCAGGTCGACCTCCAACCGTTCGCTGTTGAGCATCACAAAACCGAAGGTCCAGGCAATGCCCAACAGCAAGGGGAGCAGGAAGGTAAAGGTATGCATGAGATTGGGAGCGTAAATGTCGTGCGGACCGGGAGCGAGGACCGCGAGAAAAGCGCGGGTCGCCATGAAGAGGCTGTACATCGCGAAAAGGCTTCCGGTGAGCCAATAGGAGAACCGCAAATCCGATGGGGCGTTGCCGAGCAACTCCCAGGCCACCAATGCATAGAACAGCGCCACGAACAGCGAAAGGATAACGATGCGCACCCCGGCATCGTTGTCCACGTAGGTATAGTAGGAGAGCGAGACCGCAAAAAAAATGACGAGGAAGATGCTCAGGATCTTGCGGCCGCTAACGCCGCGAAACCGGCGTGTGCCTTCAAGGTAAAGCGCTGCGGTGGACAGGACGAGGACGTTTGCCAGGACGATCGTCAGGATATCGGGAATTATTCCACGCAGGGCAAACAACAGGAACCCCACGGTAGACGCGGCGTTGCCGGCCGCCCAGAAACCAAAACCGGCGTAGGTCTTGCGCGTTTTCCAGACCAGGATCATGATGACGCTGGCCATGGCGGAAGCTCCCGTCAAAACCACCGATAGCGAGCGTATGTCGAGGGAAAACGGCTGCATAACGGCATCTACCGTGAAAAGGGGACTTCGACCACGCATGATTCCGGATCAAGGCATCGCTTGCCCTTGGGGCCGGATCGGTCCGGTCAACCCCGCTCCAGTATCTCAATCCGGATATTCTCGGGGCCGCGGACAAAGGCGATCTTGAGGCCGGGCCGGGCGACGTTCGGTTCCATGGTGAATTGAACCCCCCGCCGTTTCAACTCGGCGCAGGCCGCATCGAGATCGTCCACCCGGAGCCCGAAGTGGTCGAGCCCCTTGTATCGGCTGGAGGAACAGCCCGGCAGGTTGTCCCCGGCCGCTGCCCGGAACAGGAAGATATTCAGTCCGTTCAGGTCCACGTCGATCCGGGGCTTGCCGTCCTGGACGGTTTCGATCACCTTCGCATCGAACTTCGTGCGGAAATAGTCTGCTACGTTCTTCGGGTCCTCGCTCACGATATGAACGTGATCGAAGTGATAGACATGCGGCATGGGGTTCTCCTTTATCATTTGTTGTAGCCGGCGGCCTGTTTGTACCAGTCGAGGATCTCGCTGCCCGTCATGAAGACGACGCCCTCGTGCTTCTTGATGTATTCAAAGATCTTGCTGAAGTAACCGATACGGTGGGGCACGCCGGTGAGGTAGGGGTGCACTGCGATCGCCATGATGCGGGCGTTTTGCCGGCCCTCCGCGTAGAGAGTGTCGAACTGGTCGCGGCTCCGGTCGAAAAGTTCCGCCGAGCGGTGGTGCTCGACGGCGTAGATCGGGATGTCGTTGAGCTCCATGGTATAGGGGATCGAGAAGAGGGACCCCTTCTTCACCTTCAGCGGGTAGGGCAGGTCGTCGTTCACCCAATCCAGACAGTACTCGATCCCCTCCTCCGCCAGGATGTCGGGGGTGTTGAGCGTCTCATGGAGGCCCGGTCCCATCCAGCCGCGCGGTTTCTGCCCCGTCTTTTCCCTGATGGCCTCGATCGTTTTGCGGATGGCGGCGCGCTCATCCTTTTCCTTGGGGAGGGCCCGCTGCTCGAAGCTGTGGCCGAAGAGCTCCCAGCGGCTCTTGAGGCAGGCGTCGACGATCTGCGGGTAGGCGTTGCAGACCGAGCCGTTCAGGCTGACCGACGCCCGGACACCGTGCCGGTCCAGGACATCGATGATCCGCCAGATGCCGACCCGCATTCCGTAGTCGTACCAACCGTAGTTGGCGATATCCGGTACGATGGTGGCGCCCTGCGGCGGAGGGATGACGGTGCGCGCCATCGGCTCGTCGAAGGGCCACTCCTCGATATTCACGATCACCCAGACGGCGATCCGGGCGTTCCCGGGCAGTTTAAGGGGTTTACGGTCGATACTGGGGCAGAAGTCGGCTCGTGGATTGGTCATGATTCACTCCTCTCTTTCTCGTTGTGAAGCTCCCCGCCCACCGGGCAGGTCTTGCGGATTGCGCTTCCGGGCAATTCCTCGCTCAGCCGCTGTGCATCAAATCGGCGGCGGCAGTGTAATCTGCACGGCAATCGCTGTCAATGGATTTATTGGTGCGCCCGTAACGATTCAGTCTTGAGTGGGGCGTGGAATATTTTTCTGGACTCGGCGAA
>VFSW01016065.1_pt1 | contig 10244 bp, 14 predicted proteins | sample 5358111 | NCBI WGS metagenome assembly VFSW01 (sample SAMN11554181, study PRJNA540505) | mine drainage metagenome | isolation source: sediment from site ElyBrook_90M | place: USA: Ely Copper Mine, Vershire, VT | collected 2017
TCCTTATGCGTGCGCACGATCACCGCCTTGCTCACGTCGCCCTTCTTGACCTTGCCGTTGGGAATCGCTTCCTTGACCGACACCACGATCACGTCGCCGACGGTGGCGTAGCGCCGGCGTGAACCGCCGAGCACCTTGATACACATCACTTTGCGCGCGCCCGAGTTGTCGGCCACCGTTAATACTGTTTGTGTCTGCACCATGGCCGGTCTCCTAGCGCGCCGCCTGTTGCAGGACGCGGCTGACGCGCCAGCGCTTGAGCTTGGAGAGCGGACGCGATTCGATAATCAGCACGCGATCGCCCTCATGGCATTGGGCCTGCTCGTCATGCGCCATCAGGCGCGTGCGCTGCTTGAGGCGCTTGCCATACAAGCGATGCTCGACCAGGCGCTCGACCTGCACCACTACGGTTTTGTTCATCTTGGCCGAGACCACCATGCCCTCGCGCCGCTTCGTCCGCTGCCGCATCGCTATCCTTTCCTCGCGCTCGAACCTTTCCTCGTGCGCGCCGCGTTCGCCCCATTCGCATGCTCGCGAATGAGTGTCAGAATCCGCGCCAGCTCACGCCGCGCATTAAGGTAATTCGCCCGGCTCTCGAGCTGATTAGTGCGCAGCTTCAGGCGCAGCTTGAAAATCTCTTCGCGCGCCTCGCGTTCCTTGATCCTTAGGTCGGGCACGGCCATCTGCCGCAATTCGCTAAGCTCCAAAGGCCTCGGCCTCCCGTTCCACGACAATTGTCTTGACCGGCAACTTGTGCGCCGCCAAGCGCATCGCCTCGAGCGCGGTCGCTCGATCGACCCCTTCCATCTCGAACAGAATCCGGCCCGGACGCACGCGCGCGACCCAGCCCTCAGGCGCGCCCTTGCCCTTGCCCATGCGGGTTTCGGCCGGCTTCTTGGTGAAAGGCTTGTCCGGAAATACTCGAATCCAGACGCGGCCGCCGCGCTTGATATGGCGGGTCAGCGCGATGCGGGCGGCCTCGAGGGCGCGCGTATCGACGCGGCAGGTCTCGATGCTTTTCAGGCCGAAGTCGCCGAAGGCGAGTTCCACCGCACGATTCTCGGCGCCGCGGACGCGGCCCTTCATCAATTTGCGATATTTTACTTTTTTTGGTTGCAGCATTTGTTTCAGTTAGTCCAGGTCAAGTTCTCGTTCCTTCGCATCAAGTATCGCACTTCCGAACCGTCAGTCTCGTACCTGAACCCCCGGCCCCTTACTGCTGTTGCGCAGCGGCGCCCGCGCGCTTGGCCGCCTCGGCCTGCCGGGTCAAAATCTCGCCGCGGAAAATCCACACCTTGACGCCAATCTGACCGTAGGTCGTATGGGCCTCGGCAAAGCCGTAAGCGACGTCCGCCCGCAGGGTCTGCAACGGCACGCGGCCTTCGCGATACCACTCCGAACGCGCGATTTCGGTGCCACCGAGGCGTCCGGCGACGTGAACCTTGACGCCGAGCGCGCCCATGCGCATCGCGCGCAGCACCGCCTCTTTCATCGCCCGGCGAAAGGCGACGCGCCGCTCGAGTTGCAGCGCGATATTTTCCGCCACCAGTTGCGGATCGAGATCCGGGCGGCGGACTTCGTGAATATTGATGAAGGCGTCCTTGCCTTTCATCATCTTCTGGATATCGGTCTTGAGCTTGTCGATCTCGACGCCCTTCTTGCCGATCACGATACCGGGGCGCGCGGTGAATATATTGATCTTGGCCTTATTCGCCATCCGCTCGATTTCGACGCGCGAAATGCCGGCGTGGTAGAGCCGCTTCTTGATAAAGTCCCGCAGCTTCAGATCCTCGTGCAGCAGCGCCGCGTAATCGTGGCTGGCGAACCATTTCGAATCCCAACCCTCGATAATGCCGAGGCGCAAGCCGCGTGGATGTGTCTTCTGGCCCATAGATTCCTTTAGGACGCGTGCTCGTCCACGATCACCGTCAGATGGCTGGTGCGCTTCAAAATCGGCGTCGAATGCATATGCGCCCGCATCATCGAGCGCTTCCAGGTCGGTCCGGTATCGGCCAGCGCGCGCTTGACGTAAAGCCGATCCTCGTCAACGTTCTGCTGATCGCGCGCATTGGCGATCGCGGCGAGCAAAACCTTCGAGACAATCTTCGCCCCTTTCTTGGGCGTGAACTCAAGAATCGAGAGGGCCTGATCGACCTTCTTGCCCGCCACCAGCTCGCAAATCAGCCGGAGCTTCTGCGGCGAAATTCTAATAAACCGATTGCGCGCTACTGCTTCCATCGCGAACCAATCCTTGCCGCCGCTAAGAGCGACCCGCTCCCGCACCGCCCCGCACCTCGCCTTTGCGGTCGCCCGCATGGCCATGGTAGGTGCGCGTCGGCGAAAACTCGCCCAACTTGTGCCCGACCATGTTTTCGGTGCAGTACACCGGGATAAACTTGTGGCCGTTATGCACCGCGAACGTCAGCCCGATCATGTCGGGCGTGATCATCGAGCGGCGCGACCAGGTACGGATAATCCGCTTGTCGCCGGCGGCCGACGCCACATCCACCTTTTTTTGCAGATGGGTATCGACGAACGGACCTTTTTTGAGCGATCTCATCTAATTCATTCAGCCCCGCTAGTTCTCTCAGCCCCGCTTCCCGCGCGGACGCTTGCTCACGATAAAGCGATCCGAGACCTTCTTCCCGCGGGTCTTGTAGCCCTTGGCCGGCTGACCCCACGGCGATTGAGGATGATTGCCCTTCGAGCGGCCCTCACCGCCGCCGTGCGGATGGTCAACCGGGTTCATCGCGACGCCGCGCACATGCGGCCGCTTGCCCGCCCAACGGCTGCGTCCAGCCTTGCCGATAGAAATATTCTCGTGGTCGATATTGCCGACCTGGCCGACCGTCGCGCGACATTCGGCCTGCACCATCCGCTGCTCGCCCGCCGGCAGTTTTAGCAGGGCGAACTTGCCCTCTTTCGCCATCAACTGGGACTGCGTACCGGCGCCGCGAGCCAATTGCGCACCCGCACCCGGCTTCATCTCGATCGCATGAACGAAGGTGCCGAGCGGGATATTCTTCAGCGCCAGCGCATTGCCCGGCTTGATATCGGCCTCCGTGCCACATTCGACATGGTCGCCGACCTTGAGTCCCACCGGCGCGAGAATGTAATTCTTGGCGCCGTCCGCATAGTGGAGCAGGGCGATATTGGCCGAGCGATTCGGGTCGTATTCGAGCGCCGCGACCACCGCCGGAATACCGTCGCGCTTGCGCTTGAAATCGATCACACGCAGACGCCGCTTATGGCCGCCGCCGCGATGGCGCATCGTCATCCGGCCGCGATTATTACGGCCGCCCGATTTCTTGACCGGCTTCAGCAGCGCCTTTTCGGGAGCTTTCTTGGTCAGCTCCGAAAAGTCGGCAATCTGCATGAAGCGCTGGCCCGGCGTGCGCGGATTAAGTTGAATTACTGCCATCTGACTGTCGCGTCCTAGACGCCCTCAAAAAATTCGATCTTGTCGCCTTCTTTCAGCGTTACGTAAGCTTTTTTCCAATCCGGCTTGTGCCCGACCACGCGGCCACGGCGTCGTTCCTTGCCGAGGAAGTTCGAGGTCCGCACGCGCAGCACCGTGACCTTGAACATCTCCTCAACAACCAGCCGAATCTTGTCCTTGGTCGCCTCGGGCCGCACCCGAAAAACCACCTGGTTGGCCTTTTCGCTCGCGATCGTCCCCTTTTCCGTGATCAGAGGAGCGATAATCAATGCTTCCGCACTCATTTGCCGGCGCCTCCGAGTCGCGCCTCGATCGCCTTGGCGGTTTTCGTCGTCATCAGCAATTCGTCGTAATTAAGCACGTCATAAACGTTGAGCCCGACGATCGGCAGCAGCTTATGCGCCGCCAGGTTGCGCGCCGCACGAAAGAAGTTGGCGTCATCGTCGCCGAATACGATCAGCGCATGCTTACATCCCAACGCCTCGAGCGCCGCCGCAGCCTGCTTGGTCTTGGCCTCGGCCAGATCGAGCGACTCGACCAGGATCAGCTTGCCGTTGAGCGCGCGATCCGAAATCGCCAGGGCCAAGGCTTGCCGCCACGCCTTCTTCGGCATCTTGTACGAATAGTCGCGCGGCTGCGGTCCGAAGATCGTCCCGCCGTGCCGCCAGATTGGCGATCGCGTCGATCCGGCGCGTGCGCGTCCAGTGCCCTTCTGGCGCCATGGCTTCTTGCCGCCGCCGGCGATCAGTCCGCGCGTCTTGGTCGAAGCGGTACCGGAGCGCCGCTTGGCCAATTGCATACGCACTGCTTCGTGCAGCAACGAGTTATGCCCGGTGCGGCCGAACACTGCGCCCGACAATTCGAACTCGCCGGTGCGTTCGCGCCCGGCTGAGAACAATGGCACCTTCACCGATTCGATTTTCGCCGCGCCGCCCTGTTGCGCTTCATCCATTGGCCTTCGCCTCCAGCGCAACCCGACGCGACTTCGCCGAATGCCGCACTATCACCAGAGTGCCGTCGGCGCCCGGGACACATCCCGAGACGAGGATCGCATTGTCGTCGGGCAGAATTTCGACCACCTTCAAATTCACCGTGGTGGCCTTTACGTTGCCCATCTGACCCGCCATCCGCATGCCCTTGCGCACGCGGCCCGGATACGAACGGTTACCGATCGAGCCGCCGTGGCGGAAGTATTCGTGCGTGCCATGCGAGCCCGGGAAGCCGGAAAAGTGATGGCGCTTGATAACGCCGGCGTAGCCGTGTCCCTTCGAGACTCCTGAGACGTCAACCTGGTCACCGAGCGTGAAAACGTCGCCGGCCACGAGCGCCTGTCCGAGCTTCAATTCACCGTCGCCGCGCTTGGCGAACTCGCGGGTCGCGACGCCCGGCGCGACCTCGGCCTTTTGAAAATGGCCGCGCGCGGCAGACGAGGTCCGCGAGAGCTTGCGCTTGCCGAAGGTCACCTGCACGGCCTCGTAGCCGTCGGTCGGCGCGCTCTTGATCTGCGTGACGGCGCACGGTCCAAGGTGGATTACCGTCACGGCCTGCACGCGCCCCGACGCATCTCGAACCTGGGTCATGCCCAGCTTTTTGCCAATCAATCCAGTTAACACGGCACTACTCGAGCTTGATTTCTACGTCGACGCCCGCGGCGAGGTCGAGCTTGCCCAGCGCGTCGATGGTCTGCTGGGTCGGTTCGAGGACGTCGAGCAATCGCTTATGCGTGCGAATCTCAAAATGCTCGCGCGACTTCTTATCGACGTGCGGCGACCGATTCACCGTGAAGCGCTCGATCCGGGTCGGCAGCGGGATCGGCCCGGCCACCCTTCCGCCCGTGCGCCGTATCGTATCGACGATTTCGCGCACCGACTGATCGAGCAGCCGATGGTCGTACGCCTTGAGGCGTATCCGAATTTTATCGTTCATCCTGTCAGCCAATTCCCGGACTCTCGCTTACGGTCCGTTCGATCTCTCCGCTTCGGGTCTATTTCATGATCGAGGCCCCTGACGGGGCCCCGACTGCGAACGTAATCTGTTCGTTCTACTTCAATACCTTCGACACCACGCCGGCGCCAACGGTACGGCCGCCTTCGCGGATAGCGAAGCGCAAGCCCTGCTCGAGCGCGACCGGCGTAATCAGCTCGCCGACGATATTGATATTGTCGCCGGGCATCACCATCTCGGTGCCCTCGGGCAGCGTCACGATTCCGGTGACGTCGGTCGTGCGCAGATAGAACTGCGGACGATAGTTGCTGAAGAACGGCGTATGACGGCCGCCCTCTTCCTTGGTCAGGATGTACACCGAACCCTCGAACTGGGTGTGCGGGGTAATCGACCCCGGCACCGCCAGGACCTGCCCACGCTCGACGTCTTCGCGCTTGAGGCCGCGCAGCAGCACGCCGATGTTATCGCCCGCCTGACCCTCATCGAGCAGCTTGCGGAACATCTCGACGCCGGTCACCACCGTCTTGGCGGTATCCTTGAAACCAACGATTTCGACTTCCTCGCCGACCTTCACCTTGCCACGCTCGACGCGGCCGGTGACGACAGTACCGCGGCCCGAGATCGAGAACACGTCTTCGATCGGCATCAGGAAGGGCTTGTCGGTCTCGCGGGCCGGCTGCGGCACATAGCTGTCAACCGCGGCCATCAGGTCGAGGATCGGCTTGCAGCTCTCACAATCGTCCTTGCCGCATCCGCATCCGAGGGCCTTCAGCGCGCTGCCGCGGATGACCGGGACGTCGTCGCCCGGGAAGTCGTACTTCTTGAGCAGGTCGCGGACTTCGAGTTCGACCAAGTCGAGCAACTCGGGGTCATCGACCATATCGACCTTGTTCATGAAGACCACCACCGAGGGCACGCCGACCTGGCGGGCGAGCAGAATATGCTCGCGCGTCTGCGGCATCGGACCGTCGTTGGCGCCGACCACCAGAATCGCGCCGTCCATCTGGGCGGCGCCGGTGATCATGTTCTTGATATAATCCGCATGCCCCGGACAATCGACGTGCGCGTAGTGGCGCTTGATGGTCTCGTACTCGACGTGCGCGATCGCGATCGTAATACCGCGCTCGCGCTCCTCGGGCGCCTTATCGATCTGGTCGAAGGCCGTGAACTGGGCAAGCTTCTTAGACGACAGGACCTTGGTAATCGCGGCTGTCAAAGTGGTCTTGCCGTGATCGATATGTCCGATCGTGCCGACGTTCAGATGTGGCTTTGTTCTTTCAAATTTGGCCTTGCCCATGACCTTTTTCCCTCCGGCTCCTTAACTCTCCAATCATGCGCGCGCGCGAGTCTCGGTCTCGCCCGAGTTGCGCGCGGTCAGTTCTTCAAAAATGCTTTGCGGTACCGGTTCGTAAACCGCAAACTGCATCGAATAGTTGGCGCGGCCCTGGGTGATCGAGCGCACCTTGGTGGCGTAGCCGAACATCGTCGCAAGCGGCACGCGCGCGGAGATAACCTGCGCGCCCGCCCGATTTTCCATCTCCTGAATCTTGCCGCGGCGCGAGCTCAGATCGCCGATCACCTCGCCCATGAACTCCTGCGGCGTCACCACTTCCACGTCCATCACCGGTTCCAGCAGCACCGGACTAGCCTTTTCGACGGCTTCCTTGAACGCCATCGAGCCGGCAATCTTGAACGCCAGTTCCGACGAATCGACTTCGTGGTACTTGCCGTCGAGCAAAATAGCCTTGACATCGACCATCGGATAGCCCGCCAACACCCCGGTTTCCATCGCTTCCTTGATGCCCTGCTCGACCGACGGAATAAAGTTGCGCGGAATCGAGCCGCCCTTGGTGCCGTCCTCGAACTCGAAACCGCTGCCCTTGGCGAGCGGCTCGATCTTTAATTCGACCACGCCGAACTGGCCGTGACCGCCGGTCTGCCGTACGAAACGGCCCTCGGCTTCCGCCGGGCGCCGGATGGTTTCACGATACGCCACCTGCGGCTTGCCGATACTGGCGTCAACCTTGAACTCGCGCAACATCCGGTCAACGATGATTTCCAGATGCAGCTCGCCCATCCCGGAGATCAGCGTCTGCGAAGTCTCCTTGTTGACGCTGACGCGGAACGAAGGATCTTCCTTGGCCAGCTTCTGCAGGGCCTCGCCCAGCTTCTCCTGATCGGCCTTGGTCTTGGGCTCGATCGCGATCTGGATAACCGGATCGGGAAACTCGATCGCTTCGAGAATAATCGGATGGGCCGGGTCGCACAGAGTGTCACCCGTGGTCGTCTCGCGCAAGCCCACCGCGCAAATATCGCCGGCGAAGACCTCGGTGATCTCCTCGCGCTTGTTCGCGTGCATCTTGACCAGCCGCCCGATTCGCTCGCGCTTGCCGCGGGTCGAATTGAGCACCGAACTACCGCTCTCTAGCTTGCCCGAATAGACCCGCAGGAAGGTCAGGGTGCCGCTATACGGGTCGTTCATGATCTTGAAGGCCAGCGCCGAAAACGGCTCGTCGTCGCGCGGCCAGCGTTCGGACTTCTTGCCGTCGTCAACTTTGCCCACCACCGGCGGCAAATCGAGCGGCGCCGGCAGATACTCGACGACCGCGTCGAGCATCGGCTGGACGCCCTTGTTGCGAAACGCCGAGCCCATCACGACCGGGATCACTTCAATCTTGAGGGTGGCCGAGCGGATCGCCGCCTTGAGCTGCGCGACCTCGGGCGACTTGCCCTCGAGGAACAGCTCCATGATGCCGTCGTCGTGATCGGAGAGCGTCTCGATCAGCTGATCGCGATGGGTCTTGGCGCTCTCCACCAAATCGGCCGGAATCGGCTCCTCACGATAGTTCGCGCCGAGCCGATCGTCGTCCCAGATGAGCGCCTTTTGCGTGACCAGATCGATCACGCCGGTGAACTTCTCTTCGGCGCCGATCGGAATCTGCAGCAACAGCGGCTTGGCCTTGAGCTTGTCGCGAATTTCGCCGGTCACACGCTCGAACTCGGCGCCCACGCGATCCATCTTGTTGATGAACGCGATGCGCGGCACGCGATATTTATCGGCCTGGCGCCAGACGGTTTCCGATTGCGGCTCGACCCCGCCGACCGCGCAGAAAACCGCGACCGCACCGTCGAGGACGCGCAAGCTGCGTTCGACTTCGATGGTGAAATCGACGTGGCCGGGCGTATCGATAATGTTGATCCGGTGATCGCGCCAGAAACAGGGCGTGGCGGCCGACGTAATCGTGATGCCGCGCTCCTGCTCCTGGACCATCCAGTCCATCGTCGCCGTACCCTCGTGCACCTCACCAATCTTGTAATTGATGCCGGTGTAGTAGAGCACGCGCTCGGTGGTGGTGGTTTTCCCGGCATCGATGTGCGCCATGATGCCGATATTGCGCACCCGTTCTATTGGTGTTTCACGAGCCATAAAGAAAAAAACTTCTATTACTTACCAGCGGTAATGAGCGAAGGCGCGATTGGCCTCCGCCATCCGATGAGTGTCTTCGCGTTTTTTGACCGCACCACCCCGATTCGCCGCCGCCTCTAAAATCTCGTTGGCGAGCCGATCGCGCATCGATTTCTCGCCGCGCGCCCGCGCAGCCGTGACCAGCCAGCGCATCGCGAGCGACGAGCGCCGCAACGGACGCACTTCGACCGGGACCTGATAGTTCGCGCCGCCGACGCGCCGCGAACGGACCTCGACCGCAGGGCGCACGTTATCGAGCGCCCGCTTGAAGACCACCAGGCCGTCCTCTTTGGTCCGATCGGCCACAAAGTCGAGCGCACCATAGAGAATCTGTTCAGCCACCGCTTTCTTGCCCCGCTCCATCACGACGTTGACGAACTTGGTGACGGTGCGGTCGTGGAACTTGGGGTCCGGAGCGATGTCCCGGATTTTAGCCTGTCCTTTGCGCGACATAATGTTTCTACTTCGGCTTCTTCGAGCCGTACTTCGAACGGCTCTTGCGACGGTCCTGCACGCCGATCGAATCGAGCGTGCCGCGGATTACGTGATAGCGCACCCCCGGCAGATCCTTCACGCGGCCGCCGCGAATCAGCACCACCGAATGCTCCTGCAGGTTGTGGCCGACGCCCGGGATATAGGTGTTGACCTCGTAGCCGTTCGAGAGCCGCACGCGGGCGACCTTGCGCAGCGCGGAGTTCGGCTTCTTGGGCGTGGTGGTCTTGACCTGGGTGCAGACGCCGCGCTTTTGCGGCGACCCCTGCAACGCCGGGGCGCTCATCTTATATCTTTTCTTAACGCGCGCTGCGCGGATCAACTGATTTATCGTCGGCACGGTAGCAAACTTCGATCTCCCGGCGAGTGGCGCAATGCCACGCTTCGCGCCGGAAATGGCAGGGCCGGCCCCACCTTCTGGCCGCATCCGTAAGCGATCGCGATGCGATAGTAAACCCAAACCCCCGAGAGCGCCCATTCGCTCTCGGGGGAAACAGTATCTTTTACAGGAAAGACCCCTCCGCGTCAACGTGCCGCCGGAGTCGCGGCCTCTACCAGCTCAATCTTTTCGAGTTCTTCGCCGACCGGCGTGCCCTCGACCTTTATTTCCTTACGGTTATATTGGGGCAGCCCGGTGCCGGCCGGGATGAGCCGGCCCATAATGACGTTTTCCTTGAGCCCGACGAGCCGATCGACCTTGCCGTTAATCGCCGCCTCGGTCAGCACGCGGGTGGTCTCCTGGAACGACGCCGCCGAGATGAAGCTCTCGGTCGAGAGCGAGGCCTTGGTGATGCCGAGCAGCAACGGCTCCGCGATGGCTGGCTCGCCGCCCTTGGTCAGGACACGGCCGTTCTCCTCGTCGAAGCGCCACTTCTCGGTCTGATCGCCGACCAGGAAATCGGT
>VFSW01016066.1_pt1 | contig 10243 bp, 11 predicted proteins | sample 5358111 | NCBI WGS metagenome assembly VFSW01 (sample SAMN11554181, study PRJNA540505) | mine drainage metagenome | isolation source: sediment from site ElyBrook_90M | place: USA: Ely Copper Mine, Vershire, VT | collected 2017
GTCTGGCGCTGAAGCGGTATAAAGCAATGGATATGGTTTACTGAAACGCTACACTAGTTCTGTCCGCCGAGCCGTTTGGTCAGCTCGATGCAATGGCGCACCTGGGTCGCCGCAAAGCGAAAGACATCGGTATCCGGATTCGATGCCGCGCCGGCCATGTAGCGGGAATGGCTGAATAGGTTTGCCGTGCCCCAAAGCAACCTCACGCCGGTCGCGGCCATTTTAGCCTGTATGCGGTCGCCGATCCGCGCGAGGTTGTCCACATGCTCGCGGATCGTGTGTGCCTCAGCCATCACATCGGTGTCATGGAAGCAGAAAAATGGGAGCCCGAGACGAGTGAAGAACGCGAAGGCTTCGTCCAGCTTGTTTTCCGCGTGCTCCTGGTCCATGGGGCCGCTGTTCCACGGACGGTGGAAAGTCCCCGGGCCGAACATGTCCGTGCCCTCCGCACAGAACGTGTGCCAATAGCACACGGCCATGCGGAGATGGTCTTCCATCCGCTTGCCGAGGACGAGGCGATCTTTTTCGTAATGTCGATATGCGAGCGGGTTGACGGAATCGGCACCCTCGAAACGGATCGGCGGGATATCCGCAAAATACGACGTGGTCATCTGCTATGCTCCTTGAAACCTCTTCAGCGTTTGAGAGAGCGACTATGGTAGCGCTGCCACAATCGCTATGGCAAATGCTCAGAGCGGATCAGAGCGGATCCTGCTCGGAGGGGATCCCTCAAATCTGTGGCCGTGGCAGCCTTTCGATTGGCCCTACTGCTCACCGCCGCTTGATGTCAAGCTCCATTGGCTTTTTCTGGGTGATTTTTAGTCGCCGGTTCTGAGGTGATCACCGACGTCGGCTGCTTTTTCGACTGTCGGCGAGTTCAAAGCCTCCTGCACTTTTGCAATCAATTCCTCCTCGGTGAACGGCTTTTGCAGAACCGAGGCTCGGCACAAGTAGTCGCCCCAGAAGTACATCACTTCGGCTTCGGGCCATTCCAAAGCGAAATTGGCGTCCAAGTTCCAAGCCGTCCCCAACTGCCTTGATCTGATCAGTTAGAACGGCCAACAAACCGTCCACAACAGGGTTGACATCGCGCAGTGCTTCAATTCGCTGAATCGCGTGGCACACAGTTGTGTGGTGCCGGCGGCTGTAAGACTTGCCGATCTTTGTAAGGCTCCAACCGCCTACCCGCTTGGCTGGGTACATTGCGACCTGCCGATTGAATGTCCGGTTGCGCATTTCCCGCTACTCGTGCCCGGCCCAGCCGCTCCGAAACGACTCGGTCAATGTCGGCCACCTTTAATAACTACCGGCTAAAGCCGGTAGAATTCGTTTCCGACTGAAAGTCGGGTTGCGGCTAAAGCCGCCTGAAGGGCTCCCGGCTGAGAGCCGGCTCAAGGCTCGGTGGGCGCGGTGATCTTGAACCCCTGATCCTCATCGTCCCATCGCTGGCTCTCGATATACTTCTTGATCGTATCCTCGTCCACCGCGCCCACACTCGCGCAGAAGTACCCGCGCGCCCACAGGTGTTGCCCCCAATACCGCTTCCGGAGGTCCCCAAATTCATACTGCAACCGGCGGGACGACCGCCCCTTCAGGTACTGCACCAGTTTCGCCGGCGCCATGTTCGGCGGACACGACACCAGCATGTGAATGTGATCCGGGGTGAACTCGCATTGCACGCCGGCGTCGGTCTTCGGCGAGAGTTTCCATTGCGCCTCGCGCAGCAGCGCCAGCAAGGGTGCCGTCTTGCGCGCCACGACGACGAATTGGCAGCAGCGTTTCAGGTAGGCGGCCACGGCGTCCCAACAGTAGAACCCGGAATCGGCCCGCGCGAAGATCTGCTTCACGCACGCCGGCAGCGCCCGGAAGGCTTGGCGCAAATGCTCCGCCACCTCTTTGCCGGTGGGCCGGTCGCCGTTGCGCAACCCGCCCGCTACGTATTCCCGCGTCTCCGCCAGAAACGTCAGGATCGGCTGGTAGCTCTTCTTGCCTTTGTTCTTGGGGTTGTAGCTCTTGCGTCCACCCATCTGCTTGCCATAGAGCGTGTGGACGGTCGTGTCCGTGTCCAGCGTAACCACCGATAAGCACACGTTCGCAGCCGCCCATACCCGTTCTCGCATCTGCTGCTGCACGCTCAGAATCTGCAGGGCCACGTTCAGGTGCAGCGCCGCCAGGAACCGCCACGGGTGGACTGGGGTGGAGCAGTCCGCTCACCTTCAGGATTCCCGTCAACAGCGGGTCCTGCGCGATGAAGCGGAGTTGGTTCAAGCGAGAGAAGCCCACGTAGATGCCCAGAACGATGCCCAACACGAACTGGTACCAGTTCATGACTTTTGGTCACGCGTTTCACCGTGACGTTCTCTTCCACCAGCGCCTGGAAGCCGAGTTTCTCCAGCATGGTAGCCACCGGCAGCAGTCCACCATAGGGCGTCAAGTTCTTACCGTGGAAATCATAGGGCGTGCAAGCACTGATTCTATTGGGTCCCGGAGTATTATCGGGAACCCCTTGTTTGGCGGCCTTTCGGCGGGTATGCTGTTTTCTGTGGTTCACCATTTGGGTGGCTCCTGAGAATCGGCTCGCGAAGCTGCGAACTTCGCGGACCTACTGTTTTAACGCAGGATTCTCAGGGCCTCCAACTGGTCGCTCGCCGCTACGTCAGCCGAGCCTCAATTCCCGGTGCATAATCCAGGTGTCAAACGAGGACCGTATTCCCAAGCTGGACGTCGCGGGTTCGAGCCCCGTCTCCCGCTCCATCTTTCAATCACTTGCATGCCCTGCCCAATCGGCACTTGTCTCAATTGCCCGGCAGCAGTGCCTTAAAGTCTGCCAAAGTGTCCCGCTTGCGAGCGAGCGGCGAATCGACGTAGTCCGACAGGTGAACACCGAGGCCGTGCCCCTGCCGATCGGCGATGACTTTGGGGTTAGAATGCGACCGGCGCGCGTGATCCAATCGAGTCCCAGCGGCTCCAGCCGCGGGGAGCATGGGGCCGTTCATGCGCCGGGAGTTGCCGCCTTCGCCTCTTCGCGCAGTGCGGCGATGCGATTCTGCAGGGTCCGCAGGCTGATCCCCAACATTTCCGCGGCTAGTTTGCGATTGCCGCGCACATGATCGAGGGTGAGTTTGATGTAAGCCTCCTCGAGTTTCATGAGTGGCTGGCCGGGCTGGAGCATGACAGGGCCCTGGTAGCCTGCCGACGGCCGGGCGTACGGGCCGGAACTCTCACCGAAAGCAGGGGAAGGCAGATCCGTCAGGCGGATCAAACCTTCGCCTGCCAGGATGATGGCTCGCTCCAAAATGTTGCGCAGCTCGCGCACATTGCCCGGCCAATCATACCGATGAAGCACATCCAGCACTTCGGCATCGAGTCCTGTAACGCGCGTGCCGTACTTCTTGTTCAGATTCTGCAGCATGACATCGGCGATCTGCGGGATGTCTTCCTTGTGTTCACGGAGCGGCGGAATCACGATTTGGAATACACTCAGCCGATAGAAAAGCTCCTCGCGCAAATGCGTTCCGGGTTCCTGACTGGTGGCGGCAAGTATCCGGGCGTCTACCGCGATTTCATGCTTACCGCCCAGGCGCCGCACTCGCAGGTCCTCGAGAACGCGCAGCAGCTTGGGCTGCGTGGACTGCGGCATCTCGCCGATTTCGTCCAGAAACAAGGTGCCCCCATGGGCCTGCTCAAAGCAGCCGGTCGAACGCTCCATGGCTCCCGTAAAAGCGCCTCTCTCGTGGCCGAATAACTCGCTCTCAACCAGAGCCTCGGGTAAGGCTGCGGCATTGATCGCCACGAAAGGCCCATCGCTGCGGGGGCTGCACTTATGGATTTCCCGCGCCACCAACTCCTTACCAGTGCCGCTCTCTCCAAGGATCAATATGGGCGCCGAGGTGGGCGCCACCTGCCTGATCAGCGCGAAAATCCCCTGCATCGCCGCGGAAGTTCCTACCATGTCCCCGAGTACGCCGCGAAGGCACAGGTCGCGCTTGAGTTCGTCGGTCTTCCGCAGGCTTCTGTTGTAGCTGATCGCGCGTTCCAGAAGGGTCTTGAAGGCGCGCGGTTCCACGGGCTTCTCCAGGTACCAGAATGCCTTGAGGTCGTGAACGGCGGACAGCGCCTTGTCCATGCTGCCGAATCCGGTCAGCGCCACCGCCGGCGTGAGGTCGCCACGTTCCTTCAAATGCCGCAGCAGTTCGAAGCCGTCCATGCGCGGCATGACCAAATCGGCAACGATGACATCCGGGTTAAAGGTCGTGAGCCGTTCCAGTGCCTCCTGCCCGTCGCCCGCAACCTGCGTTTCAAAGTCACCTTCGGAAAGCATGGCGGCCAAGGCGCTACGCTGGCGACCGTCATCGTCAACGATGAGTATCCGGCCCGGAACGGCAGGCAGTCGCGGCATGGCTTTATTTTAGCAGGTCCCCGCTGAGCGGACGCCCAAATCCGAACTGCGATCGTCTTTGTGCGCAATGAAGCTGAGGATGTAGCCCAGTGCTGTCAATGTGGCTGAGCTCCGTTCGCACTCTCCATGGCCCAGAATGAGCGGGCCTTTTCAAGTCGAATATCACAATGCCTTCGCTCTGCCGCTGTTCGATGTGCAGGCTCATGCTCAACCTCCATCGGCGCAGGTCAAGCCGTAGGCATATCGGAAACTCGCCTAACCAAGAACCCTGCGTCCCTGGATCAGACGGATTACCATTATTACTAAGGCAATGACGAGCAGAATGTGGATCAGCCCGCCGGCAGTGTAAGAGGTTGCCAACCCCACAGCCCACAAAACGAGCAGAATGATACAAATGATCCAAAGCATCTTTTCCTCCTTCGCGATGCATCAGTGCAAGGGCGGGTCCAAAGCAGCGGGTCGAGCTAAATAGGGACTCCGGGCCAGCCGACGGTCGCCGTACCGGGGACTTCACGGGCGGACGGTGCAGAATCTGCACTTCATCCCGGCAGTTAGTGCAGATCATCTTCCGGCGATCGGAGTGCTAAAGGCCGGGACACCTGGAAGGCAGCAATATACGGTTTTTGGCCGCACGGTGCAGCGCGTGCTCTACCATTCCCGGCCGCTACAGGCAATTCCATGGAAAACGGTAGCCCGGCAGGGAATCATGAGGACAAATTCAACCACTTCAATTACCGGAGCCGTCCTGGCGACCCTCCTCTTCGCGTTCTCAGCTTTCGCGCGCGACCACACCTTTCTGAACGGGACTTGGACGCTGGCGCCCACCAAGAGCGATTTTGCCGGACAGCCCGTCGTTCAAACCGGCACCGTAACGATCAACGAGCGGGAGGGCATCATCACTATCTCACGCAATTTCGTGTATGCGGGCGCCGGCGAGACCTTCTTCTACCGCGACATGACCGACGCCCAAGACAACGCCACGATTCATACCGGCAAGGAGATCAAGAGCAAGACCAGATGGGATCACGACGTCCTGAAGGCGATCACCAAACAATCCGGCGCAGTTACTGTCGAAAGCTATAGCTTGGCCCCGGACGGCAGCATGCTGGTCAGCGTGGTAAGGCCGGAGCGCAAGCCGATTACCCTCGTCTTTCAGCGCGAATAGAACCACCGCCGGCAAGACGACATTCGGAAAGGAAAAGCACAATGGCAAATGGACTGGTGATGGCCGCCGTGGCGGAGGATGCGACCGGCGCGGTGGATGTCATCACCGAGGTCCGCCGCGAAGAGGCTCTGCTGAAGACGGGCGCGTTGCAGAACGCTATTTTCAATAGCGCCAACTTCTCGAGCATCGCCACCGACGAGAAGGGCGTCATTCAAATCTTCAATGTCGGCGCCGAGCGCATGCTGGGCTACGCGGCCGCGGACGTGGTGAACAAAATCACCCCCGCCGATATCTCCGATCCGCAGGAAGTGATTGCCCGCGCCGTGGCATTGAGCGCCGAGTTGGGAACCACGATTACGCCCGGCTTCCAGGCCCTGGTCTTCAAGGCTTCGCGCGGGATTGAGGACATCTACGAACTGACGTATATCCGCAAGGACGGCAGCCGCTTTCCGGCCATCGTGTCGGTTACGGCGTTGCGCGACGATCAAGGCGCCATCATCGGCTACCTCCTGATCGGCACCGATAATTCCGCGCGCAAGCAAGTGGAAGCGGAGCAGATGAAGCTCGATCAGCGCTTGCGCGACCAGCAGTTCTACACACGCTCACTGATCGAATCCAACATTGACGCGCTCATGACCACCGATCCGGCCGGAATCATCACCGACGTCAATAAGCAGATGGAGGCGCTCACCGGCTGCACGCGCGACGAACTGATCGGCGCGCCCTTCAAGAACTATTTTACCGATCCGGAAAGAGCCGGGGCCGCTATCAAGCTGGTGCTGCGGGAGAAGAAGATCACCAACTACGAGCTCACTGCGCGCGCCCGGGATGGCAAGACCACCGTGGTGTCCTTCAACGCGACCACCTTTTACGACCGCGACAGGAAGCTGCAGGGCGTATTCGCCGCCGCCCGCGACGTCACCGAGCGCAAACTGCTCGACCATGCGATCGAAGAGCAAAACGTCGAGTTGAAGAGAGCCAGGGCCGCTGCGGAAAAGGCCAACCTCGCGAAATCGGATTTCCTTTCCAGCATGAGCCATGAGCTTCGCTCGCCGCTCAATGCGATCCTGGGCTTCGCCCAGCTCATCAATTCCGACTCCCCGCCGCCGACGCCCGCACAGACGGAAAGCATCGATCAGATTCTGCATGCGGGATGGTATCTGCTGGAGCTCATCAACGAAATCCTGGATCTCGCGCAAATCGAGTCGGGAAGGCTGGCGCTGTCGCGGGAACCGACGTCGCTGACCGAAGTCATGTTCGAATGCCAGGCCATGATCGAGCCGCAGGGGCAGAAACGAGGCCTCAAGATGACCTTCCCGGTGTTCGACCTTCCCTGCTTCGTGGATGCTGATCGGACCCGGTTGAAGCAGGTTCTAATCAACCTTCTCTCCAACGCGATCAAGTACAACCAGGCGAACGGAACCGTCGTCGTGGACGTGGACCGCGTCAGTGGCACGCCGGAGCGGATTCGCGTTAGCGTCAAGGACAGCGGCGCGGGATTGCCCCCGGACATGCTGATGCAACTTTTCCAGCCTTTCAACCGTTTGGGGCAAGAGAGAAGCGCTGAGGAAGGCACCGGTATCGGCCTGGTGATGAGCAAGCGCCTCGTGGAACTGATGGGAGGCGAGATCGGCGTCGAGAGCACCGTGGGGTTCGGCAGCGTGTTTTGGTTTGAACTGAATTCGGCCGATGCGCCGCGACTCTCACTTGACAGGGCTGATCCCGCGGCGGATCCGGAAACGCAGGTTAGGCACGGCGCGCCGCGGCGCACGCTGCTCTATGTGGAGGACAACCCGGCTAACCTGAAGTTAATCGAGCAACTCATCGCACGGCGTCCCGATATGCGTTTGCTGACTGCGCGAGACGGAGACCTGGGTATCCACCTTGCCCGCGCCAACCACCCGGAGGCGATCCTGATGGACATCAATCTGCCTGGCATCAGCGGCATCGAAGCCTTGAGAATTCTTCGCGCAGACCCGGCCACCGCGCAGATTCCCATCGTGGCCCTCAGTGCCAATGCTATGCCGCGCGACATCGAGAAGGGCTTGCAGGCGGGATTCTTCCGGTATCTCACGAAACCCATCAAGGTCGATGAGTTCATGCATACGTTGGACGAAGTATTGGAATTCGCGCGGCAAGAGGCCGGTCATGCCAAGTGATCGGGACGAAGGCCATGGTCAGCCCGGCCGACATTCTGAACGCCAGAATCCTGATAGTTGACGATCAGGAAGCCAACGTCCGTCTGCTGCAGGGCATGCTGCGCATCGCCGGCTATGCTTTCGTCGAGTCCACAAGCGATCCGTACCAGGTCTGCGAGCTTCACCGCAAGAACCGTTACGCTCTGATCCTGCTCGATCTCCAAATGCCCGGCATGGACGGATTCCAGGTGATGGAAGACCTGAAGGAAATCGAAAAGGACGGCTACCTCCCGGTCCTCGTGATCACCGCGCAGCCGGGTCACAAGCTGCGCGCTCTCGAAGCCGGCGCTAAGGATTTCGTCGGCAAACCGTTCGACATGGCTGAGCTGCGCGCGCGAGTTCACAACGTTCTGGAAGTTCGCCTGTTGCACCTGGAAGCGAAGAACTATAGCAAGGTGCTGGAGGAGACGGTGCGCGAACTCGAGGCCAGCCGCGAGGTGATTCGCCTCCAAACCCTGGAGGAGCAAGAGATGCGCGAGCGGGAATTGGCCTTGGCCCAGGAAACTCAGGAGAGCCTGTTGCCCCGGTTCCTGCCCCAGTTTGAGAATTTTCGCATCCATGCCTATAACAGTCCCACACGCTATGTGGGAGGGGACTTCTACGATTTCCTGCAACTGAGTTCGGGGGAGTGGGTGGGAGTTGTGGCGGATGTCTCCGGTAAGGGGATATCCGCGGCCCTGTTAAGTTCCATGGTGCTGGGCGCTCTCACCACGGAATTTCGCTCCGGGACTCAGCCGCAGGAGGTCTTGCACCGGGTTAACCAGCTCCTCTGCGAAAGGTCCCTTCCCTTTCAGTTTGTTACGCTGTTTCTCTTTCTCCTGAGCCCGTATGGCACTGGGCGATTCATCAGCGCGGGACATAATCCGGCGTATCTGTTCCGTTCGGCCACGGGCAAAATCGAAAAGCTGGCCTCGGACGCTCATTTCCTGGGGATGTTCGATTCCGCTTCTTATTCGCCCCGCACTTTCCGTCTCGACAAAGGAGACATCCTGGTGGTGTATTCCGACGGCCTTACGGACGCACAAAACCCGCAGGAAGAACTGTTCGGAGAGGAAAGGCTAATCGACATGATTCAGCAAGAAGCGCCCTCCGGAAGTCATGCGATCAAGCGGACGTTTTTGAAAGCCGTTGAGGAATTCACACAGGGCATGCCGCAAACTGACGACATCACCTTCGTGGTGGTTGAAAAATGTCAGTGAACCTCTTCACGATGCTCAAGTCCCGGATGTGACCGGTCCGAACAGTGCGCCGACACCCGCGGTCACGGCCATGGCTAAAGCACCCCAAAAAGTGACCCGTATGGCCCCCAGCATCACGCCCGCGCCCCCCGCGCGCGCCGCCAGCCCTCCCAGAAGCGCCAGGAACAACAGCGAACCTCCGCCGACCAGAAGAATCAGCCCCGCTTGCGGCGCTATGGCTGCGATCGCGAGAGGCATCGCCGCTCCAGCGACGAAGCTGGCGGCCGACGCCAACGCGGCCTGAATCGGACGCGCCATGAGAGCCTCGGAAATGCCCAGTTCATCGCGTGCATGTGCGCCCAAGGCGTCGTGGGCCATCAGTTGATCGGCAACCTGTCTGGCGAGCGGAGGATCGATCCCGCGAGCCACATAGATGGCCATCAGTTCGTTATGCTCGCCCGCGTCGTCTGTTTCCAGTTCCGCGCGTTCCAGCTTGAGGTCGGCCTGTTCGGTGTCTGCCTGCGAATGCACGGACACATATTCGCCCGCGGCCATCGCCATCGCGCCGGCAGCCATGCCGGCGACGCCCGCGACCATCACGCTGCCGTGCGTCGCATGCGCGGATGCGACCCCAAGCACCAGGCTCGCCGTCGATAGTATCCCGTCATTGGCGCCCAATACTGCCGCGCGCAGCCAGCCGACGCGGCCGCCGCGATGCCGCTCAAGCTGAGGCTTCGTGGTCCACATCCGCGTCAGCTACAGCATTACCGTGATCGCAAGTCCGATGCCCGGGTAACTACGGTTGTAAAGGTAGTACCCTTGGTTATAATCGATGTAAAGGTCATCACTGTCATACCAGTTCGCCGCCCAGGCTTCCGGCCACGGATCCACGAGCATGAAAGAAAAGCCGCCGTACGCGAAGCGCGGATACCCCATGTACATCGTGGGGAGGCCGCCCATCCGAAACCAGTGCCGGCTTCCGAATCTGAGGTCGTAGGTGTTTTGGGGAATGTAGTAGCCGCCATAACCTCCACGTTGCGCCCAGGTGCGATGATCGCTGTTCCAATTTCGAGCGCTGCTCTGCGCCCACGTACTATGCCCCCGCCAGCCGCCGCCCTGTTGGGTCCATCCCCGCCGCTGCTGCCACGCGACGGCCTGTTGCCGCGAACGCTGTTGCGGCTGTTGATGAGCCTGCTGGGCCCGTTGCTGCTGCGGCTGATGGAGTTGATCCTGCTGCGCCGGCTGCTGCGGGTGATGCGGCTGGTGATCCTGATGCGGCTGCTGCTGCGGATGCTGAGGCGGG
>VFSW01016067.1_pt1 | contig 10243 bp, 9 predicted proteins | sample 5358111 | NCBI WGS metagenome assembly VFSW01 (sample SAMN11554181, study PRJNA540505) | mine drainage metagenome | isolation source: sediment from site ElyBrook_90M | place: USA: Ely Copper Mine, Vershire, VT | collected 2017
GGATTGCAGAACGTAGAATTTCTAAAAGGGGAGATCGAGCACATTCCCCTCCCCGACAATTCCGTGGATGTGATTATTTCGAATTGCGTGATCAATCTTTCCGCCGACAAGGACCGCGTGCTGCGCGAGGCATTTCGCGTGTTGAAGCCGGGCGGGCGTCTGGCGGTCTCGGACGTAGTCACGCGCGGCGCCATGCTTCCCGAAATCCGGCAGAGCGTGTTGCTCTGGGTGGGCTGCGTAGCCGGAGCGCTGGAAGAAAACGAATACCGCGGCAAGCTCTTGGCGGCCGGGTTCGAGCAGGTTGGTCTGGAGCCAACGCGCATCTACCGCGCCGAGGACGCTCGCTCCTTCCTCTCCCATGAAGGCATTGACGTGGATGCCATCGCCGGGCAGATTGACGGGAAGTTCATGAGCGCCTTCGTGCGCGCGGTAAAGCCGAAGCCAGCCCAGAATTCATGCTGTGGCCCGACCTGTTGTAACTAGCGGAGATTCGACATGCAACATCACTACAACGTCCTATTCCTTTGCACGGGAAACTCGGCTCGCTCCATCATGGCGGAAGCCATCCTCCACCATAAAGGAAGGCCTGCCTTCACCGCTTACAGCGCCGGCAGTCATCCATCGGGAAAAGTCCGTCCGGAAGCCCTGAAGCAGATCGAGTCGGCCCGCATGTCCACAACCGGCCTGCGCAGCAAGAACTGGGACGAATTCTCACGTCCCGGCGCTCCGGAGTTGCACTTCGTTTTCACCGTCTGCGACAACGCCGCCAAAGAGACCTGCCCCCTCTGGCCCGGACAACCCATGACGGCGCACTGGGGTATTCCTGACCCTGCCGCGGTTCAAGGAGACTCGGTAGCAATCGAACGCGCTTTCCGCGACGCGTTTTTTATTCTCGACCGGAGAATCAGCCTCTTTCTCGCTCTGCCTCTGGCGTCCCTCGATCGACTGGCGCTGAAAAAAGAAGTCGATCGGATCGGAAAACAATAACGCACCGATGACGACAACGAATCTATAGAAACGCCTCGGCTTCCTCGACCGCTACCTCACCGCTTGGATCTTCGCCGCCATGGCCCTGGGAGTCGCATTGGGATGGCAGTTGCCGGGAATCGTACCATTCCTGAACCGCTTCAGCATCGGCACAACGTCGATTCCAATCGCGGTGGGTCTAATCGTCATGATGTATCCACCCTTTACGAAGGTGCGGTACGAGGAATTGCATGAAGCATTCCGCAACAAACTTGTCCTCGGCCTATCTCTGATCCAAAACTGGGTGGTCGGTCCAATCCTGATGTTCGTACTGGCTGTCGTCTTCTTGCGCGGCTACCCCGAATACATGGCCGGACTCATCATGATTGGCCTGGCCCGCTGTATTGCCATGGTGATCGTCTGGAACGAACTGGCCAGCGGAGACACCGAATACGCGGCGGGACTGGTGGCCTTCAATTCCCTGTTCCAGGTGTTCTTCTACTCGCCCTATGCATGGCTGTTCATCACGGTTCTCCCGGCAAAACTCGGACTCCAGGGCGCCATCGTCCACGTCTCCATCGCGGAAATCGCCAAGAGCGTCTTCATCTATCTCGGCATTCCCTTTCTCGCTGGATTCCTGACTCGCACGCTGCTGCTGCGGCTCAAAAGTCGCGAATGGTACGACCACCATTTCGTGCCCCGCGTCAGTCCGCTCACGCTAATCGCTTTGCTGTTCACAATCGTAGTGATGTTCTCGCTGAAGGGAGCGTACATCGTTCGCCTTCCGCTCGATGTCCTGCGGATCGCGCTGCCGTTGCTGATCTACTTTGTGGTGATGTTCCTGGTGTCGTTTTACATGGGCAAGAAACTAGGCGCTGACTACTCGAAGACGGCCACACTCTCCTTCACCGCCGCCTCGAACAACTTCGAACTTGCAATTGCCGTCGCGATTTCTGTCTTCGGCATTAACTCCGGAGCCGCATTCGCGGCCGTCATTGGCCCGCTGGTCGAGGTGCCGGTGATGATTGCGCTCGTCAACGTCGCACTTTACTTTCAGCGCCGTTATTTTCCTGATGCGGTACTATCCTAATTTAGTTCTTCACCACGGAGTCACGTAGACACCGAGACGCAGAGAAACCCAACGGCTTAAGCAAAATCCTCTCCTTGCTGCTTTTTTATTGACCCAAGGTTTTCTCCGTGATTCTGTGACTCCTTGGTGAAAGAAGCACAGTTGGACGCGAACCCCCGGTGCCGGTCGTTTGACAACCTTCCCTGCCCCCACGTAACTTCGACTTTTTGGCATTCCGTCGCGGAGGCAGAATGAAGTCGCGCATCATTTCGCTACAAATCGTCATTGTTTGTCTTGTTCTGGGCTCGCTCGCTCTCGGCCAGGACCTCGCTTCTTTCGAGAAGCGCACCACGGTAAAGAAACTCGCCAATGGCCTCACCGTCGTCATTTGCGAACGGCCCGAGGCCCCCGTCTTTTCCTTCTTCACCCACGTGGATGCGGGCTCGGTGCAGGACCCCATGGGTAAGACCGGCCTGGCGCACATGTTCGAGCACATGGCCTTCAAGGGCACAGACACGATCGGCACGCGCGACTATGCCGGCGAAAAAGTGGCGCTCTCTAAAGTCGAAGATGCTTATGCCGCTTACCTCGCCGAGCGCGACAAACCGGTGGGCCGCGACGAGCAGAAACTCAAGCAGCTCGAACAAAACTGGAAGGACGCGATTGCCGCAGCCGACAAGTTCTCCGCGCCCTACAACAACGAGTTCGGCAAGATTGTCGAAGGCGAAGGCGGAGAAGGCATGAATGCCTTCACCGATCTCGATGAGACCGGCTACCACTATTCGTTCCCCATCAACCGGCTGGAGCTGTGGGCCTATCTGGAATCCGAGCGATTTCTGCATCCCGTGATGCGGCAATTCTACAAAGAGCGCAACGTCGTAATCGAAGAGCGCCGCATGCGCACCGACAGCAACCCCATCGGACGTCTGCTCGAACAGTTCACCGAAGAGGCGTTCGCGGCGCACCCCTATCATCGGCCAACCATCGGCTGGATTTCCGACTTGAATTCTTTTTCCGCAACCGATGCCCAGAATTTCTTCGACAAATATTACGTGCCCTCGAACATGGTCGTAACCGTCGTCGGCGACGTGAAAGCTTCGGAAGCGATGCCGGTTGTCGAAAAATATTTTTCCCGGATTCCGGCCCGTCCCAAGCCCGACACCGCAACCACCACTGAGCCCGCACAGAATTCTGAGCGTACCGTCGTGCTCCGCGAGCAGTCGCAACCGCTCTATCTCGAGGGCTATCACCGCCCCGACTACCGCAGCCCCGACGATCAGGTCTACGACGCAATTGCCGACCTGATGTCCAACGGCCGTACGTCGCGCCTCTACCGCGCTCTGGTCCGCGACAAGCAGATTGCCTCCGACTCGGCAGGATTCACGGGGCTGCCCGGAAGCAAGTATCCTCACCTTTTCGCCTTCTACGCATTCCCGATCCCGGGCCATAAGCCGCAGGAAATGGCCACCGCGATTCACGCTGAAATCGACCGGCTAAAGAAAGAAGACATTTCCGACGACGAACTCAAAATGATCAAGACGCGCGCCAAAGCCAATCTGATCCGTTCGCTCGGATCGAACGAAGGCCTGGCTTTTGCCCTCGGGCTGAATGAAGCCCGCTACGACGATTGGCGGGAACTCTTCCGCTCGGTCGAACGCATCGACAAGGTTACAAAAGCAGACATTCGACGCGTCGCCAATAAGACATTTACTTCTGATAACCGGACCGTAGGGATCATCGAGTTTGCGGGCGGGCCTCCACCGGGAAATGGCGCATCGCCCCAAGGAGGTGGACAGTGAAGCGCGCACTCCTGTTCTGTGTTGCTTTCGTGCTCGCCGGAATTGCCCTGTTAAACTGCACATCCCCGCTTTGGGCGCAGACGCAGCCCTGGCAGCAGATCCCGGTTCCCAGGCTGCCGGCGTTTCATCCCCAGCAGCCCAAACGCATCGAACTGCCGAATGGCATGGTGATTTTTCTGCAGGAAGATCACGAGTTGCCGACGATTGACGGTACCGCTCGCATTCGCGGCGGCGAGCGCTCGGTTCCCGGCAACAAGACAGGACTGACCGACGTCTACGGCGAGGTCTGGCGCACCGGCGGCACCACCACCCAAACGGGCGATCAACTCGACGACTACCTCGAGCAGCGCGCCGCCAAGGTCGAAACCGGCGGAGGCATCGACTCCACAACCGCAAGCTGGTCCTGTCTGAAAGAGGATTTCGATGACGTCTTCCGTGTTTTTGTGGACGTGCTGAAGAATCCGGAGTTTCGCGCCGACAAAATCGACATCGCGCAAAAGGGAATGTACGACGGCATCTCGCGCCGCAATGACGATCCCGGACAGATTGCCGGACGCGAAGCGGCCAAACTGGTGTACGGCGCCAACAACCCCTACGCGCGAGTCGCCGAGTATGCCACCGTGGCCGCCATCAAGCGTCAGGATCTCATTGACTGGCACGGCAAGTACGTTCACCCGAACAACATCATCCTCGGGGTAGTGGGCGACTTCGACTCCGCCAAGATGGAAGCTCACCTGCGCGAGGCCTTTGCCTCATGGCCCAAGGGGACGGCGGCGAACGATCCGGAATTCAAGCCCGACCCGGCGAAGCCCGGCTATTACCAGGTGGAAAAAACCGATGTAAATCAGAGCAACATTCAAATCGTCGCGACGGGAATCACCCGCAAAAATCCCGACTACTTCGCCGTCTCGGTATTCAATGAAGCTTTCGGCGGCGGATTTTCGTCGCGCCTGTTTGGCGACATCCGGACCACCAAGGGACTCGCCTACGGCGTAGGCGGCGGCGTGGGCGCGGGCTGGGATCATCCCGGCATGCTGCGAATCATGATGAGCACCAAGAGCAAGACAACGATCGAATCGATTCAGGCGCTCGATAAGGAAATTGCCGATCTCGCCAAGCGCCCGATTGACGATAAAGAAATTCAACTGGCCAAGGACTCCATCCTGAATTCGTTCGTCTTTCGTTTCGATTCGCCCGCGAAAGTCTTACAGGAGAAGATGGCGTATGAGTTCTACGGCTATCCGCTCGATTTTCTGGAGAGTTTTCAGAAGGAGATCGAAAAAGTCTCGAAAGCGGACGTTGCGCGGGTCGCCGCAAAATACATCCACCGCGAGCAGATGGCAGTTCTGGTCGTAGGCAATGTGGCCGAATTCGACAAGCCGCTGTCCACGCTGGGCGCGGTCAACAAACTCGATATCACGATTCCAGCGCCACCGCCGGGACTGATGCCCGACCAGGGCGATCACCCGTAAGCCGTTCTGGCTTCGTTTGGTTTCGTGATCTGAAGTAGTGAGGGGGCGTCCTACCAACGCCCTCGGTAATTCACAATCTGTGCCGCAACTCTGCACTCCCCTCGTGGTCCCTTATCCCCACGATGCGGCACGCGAGAAAATGTTACCGACGCTTTCTCTCGCTAGACCGCAGCAATCGCGCCAGTAACGAGAGACCACTCCGCGCATCGTTCGCGATCGGTGCCTAATCTGGCCGCCGGGGGCTCATCACTTCTCGAATGGCGCCGGCTGCGGCGCTTTACGACTAGTCCGGTTGGACTGTAACCAACCCGATTCTCGCGAAACGTTGAAATGGGAGTAATCCGCATCAATGTCATCGATGGAACAAAAGGCGCCAGTGCAAAAATTAGATGAGCTGATGCTGATCAGGAGGATCCTCGCCGGAGAGAAGGACCTCTTCCATGAACTGATCCGTCCTTACGAACGCGGCGCCTTTCTGGTCGCCTTTTCGATTCTCCGCAACCAGGACGACGCCGAAGAGGCGGTGCAACAGGGCAGGGTCAAGATTTTCCAGCACCTCTCGCAACTGGCGGAATGCGATAAGTTCAAGCCGTGGAGCATGCGTGTGATCGAAAACGAAGCCAAAATGTACCGTCGAAAACGCCGGCAGCACCTTTATGAATCGATCGACGGGAGATCGGCGGATGGTTCCGAGGAAAAGCAATTTCTACCAAGGCAATTCGCCGACTGGCGCGAACTACCGAGTGATGCTGTCGAACAAAAAGAAGTGCGCGAAGCCGTCGCCAAAACACTGGCTGAAATGCCGGAGATTTACCGCGAGGTGTTTGTGCTGCGCGACATGCAGCATCTCGATGTAGCCGAAACCGCCGAGATTCTCGACATCGGAATATCGGCGGTGAAGACCCGGCTGCACCGTGCGCGCCTTATGATGCGCGAGTCACTCGCTCCGGTGTTTGCCAGACCCACAGTCTCCGTTTGGGAGCGCTGGAAAGGATTGAACCCATGGTTAGCTGCAAAACGTTAGTCGCCAATCTCTCCGACTATATGGATGGCGACACATCCGTCGAGATGCGCCAGAAGATCGACAAGCATCTTCGCGGGTGCCGGCGCTGCTCTGCTGTGTACGACAGCACGCGCAAGATGCTAATCATCACCGGCGACGAGCGTATCTTCGAACTACCGGCCGGATTCAGCGAACGCTTACACCGCTTCTTGAATAGCTCGCTCTTGAATTCTGAGACGCCGTAATCCGTCCTGGCAACGGAGTCTCGAGTTTAGCGGCGCTTACTTGGCCGGCGGTTGTGGCTTCACGGCGGGATGTCCTGGTGGCATCGCGCCGGCCGCACCGTGCGGACTGCCCCCCGTCGTCCCCATCATCGGCGGAATCGCCGGCGCCATGTTCGCGTGGGAACCCGCCCCCGCGCTCATCGGAAATGCGCCCGGCGCGTAGCAGGTTACGCGTCCGCTGGGTGCCACCCGCAGTACTGAAGGACAGTCTCCACTCACCAGTCCGGCGCCGCCTTCTTGTGATTGCACCGAATACAGTTTGCCCTGGGCATTGCCGACCACGGCTACGTTCATGCCGGGCATCTGGTACTCCACATAAAACGGAGCGTTGGCTTTGGCGGAATCCATTGCGCACTTGCTGGCCGCTTCCAATTCGGCCGTGCCTTGCGTCTTAAGGAAACCGCAGTTCTTCGCGTTGGCGCCAGCGAGTTCCTGCAGTTTCTTCTGGACCAGGTCATCGCCAGAGTTAGCGGCGGCGGCAGGTGCATTTGCCGCAGCGCTGGAAGATTTGGACTTGTCGCAGCCAGTCAGGCAAAAGGCATCGATCAGGAATAGGGGAAGTGCTTTGTGCATGATGCTTCTTATTTTATTCGACAAAGAGGCGGAAACGACGCTTTTACGTGCGCGTCGTCTACTCGGAGGTACTACCTGGTACCTTCCGTTCGCAAAGCGAGTACCGCGACCGCGTGGAGATTATTGTTGCGTCGCCGCAATTCGGCAAGTCCACAGCAGCCTCTCGGCACAACTGGCCGCATGCCGCCGCTACATTTCTTCCGCAGTACGATTCCACCCGGCGGCAATTCCGCCTTACTTGTTGACCACCTGATTCAGCGCGGCCGGCTTACTCGCGGCGTAAATCGAATCTCCTGCGTAAGTCGCCGTGATCTTGTGTGTCCCCACAGAGAGGCTGGAGGTTGTAAGGCTGGCCACCCCTTTGGCGAGTGGGACGCTGCCGAGCAGCAGCGTCCCGGACTTGAAGATGACCTGTTCGCCATCCGGCGGCGGCCCGGCAATCGAGCTGACCATCGCCGTAAAGGTAACCACCTGCCAGTGCACGGAGGGATTTGAAGACGACGCCAGCGCTGTACTCATGATGGGCGTCAGGATCAGTGCATATTGCCCCTTGCCCGTTGTTGTCGTAGCATCCACCACGATTTGGCCTGCGTTGTTGATGGCGTTGGCCGCAACCAGTTTCCGCAAAAGTTTAGAAGAGATCAACGTGTTCAAATCATGAATGGTGCCATCTGCCGTCCATAGAACAGCCACCGGAGCGTTGCTTGACGACTGTCCCGTTCCCACGATCTGGCCCGCGGCATTGATGCCATAGGCAAAGCTATATTGTCCGCCCGACAGCACGCCGAGATCCTTGAAGCCGCCGCCGTGTGTCCATGAGAAGCCGTGCGAGGTGAAACTACAACCCGCCGAATTGTTAAACCAACCGACCACGACCGCCGAATCGTTGATGCCGAAGGCCGTCGAACCGCAACTCGCCGTGATGCCGAGGTCAACCAAACCGCCATTCTGCGTCCACGTGATCGCGTGATCGCTGGTCCCCACGTTCGCCCAGCCGGCGATCTCTCCAGCGGAGTTGATCGCGTTGGCACCGCTCTGCTGGCCGCCTGGAAGTATTCCCAGGTCCCGCAATCCACCGCTCTGGCTCCAAAGAAAAGCATGCACAAAACCGCTGGCCATATCGGACTGTCCTGCCACCTGCCCGCTCGCATTAATCGCGTTGGCCGCGCTGCTGGCGCCACCCAGCGTGCCCAGATCCACCATGCCGGCACCTTGAGTCCATAGGAATGCCTGATCAAGCGAGCCCGCCGAGGAATTCGCCTGCCCCACCACCTGGCCCGATCCATTGATTCCAAAAGCGGCACTGTCATCTCCGCCGAGCGTACCGAGATCCTTCAGACCGCCGCTCTTGCTCCAGAAAAAAGCGTGCGCCTGCGCCGGCTTCCTGGAAAACTGAAACACTCCGGCAACGTTGTCATTGCTATTCACAGCGCGCGGGGATGCTGTGCCCACGGCAGTAACGGAATAAGCTTGCGCAGTTGCGAGAGACGATTCGGAGAGCGCGATTAACACCGCAATCACAATCGACACAGGGCGTTTCATGATCCACTCCAATGCTGGGGAGGTAGCGCGGAGCGTTGACGCCCGCGTCCGTTTGGGGGCGAGTTCATGTTAGCTCACCTTCAATTTGCCTTATTTAATTGTTTGAACAATTCTTCGCCGAGTATGCAACCTAGTTCCCACAAAGAAGCAAAACTCTGCCGCCATTTCGCGGCGTTTTCAGGACGTTAAATTGGGTTTGACTAGGATGCAGTGCACTTCGCTCTCTGCAACCCTCGCACCTTCAGCTACCTTATAATGATTGCTCCGCCATGGCATCTCCCCAGCGACCGACTCCTCCACCATCCTTTCGCGACAATGCCCGGCAATTCTGGCATCGCGTAAGCGAAGGACTGGCGGTTAACCAGCTCTGGTCCCAGTTCGAAAAAGATGCGCGCGCGAGCTACCGGCTCTATTCCGCCGGATTGGAAAATCTGGAGGAGGAACCTCACCGCTTCCGACGCGGCTGGCAGACTACTAAGGCACTCTTCTGGGCAATCCTGGAGAAGCTCACGCCCGCACGCCGCGTACTGGTGCTGCTGGCGCTGGTGCTCCTGTTCTTTCCCTCCGGCGGATTTACTTACACTAACCGCGCCGGACATATCGAAAGCTTTGAACTGGACTTGCACGTCTGGGGCGGCCTTGCTTTGTTGCTCGTGCTACTGCTGGAACTCGCCGATCGCGTCGTAATGAAGCGCGACCTCGAAATTGCCAAAGAGATTCAGGCTTGGTTGTTGCCGGGCGCTCCGCTGCAGATTCCGGGTTACCAGATTGCCTACGCCACTCGTCCGGCAAACACCGTAGCGGGCGACTATTACGACGTAATCCTGCGAACGGGCTCCGCGCTGAGCCAGGATCGCATCCTGTTCGTGGTCGCCGATGTCGCAGGGAAAAGCATTCCGGCGGCGATGCTAATGGCAACTTTCCAAGCCAGCTTGCGCACTCTGTCCACCAGCGGAGTAGCGCTGGCCGAACTCGTCGCCGGCGTCAATCGTTATTCCTGCTCCAACAGTATGGGCGGAGTTCGCTTCACCACCGCTTTTTTCGCCGAACTTGATCCCCTGAGGGGGGACGTCGTTTATGTCAACGCCGGCCACAACGTTCCCATCTTGCGGAAACACTCTGGCGCGGTCGAGCGCCTGGAAGCGGGCGGCCTTCCCGTAGGCATTTTCTCAGAATCGGCCTACCAGACAGGGACGACCCGGCTGGAGCGCGGTGACTGGCTGGTCATTTTCACCGACGGGATCATCGAGGCAGTCAACACCAAGAATACGGAATATGGCGAATCGGAGTTGATCGCCGTGATCCATCGCAGCTCAGCGACTACCCCGGCGGAAATGCTGCGCAAGCTGCTGGTGGAGTTGGACCGGTTCGTGGGTAACACTCCACAGCACGACGACATGACCTGTTTGCTGCTCAAGCGAGATTAGGTTCTAGCGCGTAGTTTTTCCCTCGCCTTTTCCCGGCGTACCTGCGGTTGAAACCCCTCGAAGCGCCGCCGAACCAGACTCACTCCCCACCACCGAGAGGATCTGCCC
>VFSW01016068.1_pt1 | contig 10243 bp, 6 predicted proteins | sample 5358111 | NCBI WGS metagenome assembly VFSW01 (sample SAMN11554181, study PRJNA540505) | mine drainage metagenome | isolation source: sediment from site ElyBrook_90M | place: USA: Ely Copper Mine, Vershire, VT | collected 2017
GCCCTCCACCAGGCCATAGACTCCGGCATCAATTTTCTTGACACCGCCGACGTCTATGGCGACGGACGTAGCGAACGCCTCATTGCCCAGCTCAAAAAGAGCCGCAAGGAAGAAATCATTGTGGCCACCAAAGCCGGTCGCCGCCTGCCAAAGCAGACCCTGGAGGGCTACAGCCGCGCCAACCTGACAAGCTGGGTGGAGGACAGCCTGCGCAACCTGAACACGGACGCGCTTGATCTGCTGCAACTCCACTGCCCGCCCACAGACGCGTACTACCATCCGGAATTGTTCGGCATCCTGGACGAACTTGTTGCTGCAGGCAAGCTGCGCTACTACGGCGTCAGCGTCGAACGCGTGGAGGAAGCTCTCAAGGCCATCGAATACCCCAACGTCCAGTCTGTCCAGATCATCTTCAACTGCTTCCGCCAGCGTCCTGCGGATCTCTTCTTCGCTCAGGCAAAGCTCAAACAGGTCGGGATTCTCGCGCGCGTCCCCCTGGCCAGCGGTCTGCTCACCGGCAAGTTTCGCCTGGATACAAAATTTGAGGCCGACGACCATCGCAACTTCAACCGTAAGGGTGAAGCTTTTGACGTGGGCGAGACCTTCGCCGGCGTGGACTACAAAGTCGCGCTTGAAGCGGTCGAAGAAATCCGCACCCTGCTTCCACCGGCAATCAGTATGGCCCAGTTCGCCCTGCGCTGGATACTGATGTTCGATGCCGTCACCTGCGCCATTCCAGGAGGCAAGCGCCCCGATCAGGTTGCCGCCAATGCCTCTTCGTCCGACCTTGCGCCGATCACGCCGGAAGCTATGACTGCCATCCAGCGCATCTACGAAGCGAAGATCAAGCCGCTCGTTCACCATCGCTGGTAGCCTCTACCGAGGCTTCCAGCATGGCAAAGGCGTGCATCCCGGCCCTTATTTGCCCGGCTGCACGCCTTTGCCTTCTACCACGGGGTTGATGGCGTCAATACCCGGCAAGGTGACCGTCTCTTTCGCACCGCTCGGCCAGTGAATCTCAACCTTGTCGATCTTCGTAGCTGTTCCCAGCCCGAAATGCAGGCGCTGGTCTGGTGAAGACGCAAAGCTGCCACCGCTGATAACATCCGCTCGCTGACGGAAGCCATTGGCCGTCACATAGACAACCGCACCCACGGCGTCGCGCGGGCTCTTTGCTCCACCCACCAGCTTGATAGCTACCCAATGGTTAGTGGTTTCCGTAACGTTGCGGAAGAGCGAAGGCGTGCCATCCAGGTTGTTAACCACTACATCGACTTTTCCGTCGTTGAACAAGTCCCCGTATGCCTCACCGCGCGCGACAGCAAGCTTCGCAAGACCGGTTCCCTGCACTGCCGGCATCAGTTCAAACTTTCCCTTCACGTTGTGAAACAGCAGCGCTCTCTGCTTCCACGTGGTGCCCCAGTTGGACTGGTCGACGGCTGGATAGACGTGCCCATTCACCACTATCAGATCGAGCCATCCGTCATTGTCAAAGTCGAGGAAGGACGTTCCCCATCCCAGGAACGGAATGGTTGGCTCAGCAATGCCCATCTGGTAGCTGACATCGGTGAAGTTTGCATCTCCATCGTTGCGGTAGAGGGGGTTGTAGTCGTCGGAAAATGTGGTGTTGTAAACATCCACCAGGCCGTTGTGAGCGTAGTCGCCCTCGGCTATCCCCATGGAAGCAGTCTCGCGGCCGCTCTCATTCAAGGCATAGCCAGATGCAAAGCTCGCGTCCTCAAACGTGCCATCGCCCTTGTTGATGTACAGGTAGTTGGGCGTTGAATCGTCAGCTACCAGCAGGTCTGGCTTGCCATCCCCATTCACGTCGATAAACAGCGAAGCGAGGCCGTAGTATTTTGACTTCTCATCATCCACACCGGCCTTCTTGCTGACGTCTGTGAAGGTTCCATCTCCATAGTTATGGAAGAGATGGTCCGACTCGCCGTGCAGGCCGCGTGGACCGCACATCACCTTCACGCCCCTGAACTCGCATCCTGCGATAGCCGTCGTCCCCAGGGCAGACCGCTTCTCCATCTCGAAGTTCACATAGCCGGGAACGAACAGATCTAGCTTCCCGTCGCCGTCATAGTCGCCCCAGGTCGGCCCGGTGGACCATCCGCCAGCGGTCACACCGGCCTTCTCCGCAACATCGGTGAAGGTGCCGTTGTGGTTGTTATGGAACAGCCGGTTCTTGCCATAGTTGCTCACATAGATATCTGGCCAGCCATCGTTGTCGTAGTCGCCAATGGCCACGCCAAAGCCCCAGCGGTCGTTGGTCACACCGGCCTGGGCGGCAACGTCGGTAAAGGTACCGTCATGGTTGTTGTGGAACAGTGCGGCATGCGGCGGCGGCTCCTTCCCGTCTTCTGCGTCGAATGTCGAACCATTGACGAAGTAGATGTCCAGCCAGCCATCGTTGTCGTAGTCCAGCAGACCGACGCCTGACCCGACCGTCTCAAGAATGTATTTCTTCTCCGTCGTCCCCATCTGGTGGCGCCATTTGGCCAGGCCCGCCTTCTCTGCTATGTCCTGAAACACAACCGGCCCGCTCTTCACAAAGCCACCAGCCGTAATGGGACGATGTTCCTCGTCAAGCACAGCGGCATGAGCTCCGCCAGTGTTCACGCCCATACCGGCTTCCTGTGGCTGCTGGGCCTGCGCTGGCACATAAGCCAAAGCGGAAAACGCGCACGTCAAAAGCATGCAAGAAACAAACTGTCTGCGCACGACGCGCAAAATACGTGTCGTGCGCAGCACTTTACTGCAAGAAAATTCAGCGAAGTCCATCTTCATAGGATATGCGGTCTTGTGCCCTCTCATTTAGCCGAGGGAATAAAAAGTTCCAGACGCACTTTCCAGGTCACAGAATCACCTGGCTTCACCGTCACCATCTTCGTGTCCCGCCCCTTCCACTCTTTGCCGAATGGATCGTTCAGGTTGAACTGCGGCTCCAGAGCGATGAATTGCTTGTCCACCGGTGCGTACACCTGCACCGAATTGATCTGCGAGGAGCCGCCCACAATCCGCAGACCGTAGCCTGCCGCAGGATCGATGATCTCAGAGAACGAGCTGCCTGCAGCGTCCTTCTTCAGGTTGGTCCAGTTGTCATCCAGAAACATTTTGCCAAGCGGACGCCCACCGGGCGCAGTGAAGTCATACGGCGTGCCCTTCACCGGCAGCAGCTTGCCCGTGGCGAACACATCATCGTAGTTGTTCACTTGGGTGCGCTGGTCGCCGCTCACCATCAGCCTCACCTGGGAGCGGTCACCGCTGGGCAGCGCGAAATAGGGGTGCCAGCCAATGCCGATCGGCTCCGGCGTATCGCCCACGTTCTTCACCGTCACGCTTACTTCCATATCCTTGCCGGTCAACTCTTCGCTTATGGTGATGTCACTCTTTGAGAACCAGTGCCCGCTGAAGTCTCCGGCATCGATCTCTCCGGTCACCTGTTGACCATCCGGCACTGAGGTAGTCGCCACATCTGTCGCAGCAGCGTTCAAAATCAACCCGTGCATGGCGTGAGGAACCGCGCCCGCCAGCTTGCCCTTCCAGTTCGCATGCAGCGTCAAAGGCTGTCCATGCCACTCGGTCGCGACGTTCTGCCCGCCCTTGCCATCATCCGTGAGCTTGCCCACAATGCGGTTGGCAAAGGGAACCAGGAACGCTCCTCCGAAGGAGAAGCTCTTGTTGCCTGTGCTGTCCTCTCCCTCACCGCTCAAGGTGGTTGCCGCCTCGCTCAGGGATGGAGAAGCGAGAATGGGAATTTCGCCTTTGCCAGGAATAAATGCGGTCACTTGAAAGAGATTCATTCCGCGGCCCGGCAACACAGTCGCCGACAGGAACTGCGGGGTCGCATCATCGCCAGTTTTTGCCCGATGCAACGTGACCACATCCTCCCCGCCAATCTGCATCCGAGGGGCCGCAGCAGCAGTCTTTTCATCCGGCGCCGGTGCTGTTTTTTTGCAACCTGCGGAGACCAACGCGAGTGATGCGACCATCACAAATCCTGCGCGTAAAAAGTAGCTATTCTTCATCTGTACCATCCAATTTATTCCGGCCACGCTGAGGCCCAGTGGCCGCGTCTATTTGTAAACCCATCCATAGTACAGCCTTTGCGGTATCACGCATCAGGGCTCTGTTTCGCGATCAGTTGCTCACGGAGAGCTTTGCCATTGAAGGTGTTCCACGTCCTGTCAATTCGCGGATCATGTCCACCTCATGCTGGCGGTAAGGCGTTCCGTCGGTATGGAACACTTCATGGAACCATATTGTCGGCTGTGACAGCACATAGGGCTTCTGCCAGGAGTCCCAGGGAAGGTAGGTCTGTGTCTTGCCAGCCACCAGCCCCCAGTTGATCGCACCCACGTTGTACTTCTTGGCGATGGGAAGCGACCCGTCAAAGGTGCTGCCCGCGCCTCGCGCCATGTACTCCGTGCAGATGATGGGGCGGTGTAGCGGCTGCAGCTCTTTAATCCTCGCCTCAAAGCCCTCTGGCCAGTCGTAGTTATGGAACGTGATGATGTCGGACTCAGCAAGCTGAATCTTCGTCATGGCGCTTTCCCTGGCCGGGTTTGACCAGTCACCCGTCCACACACCGCTGGTCAGCGGCTGCGTAGGATGCTCCGCACGCGCCCAGGCAAAGGCCTTTGGAAGGAGACCTGCAACCAGTTCCGCCTTCGTCTTCGCTGCGTTCTTTCCTTTCCCTGACGCGTATTGCTCACTGCCATTGTCCGGCTCATTCCACACGTCCCAGCCGAGGATGCGGTCATCCTTGGCGAACGCTCCCACCACTCCCTGCACGTAGGCTTTCAGCTTCGGCTCGTAGGCCGGGTCGGAGATGCCCTTCTGCCCCGGGCTCTGCACCCAGCCGGAGTTATGAACGCCCGGTATAGGGGGATGCTGCGGGCCCAGCTTAGGGTTCGGGTCCCAGCAGGAATCAAACAGCACCAGCAGCGGACGGATGTGGTGCTTCGCCGCGATGGCAAGAAAGATGTCCAGTCGCTTTTTAAATCCCTCCGGATCCTGTTCCCATAACTGGTCCTGCAAAAAGACGCGCATGGTGTTCATGCCAATGCCCTCCGCCAGACCCAGTTCTTTGTCATTCAGCTCGGGGTTGAACGTTGCCGCCTGGAACATCTCAAGCTGGTTGATCGCATCGGAGGGCACGTAGTTCGCTCCAACAAGCCAGGGCTGTTGCGCATACCAGGCATTGGCTTTGGCCTCAGACCATCGGTCAGGATTGCCTTGCGGAGCGGCGGCCGCAACGGCGATCTGCGCAGCGACCAGGGGAAGAATAAGCAGGAGACGTAATTTCATGGATACCTTTCATGGGCCAGGCCGGCTGCTCGGGCCTGGATAAGTAAACAAGCAGCACAATCTTGCGCAAACCAGCACCACCACTCTATGCAAGCGATTACAAGACGGTCAAGACGGAACGCCTAAACTTCGTGCTTCTGAAAAAATGATCCATCAGGCGGCAGACAATTCCGCCACTTGGGCGTTCAAGCGGCGCCCACTGGAATCTGCTCTGGCAAAGCGAAATGGTCAGTTCAGCACAGGCAGCAGAGAACTGCGCCCGGCAAGGAACAGCAACCCCATCGCTAGGCTATAAATCGCCGTCAAGGCAGACACCATCTTCAGCATCCGCGGTCTATGCCTGGAAACCCCAAATATGCCTGCGGCGGACGCAGTCATCAATGCGTTCATGGCAAGCAGACCAGTGAGAAACACCCCCAGCCCAAGCAGGCCCAGAGCTGCCCCGCCCAGGTTTACGGCTAACAAAAAAATCATCAACTGGCTGGGAGTCTCCGCGCCCAACCCATGCACGATGCCGATAACAAAGACCGAACGAGTGTCAAAGTTGCGCGGGGCCGTATAGGCATCGGGTGGCAATCCGCTGCGCAGAGAGCGAAGCGCCATGCGTGCGCGGTGGTACGACTCATGCAGCAGCAGATAGCGGCTCTTCGGCATGTGGCTACCCGGCTTCACCAGTGTGCTCAGCACATAGATGCCGAGCAGCAGCAGCGTGAGGCCGACCAGACGTTCCGCCCAGCGGTCTACGCCAGCAGGAAGACTGACGCCAAACTCAATCACCACGGAACCAAGCAACGCCACCGTAAGCGCATGGCCAAGCGCATAGACCATGCCCAGCCTCATCGCGTTGCGTCTGGACGCCTGCACGCTTACAACGTCAGTGATGGCCGCGATATGGTCATAGTCAAAGCCATGGCGAAAGCCAAGCAGCGCGGCTGTGAAGAGCGCGAAATAGAGGGCCGTGTGCATCGTTAGAGTTTACTTCCCAGGGCAGACCTGCGCGCCCACTGCTCGGTGCAGATACTATTTACGAACCCATTCTAACCATTTGTAACCATTTGTAGATGCCGGCAAACTGCGCCCCAGCCAGCAGGGACAATACATCTGCCAGCCCTGGGAACGCGCCAGGCGTGCAGGCTTTTAGTGTCTGCATCTGTGAACAGCGCGTGCGGCAGAAAAACAGCATCCTGTCCCAAAATTTAGTGAATAACTTTGCTTTTCAGTGATAATCAGCTTGCGGCGCTTTCAGGGCCAGCACCTGCGCCGCAGCCGGAGTGGCCGAACACGCATGCGTACATTCGAAGTCCTGATGCTTTTGTTCCTGTTGCCTCCAGCCGCTGGGCTGCTTGGCCATCGGCCGCAGCGCTGGCTCCGTCTTTGCTGGGCGTTAGCCTTGGCCGCGTTCGTCATCCATGTCTTTCACGAAGGGCCTCACTGGCAGTTACTTCCGTTGTACTGCGCCGTTTTCATCGTCCCCGTGTTTCTTTTTTCCAATTCTTCAAGCAGGCCAGGGCTCGCCAGACTGGCCGGCGCAACCTGCCTGCTGCTTGCACTCGCGTCCGCCGGACTCGCCTACACGCTACCCATGTTCAGGCTGCCCAACCCGACTGGCCGGTTTGCGGTGGGCACAACTGTCCTGCACCTGGTGGACAAAAGCCGCACGGAGATACATGCCACACCGCCGCGAGGCCCCCGCGAGTTGATGGTCCAGATCTGGTATCCCACGGCAGACACCAAAGCGCCGCTCGCACCGTATCGCAGGTGGAGAGAGACCACGCTGCTCTCTTCCTACATGGCAGTCCTGAAGACCCACTCGCACCTGGATGCGGCTGTCGCCCACACATCAACTCCCTTTCACGTCCTGCTCTTCAGCCCGGCCTGGAAGAACTCACGCACGCAAAGCACCTATCAGATGGAGGACCTGGCCAGCCACGGCTTCGTCGTAGCCGCAATCGATTACCCCTACAACTCACAGCCCGTCGCCTTCCCTGATGGCCGCGTTATCTTTTCGAACGATGTAAGGGACATTGACGACCTCGGCGACTATACCCTCAAAGACGCTCTCGCCTACGCCAACGCTGAAGCCGACTACGAGGCGCAGGACGACAGCTTCGTACTCGACCAGCTTGCCCTGATGAATGCGCAAGCCGGCAACAGGTTTTACGGCGCACTCGACACCAGCCATGCAGGCGCCTTCGGACATTCCTTCGGCGGTGGTGTGGCCATGCAGACCGCCCTGCGCGACAGCAGGGTGCTTGGCGCGATCAACATGGATGGCTGGACGTTTGGCGATGTCGCTCAGGCTGGCCTGGCCAAGCCGCTCATGCTGATGTACGAACCATACGGTCTGCCTTCAGCGGCCCAGTTGCACTCTACGAATCCAGCCGCTCGACGCATTGCTGAAATGAATTACCGGGACATTCATAGCATGAGCACAGATCTCGGCACCTATGGCGGGTATCAACTGCACATCAGCAACGCCGAACACATGAACTTCAGTGACCGGCCCCTTTACTCCCCACTGCGCCACTTGTCCGAGGCAGGCGCCATCCCGGCCGCGCGGGCGCACCTGATCATTGAAACCTACACACTTGCGTTCTTTTCCAAGCTCTTGAAGGGCGCTCCCGAACCGATACTGTCCACCGTTCCCTCGCCTTTCCCTGAGGTGAAATTTGAGGTCTGGCCCGGTCATTGAATCTCACCCACATCGCAAGGCTGTCTCCCGCAACCGGACTCACGTTCTGGCTGCGAATGTTTCCTTCAGGACGACGCTGGCCCGGTCGTCTTGCGCAAAATAAAGGCAGGTTGGATGACGTGCTCCGATCCCTCTTGCGGCTTGGCGTTAGCTGCAGGCCGAGCACTGAAAAGCGCCCGGAACGCCGCAGTAGCGATCTCGGCGCGGGGCAACCTCACCGTGGTCAGTGGCGGCTGTGTGAACGCGCTCAACTGAATGTCGTCATAACCAATCACGGAGATGTCCTCCGGAACCCGTAATCCATGCTCGAAGATGGCGCCTATTGCGCCAATGGCGGTCAGGTCGTTCGACGCGAGAACCGCTGTCGGACGCGCGCCGGACTCAAGGATACGCTTCATGGCGTCGTGCCCCCCGTCCACACGGTGGTTCCCTTCCCCCAGCAGCCTTTCGTCCCTCATCAACTGCTTGCGCTCCATGCTGCCGGCAAAGGCATAGAGCCGGGTGCGCGCTGAAACAAGGCTCAGAGGGCCGCTGATAAATGCAATGCGCCGATGACCAAGCCCGGTCAGGTGGTCCATCGCGCTATCCACTCCAGAGGAGTAGTCAATGCGTATCCTGCTCACGCCTGGGCCAAGTGTGCCGGTGTCCAGAAAAACCAGCGGGATGTCGCGCCGGCTGAATTCCTCCATCAGTCCCTCATCCATCTCCGATGTCATGATGGCGACCCCGTCCACCTTGCGCTCCAGCATGCGCGTCACGCAGGTCTTCATCCGTGCTGAGTCATAGTTGGTGTTGGCCACAAGAATTTCCTGGCCATGCTCCACGGCGATGTCTTCGAAAGCCTTCACCAGTTCAGGGAAAAATGGGTTCGTGATGTCCGAAATAATCAGGCCATACATGCTGCTGCGCCCTGAACCAAGGGCACGCGCGTTGGTGTTGGGGTAGAAATTCAGCGCCTTGATCGCCTTGCGCACCCGCTCCGCCGTCTTAGGACTCACCTTGTCCGAGCCGTTAATGGTTCGCGAAACAGTCGCAGTTGAAACCTTAGCCCGCCGGGCCACAGCCTTGATATTCATAGTTTGCGCTGACAGAGAGTGTACGGAACTCTTGCAGGAAAGCAAAGATGCCATCTCATTTCTCAGAACCTCCGTACCTGTAATCGCTTACAATAAAAGCGTTTGCAATAATCTGTCTGTATGGTTGGGCTTTGACACCAAATGCTAAAAAGCAACGAAGTTCTCTATCTGCACCAAACACTGCACGGCACCAGCGGCAGTCTCTTCGCTGCCCCGGGCCGCGTCAACCTCATCGGTGAACACACCGACTATTGCGATGGCTACGTCATGCCTGCCGCAATTGACTTCACCACGCATGTCGCCATCCGCACCCGCGACGATGGGCGTGTCTGCGCGCATTCGGTCAACTTCTCCCAGACCGTCGAATTCCCCGTCGATGAGTTCCCCCCGGCCCGCCGCGGCCATTGGAGCGACTATCTGGCCGGCGTTCTCTGGAGCCTTCGTCAGCAACAGGTCCCCATCGCAAATGGCTTCAATTTCACCATCGATGGCAATGTGCCGGTTGGGGCCGGCCTTTCCTCATCCGCCTCGATTGAGGTCGCCACCGCACTTGCCGTGCTGCACGCTACGTGCGTTTCGATGCCTCTAGCCCAGGTGGCGCAGCTCTGCCAGCGCGCGGAGAATGGATTCGTCGGAGCAAACAGCGGCATCATGGACCAGTTTGTCATCTGCTGCGGAGCACGGGACCATGCACTGATGCTCGACTGCCGGTCGCTTGAATACAAACTCGCACCCATTCCAGAGCATGTGCGCATCATCATCTGCAACTCCATGGTCAAGCACTCCGTCGCCGAAGGTGAATACAACGTTCGCCGCGCCGAGATTGAACAGGGTACACAACTTCTGCGCAGCCACCGGCCAGAGATCAAGGCGCTGCGTGATGCGACGGTGGACGATCTTGTCCGCTGGGGGCACGAGATGCCGGAGAACGTGCTGCGCCGCTGCCGCCACGTCATCACCGAAGACGACCGCGTTCTGGAAGCCGTCAAAGCCTTTGAAAACAGTGACCTGACCCGTTTCGGCGAACTGATGCACCAAGCCCACATCAGCTTCCGTGACGACTTCGAGGCGAGTTGCGTTGAGGTGGACACGCTGGTCAACCTCGCCACGCGACAGCCGGGATGCTTCGGCGCTCGCCTTACCGGTGGAGGCTTCG
>VFSW01016069.1_pt1 | contig 10242 bp, 7 predicted proteins | sample 5358111 | NCBI WGS metagenome assembly VFSW01 (sample SAMN11554181, study PRJNA540505) | mine drainage metagenome | isolation source: sediment from site ElyBrook_90M | place: USA: Ely Copper Mine, Vershire, VT | collected 2017
CCTCCAGGCTGGCGGGGGTGTCAACAGTTCGCAGCTCTCCATCAAGAATTCGTCCAAGAACCACTTCTGGAATACCCTGGTGCAGAACATCAAGGATATCCTGCACGAGACCGACAAAATATTGCCCGCGGGGTCCAGCGAAACGGTGGTACAACAAAGCAGGGCTACCACTACCACCGGCACCGGCGCGCAAACAATTCCAGGCAACAAAAAAAGCAGCAAGCTTCCCGGCATAGAGAACAGCCCGAATCCTGCCAGCCTGGAGGAAGGCGGAACCACTGTCACCCGAACCAGCACCTTCCGCGAGGCTGCGGCTGTAATAGCCAACCCGGAAGCCGGGATTATCACCGTGCGCGCCACCGGCAAACAGCACCTGAAAATACAGGAATTCATAGACCAGGTCATGGCCAGCGCCCAACGCCAGGTGCTGATTGAAGCGACCATCGTGGAGGTGCGGCTAAGCGACAATTATCAGCAGGGCATAGATTGGTCGCGACTGATGCTTGGCGGCAAAGGGTTTAATTTGACCCAGGCCGGCGCAGGGCTTCCCGCTGCCAATACCGGCAGCATGATCACCCTGGGCTATATCGATCCCTCATCGCGCATGGGCAATATCGCCGCCTCGATCTCGCTGCTGGAATCTTTTGGCAACGTCAAGGTTTTATCCAGCCCCAAGTTGAGCGTGATGAACAACCAGACTGCCATGCTGCGCGTGGTGGACAATCTGGTGTACTTCAACATGACAGTCATGCCGGGTATCGTTAACCCTCTCACCGGCACCATGTCCACGCCGCCCACCTACACTTCCAACCTCCAGTCATCACCGGTGGGCTTTACGATGAGCCTGACGCCTGAAATCAGCGACAGCGATAGCGTGCTGCTCAATATCCGCCCGTCGATAACCCGTCTGCTTGGTTATGTCCAGGACCCCAACCCGTCCCTGGCCAACCCCTGCCTGGGTATCGGCACTTGCCCCGGGGTAGTGAACAACATCCCGCAGACCTCGACGCGCGAGATGGAGTCGATATTGGAAATCCAGAACAACCAGATCGCCGTGCTGGGTGGCCTGATGGAAGACAACATGAGCAAGCTCACCGACCAGGTTCCGCTGCTGGCGCGTATTCCCGTATTGGGTTATCTGTTCCAGAACCATAACGACACCACCACCAAAACCGAACTGGTGATTTTTCTGCGCCCGGTGATTATTAAAAGCGCCAGCCTCGATGCCGATTTCAGCGAGTTCCGCAATAACTTGCCGGATCAAAAGTTTTTCCGGGAATCGGCCAGCGGCAATCCCCAATAAAGAATAGACCATGAGCCTGCTATTGGATGCACGCAACAAATCACAGCAAGCGCAATCCGCCCAGGATGGCGGTCGCGCCGGATCGGAGCTTAGCCTGGAAGCTCTCCCGAACACCGCACCGTCTTCCACAGCCGCGCCTTCGACAGAGAATGCCCGCATCGCCGGGCAGACCCTGTTCAATGCGAAATCTTCCGCAACCGCTTCCCCGCGCGCGCCCATCAACCGCAATTTACTGATAGCTTTGGGTGGCACGCTTGTACTGTTCAGCGCCGGGGCCGGCTATGTGTGGTACTCCGTTTCTGCCGGCACCCCTGCCCTGCCGGCGCATCCGATCGCCGCCACTTTGCCCGCCAAACCGGTACCTGCAACAATACCGCCGGGCAATAATCTGGTCCCCGATATTGCTTCAACACAGGCGGTTCCGGCAAAACCCGCCCCCATTGTGCAAGCTAAACGCGCGGCAAGATCCGCGCTTAAAGCACACCGGCAAGCGCAGCAAGACTCCCCGCTGCTTGTCCAGCAACACCAGTCCGACGCGCTTGATCCGATACTCAACCAAGCCTATCTTGCCTATCGCAACGGAAAATTCGAGCAGGCCGGGCAATCGTATCTGGAGGCATACAAGCTGGACGCCAGCAATCTTGACGCAATACTCGGGCTGGCTGTCATCGCGCAACATCTGGGCAAGGACAGCCAGGCTGCGCATTATTACGCACAGGCCCTGGCGCTTGATCCGCGCAATGCGGTGGCCAATGCGGGAATGTCGGCACTGACCACCGATAGCAACCGTGAAAGCCGGCTGAAGACTTTGCTCAACGAACAACCGGGTTCAACCGCCCTGTATTTTGCGCTGGGCAACCAGTACGCCGAACAAGCCCGCTGGGGAGAGGCACAGCAGGCCTATTTCAATGCATACAGGCTTGAGCCGAACAATGCCGAACTGGCCTTCAATCTGGCTGTCAGCCTGGATCACCTGGGACAAAAGAATGCCGCAGTCCAGTATTACCAGCGCGCCCTGCAGCTTGATCCCGGTCAAAGCATGAGCTTTAGTCACAAGCAAACTTCACAACGCATCGCAGACCTGACACGCTAAATTTACATGCCAAAAATAAAGCTGTCTGAAAATCGGATTTCGGACAACCAATCGCAACAACCGCTGGGACAAATACTGGTCGGCAAAGGCGTAATCAGCGATGACCAGTTGCGCATTGCCTTGCAGGAACAAGGCAAGACCCACCAACCGCTGGGCCGTCTGCTGGTCAGGCTGGGTTTTCTTTCGGAAGCAACCATACGCGACGTTTTGTCCGAAAATCTCGGGCAGGAAAGTGTGGACCTCACTTCCGTCATCATAGACTCCGTCGCTTTGAGTTTGATCCCCAAGGATGTGGCGCGGCGCTATCAATTGCTGCCGCTGTCGGTGGACCAGATCAGCCGCATCCTGACCCTCGCCGTAGCCGACCCCGACAACATCATCGCGCTGGATCAGGTGCGCGCCCTGCTCAAGGACCAGTACCGCCTGGTCACACAACTCGCGAGCGAATCCGACATACTGCGCGCAATAGACCAGTATTACGGTTTCGAACTTTCGATAGACGGCATCCTGCACGAGATCGAGCCGGGCGACATGGAGTACCAGACGCTGCAATCCGGCGTCAACGAATTCAGCCAGCCGGTGGTGCGCCTGATCGACGCCTTGCTCACCGAGGCCGTGCAACGCAGCGCTTCAGACATCCACTTCGAGCCGGAAAGCAGTTTCCTGCGCATCCGTTATCGCGTCGACGGGGTGCTGCGCCAGGTGCGCAGCCTGCACAAGAGCTTCTGGCCTGCGATGGTGGTGCGCCTGAAGGTGATGAGCAACATGAACATCGCCGAGACGCGCGCCCCGCAAGACGGCCGTATCTCGCTGCGCCTGTCCGGCCGGCCGATCGATTTCCGGGTGGCTTCACACCCCACCACGCATGGCGAAAATCTGGTGCTGCGTATCCTGGACCGGCAAAAAGGCATCGTGCCGCTCGATCAGCTGGGCCTGGATGATGCGGCGCTCAACATGCTCAAGCTGATCATCGCGAAGCCGGAGGGCATCGTGCTGGTGACCGGCCCCACCGGCAGCGGCAAGACCACCACGCTGTATTCGGTGCTGAATCATATCAACACCGAGTCGGTCAACATCATGACCCTGGAAGACCCGGTCGAATATCCGCTGGCGATGATACGCCAGACCTCGGTGAACGAATCGGCCAAACTGGATTTCGCCAACGGCATCCGTTCCATGATGCGACAGGATCCGGACATCATCCTGGTCGGCGAGATCCGCGACCATCCCACCGCCGAAATGGCGTTCCGCGCGGCGATGACCGGCCACCAGGTGTATTCGACGCTGCACACCAACTCGGCCATCGGCGCGATCCCGCGTCTGCTCGACATCGGGATTCTTCCGGACATCATGGCCGGCAATATCATCGGCATCGTGGCACAGCGGCTGGTGCGAATACTGTGCAAGGAATGCAAATACCCGTACCAGCCGGACCCATCGGAACGCAAATTGCTGGGTATCCCGGCGCATCAGGAAGTGACGCTCTACCGCGCCGCGGGTTGCGAGTCCTGCAACCACCAGGGTTACCGGGGACGCATGACCATCATGGAACTGCTCAAGATGGATTACGACCTGGATGATCTGGTCACGCATCGCGCCAGCTCCCGCGAAATCAGGGAGGCGGCTCTCGCCAAGGGTTTTCGTCCCCTGGCGATGGACGGCATCCGGCGCATACTGCAGGGCATTACCTCCCTTGCGGAAGTCAGCCGCATGGTGGACTTGACCGAACGGCTGGGCTAGGAACCTTCATATGGCACTCTATTCCTATCGGGCCCTGGATGAGCAGGGCAGGACCCATAAAGGCCTGCAGGATGCCGCCAACCAGGTGGACCTGGAACTGCGCCTGAAACGCGGCGGGCTGGACCTGATTGACGCCAAAATGGACAAAGGCAGGATGATCAAGGCGCGGAACAAGATCAAGCGCACCGAACTGATCACCTTTTTTTTCAATCTCGAACAACTCTCCAGCGCGGGCGTTCCCCTGCTGGAAAGTCTCGCCGATTTGCGCGACACCATGAACGACCCGCACTTCCGCGAAATCATCGCGAACCTGGTCGAGTCCATCGAGGGCGGCAAGAAGCTTTCACAGGCCATGGCGCAACACCCGGAGGCATTCGACAAGATATTCATCAGCCTGACCTTTGCCGGTGAGGAAAGCGGCCGTTTGCCCGAGGTATTTCTGCACATCACCGAATCGCTGAAATGGCAGGACGAAATGTCCTCGCACACCAAGACCATTCTGCTCTATCCGGCTTTCGTCGGTACCATCGTGCTCGCAATCACGGTTTTTTTGATGGTCTACCTGGTGCCGCAGCTGGTAAATTTTATCAAGGGAATGGGTTTGCAACTCCCCATCCAGACCCGCATCTTGCTGGCCACTTCATCCTTCTTCGTCAATTACTGGTATGTACTGGTTGCCATCCCTGTCATCCTGCCCATCGCGGGCAAGCTGATCATCACCTCAAGTCCGGAGATGCGCTACAAATTCGACCTGCTCAAACTGGATATGTGGGTCACCGGACCAATATTGCGGAAAATCATATTGGCGCGTTTCGCCAACACCTTCGCGATCATGTACGGGTCCGGCATCAGCATCCTCGACTGTATCGCCAACTCGCGCGACGTGGTCAACAACCTGGCAGTGGCCAAGAGCCTGGCTGATGTCACACAAGAGATAGAGTCGGGCAAGAATCTTACCCAGAGCTTCCAGAACACCGGCATGTTTCCGCCACTGGTGATCCGCATGCTCAAGGTCGGCGAGGCCACGGGTTCGCTGGACAAGGCACTGCTCAATGTCAGTTACTTTTATGACCGGGATGTGAAAGAGTCCATCAAAAAAGTCCAGGTCATGATCGAACCGACCATGACCATCGTGTTGGGTGTATTGCTGGGCTGGGTCATGATGTCCGTACTTTCGCCCATTTACGACATCATCGGCAAGGTGAGTTTATGAAGAGGCCCACGCTGCTGCTGTTCCTCAGCGCCAACCACCTTCATGCCCAACACATGGCAGGCGGCAGGGTCGAACAACAACAGGATTTTACCGATACGCCGGACGGCCTGGAGGCTTTCGCGTCGTTCCTGAATACAGCAAAGTGTCCGGCTTACCTGCTGACCGACCTGATCGAAGAGGACTTCCGCCACGAAATCATCCCGTACTTGACCGGCGGCAGCCGAACCGCGCTGTTGAAACGCAAGTTCGAACAGTTCTATCGGGGCACCCCTTTCCACCAGGCGACCATACTGAAACGCCAAAAAACCGGCCGGCGCGACGTGGACATGCTGTTCTCGGCATTGACCAACCCGTCGCTGATCACACCCTGGCTTAACATCTTGCTGGCCGGGCAAACTCCGCTCGCCGGGATTTATTCGGTGCCTCAGGTCAGCACGCCGCTGGCCAAGGATCATCCCGCGAGCCACCTGCTGCTGATTTCATGGGAAAAGTCTGCCGGGCTGCGGCAAACCTATTTCAGCAACCATCACTTGCAAATCTCCCGGTTAACCCCGGTACACTCCGACCTGACCTTCCATGATGCCGTTGTCAAGGAACTCTCGCGCACGTATCAATACCTGAAAAGCCTGAGTCTGCTTCCGGCGGGACAAATACTCGATGTGCGCATCCTGTGCCACGCCGGTGACCGCAATGAACTGCAGAACAAGTTGCCGGTTGACGATGATATGCGCTATGACTTCGCCGATATCGGGGATGTCGGCAAGCATCTGGGCATCGACCAGCGTTTCACCGATTCGGATGCCAGCCAGATCTTCCTCTATCAACTGGTCGCCAACCGCCCGAAGACCAATTACGCGAATGCGGAGCACACCCGCTACCACACACTGTGGCAATTGCGCCTGGCCTTTAATGCCTCCGCTGTCGTGCTGTTGCTCGCCAGTGCATCATGGGCGGCATTAAACTTCTGGGAAAGCGCCGGGAAAGCAGCTGAAACCGGTGACCTCATATTCCGGGCGCAGCGCACAGCCGCGGAAGCACAGCAAATCATCCGGGGCCTACCCGCTACCCGGGCACCGGCCGCCGATATGCGGGCCGGTGTTTCCATCATGCGCAAACTGCGTCAATATGCGCCCGTTCCGCAAACCATACTCGAACCGATCAGCACCGTGCTAGACCGTTTCCCGCAAATCGAATTAAACGAACTGGATTGGCAGGGGAATGCGACTGAAGCGGTTGCAAACAACACCCGGGCTGATGTCCCCGCCGAGGTCATCACCCTGAACGGGACGCTGCAGAGCTTTGACAAGGACTACCGCGCTGCGCTGGCTTATCTGGAACGTTTCCAGCTCGAATTGGGCACCCGCGGTTACCGCGTGACGACTCTCAAAAAGCCGCTAGACGTTGGCCCGAACAGCAGCCTTACCGACCAGCCGGGCGCACGCGAGGATACCCTCGATTTTTCATTGAAGCTGGTGTGGAGACCACCCACATGATGAGGCTTGCAACATGAAATTCTCCAGGACCGACATTCCCCTGATGCGCCTGAGTCTTGCTGCCATTTGCGCTTCGGCCCTGTTGAGCGGCGCTATTTTATACGGCAGCAACCGGTACGCGGAGCAAAGCAAAACAGACCTGGGCAACGCGCAGCGCCAGTTGAATGATGCGCGCAAGCGTTTGTCCGATGCGCGCAATGACAGTGAAAACCTGTCTGTATATTCCGCCGAATATGGCGCGCTTGAAGGACAAAATATCATCGGCGACGACTACAGGCTGGACTGGATGGAAGATCTGGAAAAACTCCGCCGGCAGAATCTGGTTGTCGATTTTCGCTTCAACATTGCCCCGCAGAAAATCTATGCGCCGCAACCCGCCATAGACAGCGGCAATTTCAACATACACTACAGCGAAATGAAATTGCAATTGGATTTGCTGCACGAGGGCCAGCTTCTGAAATTCCTTGACGCCCTGCGCAGCCAGATCAAGGGGCAATATCAACTTGAAGGCTGCAAGCTTCAACGTGCCGAAGCCGTGGCGAACGCCGACACACCGATGACCAACATCAAGGCCGAATGCAGCGGCGGCTGGATCACACTGAAAAGCCGGAGTGCTCCGCAATGAGAACACTGCTCGCCATCTGCTGCTTGAGTGCGCTGCCAATCTGTTCCGCCCGCGCAGATGAACTGGGCCGCCTGTTTTTTACCCCGGCACAGCGCGCGCAGATGGATCGCGACTACGCGCAAATAGCCCGCCCCGGACACAATGTCAACACGCTGAAACTGAATGGTATCGTGCAAATGCAGGGGGGCAAGCGCACCGCCTGGATCAACGGTGTGGCGCAGCCGGTCGGGCACAGCGATGACCAGTCGCCCGCAAGCCTGCCTGTTCCCATACCCGGCCAGAACAAGTCGGTAAAACTCAAAGTCGGCCAGCGCCTGTTGTTGAGTCCATCCGAAGGCCCGGATTCAGGCAGGCCGGATACGCCAAATCAAGACAAACCGAACCCGTAAATCATGCCGCGCATTGCCATTTTCAAGCAGGGTCCCGGCACACAGCACGGCGGGGTGCTATTGGTGATGCTGGTGATCCTGGTCATCGGTGCCGCTGCCCTGTTGGTCAGCGCGCTTAACAGTTCCTCGCTGAAAATCGCGCGCGACAAGGCCACAGCCGATGCGCTGGCGCAAGCCAAGGATGCGCTGATAGCCTATGCAGCCAGCGATGCAAATCGTCCCGGCGAATTGCCCTGTCCCGATTTCAATAATGACGGACCTGTCACTCTGACCGAGGATTACAGCGGGAGCAATTGCCTGGGCCTGATCGGCTGGTTGCCGTGGAAAACGCTGGGGCTCCCCGACTTGCGCGACGGCAATGGCGACCGCCTGTGGTATGCGGTGGCCAATCCTTTCCATGCCAATGGCACGGCTATCCTGAACAGCGACACACCGAGTGCCTACCCGGCACAGATGCTGACGGTACTGGACAGCGCCACCGGAGCCACACTGGAAAGCGGCGTCATCGCGATCGTATTCTCTCCCGGCGCCCCGCTGAATGGCCAAACGCGCAGCCCCGGCGACAACAATGCCACCAATGCGATCCCGAATTATCTGGAAGCGGATAACGCCAACCTGAATACCACGTTCCAGACTGCCAACAACAACCAGGTTCCCGCCCCGACCACAATCGTGAACGACCGCTTGCTTACAATCAGAAGCATCAACCTGTTCCCGCCTGTCGAAAGACGCATCGCGCGCGAGGTGAAAGCTTGCCTGGATAACTATGCCGCGATGCCGGTTTCGACCAATGGCAACGCAGCAGGGCTAAGATATCCCTGGGCCGCGCCGGTTGGCGACTCAACCAGTTCCCCTGGAATTAACGGCAATTACACCGGTGTCTACGGCAAATACTTCGGCAGGATACCCGCCCAGCCCAACATAGACACCTCATCCAACCCCGCATCGACCTTGATGACCGCGCTCAACACGCTGCAGGCGGCAGAGAGTGCCTTCAACACCAGCGGCAGCTCAGCCAACGAGACCGCCCTGAATAATGCGGCAAATGCCGTCCTCAACCTGAAAAATTCGGTCTCCAACGTCTCATCCACTACGATAAATCAGGCAGGCGCTTATGGAATCTATTTTGCAGACGGGTATACCAGCTATTCGACCGCAGCAAGCTACGCCACCTCGGCTGTTAACGCACTGAACAGTTCCGGCGATCTTGACCTCCGCATGTCGATCTCCTGGCCGGCCACTTGCACCATACTCAACAATCCTTCTTCCTATTTCTGGACCGCCTGGAAGAACATGGTGTTCTACCAGGTGGCGAAATACTATCAACCCGGAAGCAGCGCAAGCTTTGGCGTGCCATTAACCATCAACGGTTCCGGCACCTATCGCGCCACGGCGCTGATCGCCAGGGCCGCGATCAACAGCACACAGTTTTCCGCGCGCAGCAGTCCGGGGACCAACCCTCCCACGCCTTATCTTGAGGGCATCAATCCGCATTCTGGATCGACCCCGACAAACACTTTCGTAACCTATGGCACATCCGACCCCAACTACTCCACCGTAAATGATCTGGTATTGTGCCTGGACGGGAAAGGGACCAACCCAGGAAGCGTATGCCCATGAAATATCCAAATCCATATCGATTAATCAGCCCGGGCTTCACGCTGATCGAAATGGCCATCGTGCTGTTTATCGTGGCACTGCTGATGGGTGGCTTGCTCCCCACGCTGTCAGGCCAGATCGACCAACGGCGCAACAATGACACCAGCAAACAACTGAACGAGATCAAGGACGCGCTGATCGGTTATGCCGTCATCAATGGCCGCCTGCCCTGCCCTGCCGCACCGAATTCCACCGGCGTCGAATCGCCGCTCGGCGGGGGGCCTTGTAACTATTTCTATAACGGCTTTGTGCCTGGCGCAACCCTGGGTCTGGCCGGAACGGACAGCGCCGGCTATGTCGTGGACTCGTGGGGCAACCGCATCCGCTATGCAGTCACTTCATGGAACAGCACCAGCCCGGCTTTCAGTGATGTTTTTACCACCGCGAATGGAATGAACACCGTCGGGATAACCAGCCTTGTACCAACCAGTCTGGCGGTATGCTCTACTTCCGCAGGCATCAGCAGTTCGAGCTGCGGCTCCGGAGCGTGGCTCACCTCCAGTAACACTGGCGTGCCGGCGGTCATCTTCTCGACCGGGAAGAATGGCGCCCAGGGCAGCGCCGGCATCGGCGCCGATGAAGCGGCCAACCTCGCCGGACTTCAAAGATTTGTCAGCCACCTCCCGACAGGCAGCGGCGCTCCCTACGGCTATTTCGACGACATCGTCATCTGGATATCGCCGAACGTGCTGATCAACCGCATGGTGGCGGCAGGCAAGCTGCCGTA
>VFSW01016070.1_pt1 | contig 10242 bp, 9 predicted proteins | sample 5358111 | NCBI WGS metagenome assembly VFSW01 (sample SAMN11554181, study PRJNA540505) | mine drainage metagenome | isolation source: sediment from site ElyBrook_90M | place: USA: Ely Copper Mine, Vershire, VT | collected 2017
GGGGCATACGGCTGGTATGGCTCGAACTCCTCGAAGGGCGCGAATGGCTCATAGGCGCCGTAGGGGCTGTCGAAGCGCGCAGATGGCAGCGACTGCGCGGGCCGGGTGGCCGCGTAGCGCGAGCCGCCGACGCCCGCATAGTTGCGGTTGCCACCGACAGCGCGCCCCTGGGCGCGCCGCCGCGCCAATCGGATCAGGAACAACACCGGCAGGATCCAGAACAACAAGCCAAAGAGCGGGAAGAAGCCGCCGCCACTACGGCCATCGCCATCGGGCGACCCATACTGGCCTTGCCCATACTGGCTCGACGCATGCTGCTGGAAGAACTCGTGGGCGTTCGCGGGCGCGCCGCCGTGCAGCGCCCACAGCACAACCACCGCCATCATCAGCGCGCCAAGCACAGCCAACCCCACCGGGATCAGCGCAAGCGGCCAGAGCCGCCGTAGATCTGCAGGTATGCGCGCGCGCCGCGATTGTCGCTGGGCGTCCCTGGCCTGCCGTTGGCTCAATCGCTCCAGATAGCGTTCGGCGAGAGTATGATCCATCTCCGGGCCAAGGTCACGGCTGGCGGCGATCGTCGCCATCAGCTCTTTGCGCGCCTCATCGTCAATCGGGGTGATTGGCGTTGAGGATGGTGGATACGGGCGGTTGGGGGTCATCTCGTTTCCCTTTCGCTTCCTGTTGGGTTCTCGTCAGGCTCTTGCGCTCGTCTGCGGCGCGCGCCCGCTCGAGCCGCGCGCCGCAGACGCTTGCTAGGCGTGTGTTCTATCTGGTGATTCGTGTGACAAGACGTTTCGTGTCAGTGTGTCGTGTCGGCGGTTGGTGTGCTTGGTTTTGTTCTGAATGGCTCTGGCAAGGCGTCTAGGGACAGTTCGACGGCGGCTCGTTTCGATATAACGCGCTATATCGCTATCATACGACTTCATGCGCTGGGTGACAAGACCTGCACGACCATTGCGACAACTTTGCGACAGGTGAATGACAGACCGGCGACAGGCAAGCGCCGGTCTGTGAGACTCGTCGGGGCGCGTCGGCAGGCTGCGGGCGTGGCATGGATACGACAGATGTGTCATACGTATCATTAGGTGTAGCAGGTCTTCGTGAGAAATGCGTGAAAGGCGGGGCGAGTGGACGAACGTGAGGCGCCGCTGAGGCGGGCGCAGCGGGCGCAGCGGACGCGACGAGCCATCGGCTGGCTGCTGTCTGGCGCGCTGCTGCTGGCGCTGGTGGTAAGTGTGGTGGCGTATCTGCGCCCCGCTATCTTGCAACGCTTCGGCGTAGCGGCAAACGGGGACTCGGCGGGGCGTCGCCCGTGGACGGCTGTCCACAATTGGGTGTATTGGATCAATAACCCTGACCTGTCACAGATTGGCGCCAGCGCCTACGAGTTGGCAGTGATTGACTACTCGGCGGATGGTTCCGCTGGCGCGGCCTTCAGCGCCGCGCAGATCGCCCGGCTGCGCGCCAGCGGCTGCCATCGGCGGGTGGTGGCCTACTTCAGCATCGGCGAGGCGGAGAACTATCGCTGGTACTGGCAATCTGGTTGGCGACCGGGCGCGGCAAACACGCCGACATGGCTGGTCGGCGCAGATCCCGGCTGGCCAGACAACTACTGGGTGCGCTATTGGGATCCCGGCTGGCGACAGATCATCTTTCAGTATCTGGATCGCATCCTTGCCGCCGGCTTCGATGGCGTGTATCTCGACCGCATAGACGCCTACGCCGAGCCATACGCCGCTGGCCATTTGGATGACATGCTGCGGCTGGTCAGCGACATCGCCAGCTACGCGCGCGCCCGTTCGCCACTCGGTCAGGATTTCGGCGTGTTCGCCCAGAACGCCGAGGAGCTAGGGCCGGGCCACCCCGACTACGTGCGGACGCTGACGGGCATCGGACGCGAGGAGGTCTACGTGCAGGCGACCGACGCGCCGACAGCGCCCAGCGATACGGCGGGGGCGGAGGCCGACCTGCAAACGTTCCGGCAGGCCAGCCGGGGCCATCTGGTGTTGACGATAGACTACGCCAGCCAACCCGATCTGATCCGCATGGCCTATACCCGCTCACGCGCCCAGGGCTTCGTCCCCTATGTGACAGATGTCGCGCTGGATAGCCTGCGCGTCAACCCCGGCTACGCGCCCACCTGCTCGGCGTGGTAGACGCCATTCTTCCCATCGCCTTCCCCGATGGCAAGCGTCGCCGCTACGCTATAATGCGTAACGGCGGCGCTTGCGCGATAGGTTGCTAGCCGTGGTCGTGGCGCGCGAACAATGCGCGACTGGCGACGCTCGCATCAGCGGGTTTGCCTGCGCATCCTCCGCTCCCGCCAAAGGGGGGATGCGCGCGTGACACTCCTGGCGCCTCCTACGTTACGCACAGTGACTAGGTAGCTGTGCGGCGCGCTAGCAGACGGGCGGCCTCAACGACCAACGCGCGGCGGAGCAAGAACAAGGGGACGGAATGAACATCCAACAACTCGTGCAGATCATTGTGCTGGCCCTGTTGCAGGGCGTCACCGAACTCTTCCCGATCAGCAGCCTGGGGCATACGGTGATCTTCCCTGGCGTGCTCGGCTGGACGCAGACGCTCAACGATCCCAACTTCGTCGCCGTGTTGGTGATGCTGCATCTGGGGACGGCGACCGCGCTGCTGATTTTCTTCTGGCGCGACTGGGTGCAGTTGCTCCAGGGGGGTGTGCGGGTGCTGATCGCGGGCAAGCTGACCCCGGCGGCTGATCCCGGTGGCTATGGCCGCCAGCTTGTGCTGATCGTGATCGGCACGATCCCAGCGGGGATCATCGGTGTGCTCTTCCAGAAGCCGCTTGAAAGCAACTTTAGCGTCCCCATCCTGGCCGCTGCGTTTCTGGTGATGAATGGCGCCGTGCTGCTCGGCGGCGAGTTGCTCTGGCGTGGCCAGCGCCAGCGCGCCGTCGCCGTGCTGGGGGCGAAGGGCTACGCAGGCGTCGCGCCGACCGCAGAGGCCATCGCCGCTGGGATGGGTAAATCGCTCGACGACATGACGTATGTGCAGGCGTTGATCATCGGCGGCGCGCAAATCTTCGCGCTGATCCCTGGCTTCTCGCGGTCGGGATTGACGATGGTGGCCGGGATGGCGAACGGGCTGAGCCACGAGGCGGCGGCGCGCTTCTCGTTCCTGATGGCTACGCCGATCATCCTGGGCGCGGGCGTGCTCGAAGTGCCGAAGCTACTCACCTACAAGTCGGAGTTTGCGGCGGCGGCGATCGGTGGCGTCGTGGCGGGCGTCGCGGCGTACCTGAGCGTGCGCTTCCTGATGCGCTACTTCGAGACCAACCGTCTCGATCCCTTCGCCTACTACTGCATCGCGGTCGGGCTGATCGCCTTCGTCTACTTCGCGCTGACGACGCTGGGCGTCATTCCCACCGTGCCACCCGTTCGCCTGTAGCTAGTCTGCTGGGCGCGGGCAATCGCCACTCGCCCTTGATTGCATGCGCGTTGGCAGGCGAGGCTAAGACAGCCAATCCAGCGTCTGACCTTGCGCATCCATGTCCCCATCACATCCACCCAAAGGAGCCATTTGCAATGAGCCGAGCAACTACGGCCTATACTGTTGGCGGCGCGCTCGCCATCATCTTCATTGCCCTCGCAGTCTACTACATCATCCCCGGTTACTATCACGTGCTAACGTTCAGCGATCCCTATCGCTCGCACTTGACGCACTTCATCCTCCTCATCGCGCTAGCCGTCTTCTCGCTGATCGGCGCGCGCTTCGTGGCCAACGCTGGCAAGTGATGGCGCCTGTAGGCAGGGTGGCATGTGGCCAAGGCGCCGCGCCATCCTGGTAGACGAGCCGAGAAAAGTTCTCCCCGGATCAGCGCCCTTCCCACGACTGTGGGAAGGGACAGCCTGCACAGTGGGTGGCGCGGGCAGGGCTAGGCCTCGCCGTGCCACCCACTGTGCAGGCCGGGTCGGAACGACGCAATCACCGCCGTGGCGAGCGGAGCGAAACGCTCAAACGCCGTCAATTGCTGCTCTTCTTCCCTAGTGTCATCGGCGCCGAAGGCCCGGTACCCACCCCTTCGGGCGGGTCGATAGGCGATAAAAATGTGCGCCTCTGGCAGATCAACCTCCCATGTTTGCCCATCGTTGTACGCCGATAGGTCGCCCAGCATCGTGTTTGGCGTTGGCGCTTGCGGGAGGAAATATTGCTTGGACAGGCCCTCGGGCGCCCCAGGATACCGATGCGGCGCTGCCAGCCGGAACAGCGTAGGCCGATCGTGCAGCACGGTGAAGCGCACGCTGACGAACGGACGCCCGAAGGCGTCTGGCGCGGGGCCGCATACCATGGAGATGCGTGGTATTTCAAACAAGAACTCGTCATGCCAGGATGTGCGCCCCAACATTGTGCTTCGCTCGACAGTCCACTCATCCGGCATACGCAGCGAGAAATAACCGTCTGGGTCTTCGTAGAGCCGCCAGTCATCAGTCGTCATAAACGATCCCTCGCTATAACTGTTGGAGAACCTTTGGCTCAACGTATGTTTTTCGGCTTGCTATCACGGCAGGCCCACGCCATAGTGTACACTATAGACTGTTTGGCGCCAACCATAGCACTGCAAAGGATCACGAGGAACACCTATGACGACGGCTCAGGCGCTGCCCAAGCGCAACGAACTTCCGACCGAGATGACCTGGAACCTGGCGAGCATCTACCCCACCAATGAGGCCTGGGAGGCCGACTTCACCCGCGTCGCCGAGATGGCGCCGGGGATCGGCGCCTTCGCCGGGCGGCTGGGCGAGTCGGCGGCGACGCTGCTCGACGCCCTCACCACCCACGACAACGCCAGCGAAGTTCTGGGGCGGCTCTACGTCTACGCCTACATGCGACTCTTCGAGGACACCACCAATAGCGTCTACCAGGCGCTGGCCGACCGCGTCTCCACGCTCGCCAACGACCTCAACACCGTCAGCGCGTATATCACGCCGGAGATTCTGGCGCTGGCGCCGGAGCGCATCGCGGCGTATCTAGCCGAGGAGCCAGGGCTGGCCGTCTACCGGCACAGCCTGGACGAGATCGCCCGCCAGCGCCCCCACGTCCTCTCCTCCGAGATGGAGGCGCTGTTGGCGCAGGCGGCGGAGATCGGCGCTGCCCCAGAGCGCATCTTCGAGATGCTCAACAACGCCGACATGAAGCTGCCGATCGTCCACGACGAAAACGGCGCCGAGGTGCAACTCTCCCAGGGCAACTATGGCGCGCGTTTCCTCGAAAACCAGAACCGCGAGGTGCGGATCGAGGCGTTCAACGCGATGCTAGGGACGTACCAGAAGTATCGCAACACGTTTGGCGCGACGCTGGCCGCGCAGGTCAAGCGCGACATCTTCTTCGCCCGCGCCCACCACTACGACTCGTCGCTTCAGGCTGCGCTCGACCCACTCAACATCCCGGTCAGCGTCTACGATAACCTGATCACCACGGTGGACGCCAACCTGCCGCTGCTGCATCGCTACCTCACCATCCGCAAGCGCATGCTGGGGGTGGATGACCTGCATATGTATGACCTCTACGTGCCGCTGGCGCGCGAGGTGGACTACAAGGTCGCCTATGCCGAGGCGCAGGCGCAGGTAGCGAAGGCGCTGGAGCCGCTGGGCGAGGATTACGTTGGCCCGCTGCGCGAGGGCTTCCGTTCGCGCTGGGTGGACGTGATCGAGAACGAGGGCAAGCGGTCGGGCGCGTTTAGCTGGGGCAGCTATGGCACCCAACCCTTCGTGCTGCTGAACTATCAGGAGAGCATGGACAGCATGTTCACCCTTGCGCACGAGATGGGCCACTCGATGCACTCGTATTTCACCTGGCGCACGCAGCCCTACCCGTATAGCAGCTATACGCTCTTCGTCGCCGAGGTCGCCTCAACGCTGAACGAGGCGCTGCTGACCGCGTATCTGCTGAAGAACACCACCGACCGCGCGCTGCGCATGTACATCGTCAACCATGCGCTGGAGACGTACCGCGGCACGCTGTACCGCCAGACGCTCTTCGCCGAGTTCGAGCGCGAGGCGCACGCGCAGGCCGAGGCGGGCGAGGCGCTGACCCCGGAACTCCTCAGCGCGATCTTCCGCAAGCTGAACGAGAAATACTACGGGGCGGTCGCCACGATAGACGATCTGATCGAGGTCGAGTGGGCGCGCATCCCGCACTTCTATTCGAGCTTCTACGTCTATCAATATGCGACGGGCATCTCGGCCTCGGCGGCGCTGGCTAGCCAGATTCTGACCGAGGGCGCGCCCGCCGTCGCGCGCTACAAACGCTTCCTCTCGTCTGGCTCGTCGGACTACAGTATCAACCTGCTACGCGACGCCGGGGTAGACCTCTCGACGCCGCAGCCGATCCAGGCGGCGCTCGATACGTTCGGCGGCTACCTCGACGAGCTAGAGGCTCTGGTCTAGCGGCCCCCACCCTGGCCGACGCCTGCGGCGTCCGGCCTGTCCTTCCCCCGCTGTGCGGGAGAGGGACGATGCAGAGCGTGGGTTGATCGCCTGCCCCGTTGCGCCGCGCGTAGCGGCAGCGCGCATCTCCCCTCTCCCAGTGGGAGCGGGGCCGGGGGTCAGGTCAGCGCCGCAGGCGCGCGAGACCTCACCCCCACAGGCCTAGCCCTGGCTTGGCCTGCGGCCTGCGCCTGTCCCTTCCCCCAAGTGGGGGAAGGGAGAAATTGGTGAGCCGCCTGTTTGCTCGCCATCATCGCGCACGCTTGCCCGCCTCGTCTCCCCTTCCCACACCTTTGGGAATGGGTCGGGGGTTAGGCCCGCCACCTTGGAGGTTCATCTCGCGATATGTCGTTCTTCCTCTCGCCCCTCGTCTTTGCCAGCGCGCCGGGCGCCATCACTGATTCGCCAGTGAGCGCCGTGGAAGCGTACTTTCAGTCGCTGGCGCGTGACCCAGTGCAACTGGGGATACGCGCTGGGCTGACGGTATTGGTGTTGGTGTTGGCGCTCTCGGTTGGCCCGTGGCTGGCGCATCGCGCGAGCCGCGAGCCAGTCGAGGCGGAGCGTGTGGGGCGCAAGGGGCGCGTTGGCGCGATCATCGAGCGGCGCGGGCGGTTGGGCCTCTGGGTGGCGTTGCTCACTCGCCTCAGCCTCTGGTTCGCCGCGCTGATCGCCATCGCCATCATCTGGCTCTCCGGCCAGGCGACGGCGATCGATCAGCATCAGCTCGCCGACGAGTTGATCGCCATCGGCGTGCGGCTGGGTTTCTCGCTGATCACGCTGGTGGCGGCGCTCGTGCTGGCGCGTGTCATCCAGCGGGCCGTCGTCGCCAGCCTCAGCCAGAGTCGCCTCAACCGCAACCTCACGCTGCTGATGGGGCGATTGATCTACGTGACGACGCTGGTGATCGGGCTGATCGTCATCCTGGCGATCTGGGGGACGGGACTGGTCTTCCCGGTGGCGCTGGTTGGCGTGCTGACGGTGGCGCTGAGTCTGGCGCTGCAAGACATCCTGCGCAATCTGGTCTCTGGGGTGTATCTGCTGATCGAGCGCCCCTTTGTGATCGGCGACTCGATCACGGTGGCGACGTTTAGTGGCGAGGTCGAAGACATCCAACTGCGCGTCACCTTGCTGCGTACGCTGGACGGCGAACGGGTGCTGATCCCCAATGCTTTAATCTTCACTTCGGCAGTGGTCAACCTCAGCGCGTTCCAGCGGCGACGCATCACGTTGCTGGTGACGATCCCCAACACCGGGCCGGAGAGCATTGATCACGCCGAAGAGCAGATACGCGCGGCGCTGGCGCAGATCACTTCCGCGCTCACCGAGCCGGAGCCGCTGGTCACGCTCAACCGCGCCGCCACCGACCAGCTCGATCTGCGTGTCACCTTCTGGACGCCGACCAAAAACCATGGGATGACCGGCGACGATAGCGCGCTCTCCGAGGCCATCGAACTCGTGCGGCAGCGGCTGCCAGACGCCAGTGTCGCCACCCCCGACGGCGCGTCGGTCTAACCCGCGAAAGGTCAATTATGCCAGCGCCGCCTGCGCAACCCAACCCGCCGCCGCGACGCTTTGGCCTACTTGGCGGCACGTTCGACCCTCCGCATATCGGCCACTTGGCGCTTGCGCAGGAGGTTTATGCGCGGCTGGGGTTGGACCGCGTCTGGTTCCTCCCGGCGGGAGCGCCGCCACATAAGCAGGGGCAGCCAATCAGCGCGGCGCAGCAGCGGCGGGCAATGGTGGAGCGCGCCATCGCAGGCGACGACCGATTCGCGCTCTCTGCCATCGAGCTTGATCGGCCCGGCCCGTCGTATACGGTCGAGACGCTACGCCAACTCCGTGTGGAGTGGGGCGGCGAGACACAGATCACCTTCATCGTTGGGTGGGATATGCTGGCGTATCTGCCCCAATGGCATGATGCGCCCGGTGTGCTGGCGGCGCTGGATCAGCTCGCCGCTGTGCATCGGCCCGGCTTCGTGGCGGAAGACGAGGCGCAGCGGCAGCTTGCCCAGCTTGAGGCGCAACTGCCTGGCCTGCGCGCCAAACTGCGGCTGCTGCCCGCGCCGCAGCTTGAGGTGGCCTCGGCGGAGCTGCGCGAGCGCGTGGCGACGGGTCTGCCCATCCGCTATCTCGTCCCCGATGCGGTCGGCGCCTATATCGCCGAACAGGGGTTATATAGGTCGGCGTGAGGCCAGCAATTTGCGCGGATCCGTCCCAGACATGGTAGTATAGGGTAGGCTTTTTCTGTCTCACGTTGGTTCGCCAACTGGGCAAACCATGATCGGCTGCCTCTCGCTCTACCATGCAGGCGCGTGGCGTCAGCCGAGTGAGACACACATACACCGCTAGGCGCATAACCAACGCCAACACTGGCTAAGCGCTGGCGGAGCCAACAACGATTCGCCACGCTGCGGCGGGCAGGAGGAGACACAACATGATCTCGACAGGGGATCTCAAAAAGGGCATCTCGATTGAGGTAAACGGCCAACTCTTCACGATTGTGGATTGGTCGCACATCAAGATGGGGCGCGGCGGCGCTATCGTGCGGATGAAGCTGCGCAACCTGCGCACCGGCTCCAATACCGAGCAGACGGTGGACGCGGGCGCGCGCTTCCAGCGGGCGTTCTTGGAGCGCCGCCCCGTGCAGTATTCGTACAACGACGGCGACACCTACTATTTCATGGATAACGAGACGTTTGAGACGTTCCCGCTGACGCTAGAGCAGCTTGGCTCCGCGAAGAACTACCTGCTCGATGGCATGCAGCTTGAGATCGTCAGCTATAACGACGAGCCGCTGAGCGTCGAATTGCCCGTCACCGTAGACCTTGAAGTGACGTACACCGAGCCGGGCTTCAAGGGCGACACCGCAACCGGCGGCACCAAACCCGCGACGATGGAGACGGGGCTGGTGGTGCAAGTGCCACTCTTCGTCAAGACGGGCGAGCGCATTCGCGTGAAGACTGATACCGGCGGTTACGTCGAGCGCGTCAGCTAGAGGAGGCGTTGCATGGCGCGCGAACGAGTGGACCGTAACGGCGACCTGTCGCAGAATGTCCTGAGTATCGCCGAGTTGCGGCGCCTGATCACGCTGATGAATGGCGGCGACATCGGCGAGATCACCATTGAGGATGAGGCGTCTGGCCTGAAACTGACGCTGCGCAAGCCTGCCCCAGAGCAGCGTTTGCTGGCCAGCGCGCCCGATAGCTATGACGAGGAGGACGATGGCCTCGCCGCAGAGGGCGCCGCCACGGGCGCTGCGGTGACGCGCGTCACCGTCACTGCGCCCTACGTTGGCCATTTCCGCGCGACGGCGAAGCCCGGCGCGAAGCCGCTCTTACCTGGCGATGTGGTGAAGACTGGCGCCTTCCTCGGCGCTATCCAAGCGCTCAATGTACTCAATGAGGTCGAGGCGCCTGCGGATGGCCGTTTGGTCGAGATTCTGATCGTTGATGACCAGCCCGTCGAGTACGGCCAACCCCTCATGACCATCGAGACGAAGATCGGCTGAGCACAGACGGGCCTAACCCCCGACCCCTTCCCACATCGGTGGGAAGGGGAGATGCGGTGGGCAAGTCATTGTATGGTGGTGAGCAAACAGGCGATTGACTCTATCTCCCTTCCCCCACGTGGGGGAAGGGACAGGCGCTGGCCCGTAGGCCAAGCCAGGGCTAGGTCTGCGGAGTGGGGTCTCGCGCGTCTGTGGCGCTGACCTACCCCCCCTGGCCCCTTCTTTCAAGGGTAGGTTTTTGGTTCAGGAGGGGCCAGCGCCCCAGAGGTCACCGCA
>VFSW01016071.1_pt1 | contig 10241 bp, 10 predicted proteins | sample 5358111 | NCBI WGS metagenome assembly VFSW01 (sample SAMN11554181, study PRJNA540505) | mine drainage metagenome | isolation source: sediment from site ElyBrook_90M | place: USA: Ely Copper Mine, Vershire, VT | collected 2017
CTTCGTGCCCGTAGCGGTCGTACACCGAGCGTTTCTGGGGATCGGAAAGGACGCTATAGGCTTCGGTGGCTTGGCGGAAGCTTTCCTCGGCTTCGGGTTTCTTTTCCGCGTGGCGGTCCGGATGCCACTTCATCGCCGCCTTGCGATAGGCCGATTTGATCTGGTCGGCCGAAGCATCGCGAGCGACGCCGAGGAGGTCATAATAGTCGGGCTTTTTGGTCGCCGAAATTTCCCCGCTATTCCTCCTTTTAAAACCGATCCCCCCGCCGGGGGGCGGCCGCCATGCCATCCAAACGCATCACCGCAAAGCCGCTCGGGCCCAACCGCTCAGGATTTGGGTCTCGAAGCGTGCGCCGATTGTGGTTCCTGCGCGGCGGCCACACGCACCATCGCGGGCCGGAGCACGCGCTGGTGAAACAGGTAGCCGGGCTGCAATTCTTCGATCACGATTCCCTCGGCGTGCTCGGTGGTCTGCACGCTTTCGATCGCATGATGGAAATGCGGATTGAATTCCTTGCCCGTGGACTCGATGCGCACCAGCCCCTGCTTGGAAAGCGCATCCCAGAGCTGGCGCCGGATCAGGTCGAAGCCTTTGCGATACTCCGCGTGCGCCGCCACTTCCTGCCCGGCCAGGGCGCGGTCAAACGCGTCGAGCACGGGAAGCAGGCGTTCGACCAGGGATTCGACGGCGCGATGGCGGTCCTGCTCGCGTTCCCGGTCGACGCGCTTGCGATAGTTATCGAAATCGGCCTGGCGGCGGACCAGCGTGTTCATCAGCTCCTGCTTCTCGGCGAGGAGTTGCTGGAGCTGCTCGGATGGCGACTCCGCGCCCGGCTCTTCGGCGGTTCTCGAAGCGCCGACGGCGGCGGGATCGGATTCCTCGGTGGGCGCGGCGGCCGGCTCGCCGGAGAAAACCACCTCGGGCGAAGAAGGCGCGGAATCCTGCTTGTCCTTGTGCTTGTGCGGCGCCACGGCGCTCAACTCCCCTCTGGCTGGTCGGAGAAAAACTGGGCCATGAAAGCGACGGCGGTAATCACGCGCTCGTAGTGCATGCGTATGGGAGCCACGATCCCGAGGGTTCCCTGAGCCTGGTCCCGCGACGTGTACGTCGCCGAGACGATGGCCAGATTTTTCCCCGCATGGGACATCTGATCCAGGCCGAGTTCGACGTGGACCGGCTCGGGCGCTTCGATGCATCCGCTCAGCAACGCGATCAGGCGGTCCTTTTCCTCAATGGCCTCGAGCAGTTCGCGCAATTGCTCCTGGCTGGTGGAATCGAAGGCCGCGGCGATCTGCGACGCGCCTTCCACGTAAATCTTTCTTTCGCCGCTGTCCCCCAGAATCGCGGGATCGCACAGCATCAGCGCGTCCTGGGCGAGGCGGCTGTACTGTTCGCGCTCACGCTCCACCTGCTGGCGCAGATCGGCGCGCATGGCTTCGATGGTCCAGCCGACGTAATGGCCGTTCAGGTAGGCGGAGACGCGGTCGAGGTCTTCTTGCCGGAATACTCGCTCGGTGCGGATCATTTTGTCGCGCGTGACCCCGCCCGTGGTCACCAGGATCACCAGCACGCGGTTTTCGGGCACGATCAGAAAGCGCACATGCTCGACGACGCTGCGCGAAAGCGGCGGAGAAATGAAGATGCCCACGCCGCGCGAAACCGCGGACAGGACGTGGCTGGCGCGCTCCATCACCGCCTCGGGCGTCTGCGCCGCCTCCAGTTCCCGGCGAATCCACTGGCGGTCTTCCGGACTGGCGGTCGCCTGGGCGGTCACCTGTTCGATAAAGAAGCGGTACGCGGCGGCCGTCGGGACGCGCCCCGCGGAGGTGTGCGGCTGGTAGAGATAGCCGCCCTCCTCGAGGTCCGCCATCACGTTGCGCACCGTCGCGGAACTCAAGGGTTCGACGTGGCGCAGCACCACGCTGCGCGAGGAAACCGGCTCGCCCGTCTCGATGTAGGTGCGCACCACATCCGTGAGGATCTGCTGGTGCCGCTTCTGCTGTATGACCGTTGGGCTCATGGATTCGCTGGAACTCTCATCCTACCGCGCCGGCAACCCTGTAGGCATACATTGTCGCATGCCTATGCGAAAAGTCTAAACGGGGAGAGGGGCAGCGTCAACCCAGGTTCCCGGCGGGCGGGCGCCATGCGAACGTCCCACGGGGCTGCTCGTACGGCCCGGGCTTAAAAACCGGGCCGAGCGAAATCCGCGAGTATTGCGCCCGGCTGAAACCGGGAGAAAAAGCGAAGAGCCTATTCCAGCTGCGCGCCCGCCTCCGGCATTTGCAGTTTCGCTTTAGCCAGAGCGCGAACGATGTTGGACTCCACGGATTGTTCGGACGTGTTGCGTACCATGGCCAGTTCGCTCACGAGAAGATGTTTTGCCCGTTCGAGCATTTTCTTCTCGCGAAACGACAGGGGTTTGGTACGGCTGAGTGCGACCAGGCCCTTGAGGACAGTGGCTACTTCCATCAGAGATCCGGTGCGCATGCGGTCCGAATTTTCCTTGAAACGGTGCTTCCAATCGTGGTGGGAAGCGGAACGGCCCTTCTCCAGATACGTGATGACCGCGCCCGCTTGAGTAGAACGAATGACCGGCCGCAAACCGACGTTTTCGATGTTCGTTTGCGGGACCATGACCTTCAAATTGCTTGAAAGAATCCGCAACATGTAAAAGCGTTATGATCTGCCATACACATAACCAAAATTAATCTGTTCGATGAGCCCAACGCCATGATTCGGATACACAACTTTCTCGCCAAGTTTAAATTCCATGAGTCGAGATTCCCTCCCCGAAAAGACGCTGAGGAAATTCTAGGCTCATGGGAAGAACCACGTCAAGAGAATCCCTGCGATGGGCCAAAATGAAATTCGGGCGAAGCGCCAGATTTTGCAGGGTTTGGCAGCGCAATTGCCCTATAATCGGGCTTGTGCTGATCTTCGCCCTGGACACCTCCTCGCCCTGCGGTAGCCTGGCCGTACTGCGCGATGAGAACGTCATCGCAAGCGTCTCCACATGGACTGAAGAGGCCTATTCTTCGCGTATTTTCCGCCATCTGGAGTTTCTCCTGCGCGAAGTTTCCCTGGGTCTGAATGCGGTTGACCTGTTCGCCGTGGTCGCCGGACCGGGCTCCTTCACGGGATTGCGCGTCGGACTGGCGGCGGTAAAGGGCTGGGCCGAGGTGTACGGCAAGCCGATCGCGGCCATCAGCGCCCTGGAAGCCGTGGCGGCGCAAGCGCGCTCCACTGCACCCGTAGTAATTCCGGTTCTCGACGCGCGGCGCGGGCAGGTCTATTTCGGCGTCTACCGGCGGGCGGGCTCTGCGGATCAGCATCGGCTTGTGCTGGAAGGCGACGAACGCGTGGCCACGCCCGAGGAATTTGCGGCGGAACTGCGCGCGCGGAATCTCCACTCCGGAATTGTGATCGCCACGCCGGCGCCCGAGATCGTGTCGAGCGTGATGGCCCGCCGCGATGGCGCGGGCGAATCTTCGGCCGCGATTCCCGTGGATCGCGTTTCGGCCATTCTCGCGCCGCACGTGGGACAGCTCGGATACCTGCGCGCGCAACGGGGCGAACTGACCGACGCGCTTTCCCTCGACGCGAACTACGTCCGGCGGTCCGACGCCGAAATGCACCTGAAAGGACCGCGCGGATCTTGAACGTCCGCCCCATCGAGCTGCGCGACGTTGAGGGAATCCAGGCGATTCAATCGGCGTCTCCCGAACTCGCCCAGTGGTCGGCAGCCGAGTACGCCCGCATCGCGCAGGGCGAAATGGCCGGGTGGGTGGCCGAAGATGAAGCCGGAGTGGCCGGGTTTCTCGTCGCGCGCCAAGTGGCCACGGACTTCGAGATTTTGAATTTCGCCGTGCGGCCCGAGGCGCGGCGGCACGGCATCGGCGCCGCCCTTCTGCGCCAAAGCCTGGCGTGGAGCAAAACGTTCCACGCGGAACGGGCCTTCCTGGAGGTCCGCGTTTCCAATGTGACCGCGCTGCGCTTCTACGAGCACCACGGGTTTCGTGTGACTGGGCGCCGCCCGCGTTATTACACCGCCCCGCTCGAAGACGCCTTCGTCCTCACCATCACGCTCGAACAGGGGTAGTGCGTCAGTTTCCGATAATTCGGCATATCGTTCACTTGAACAGAACACAATTGGGACAACATGCCACAATGAATTAAACTGCTGCTACCATAGTCGTCCATGTATGAGGAAACCTGGCGTCGCCTTCGGCACGGTCGATGGCTCATGGTGTGCGCCGTACTCGTCTGGGTGACGTGGCTGCTTGTAGAGTCTGGCCTCGACCCACATTTCGTTGTGACGCGTCAGCTGGCGATAAGCTGTGCGATTTGTGCCGTTTTTTGGAGTTACGCAGTTCTCCGGTACCTGTGGTCGCGTTGTCCACGTTGCGGGCATCCTTTTCAAGCTGGGTTTATCCAAGGACCGTGGACAATCCGGCCAAGGAAAGAATGTATCCATTGCGGGCTGCCGTTTGGAGCTGACCCGGATAATCTGGCGCCCTCGTTCCTCCAAGCTAAACCCCGCAAGTCCTGATCGCCGCGGTTATCAGAAACTAATCCAGTACCCGAACAGGATTTCAGTCTGATGATCCGGTGCTCTGCCAGATCCGGCGCAGGCGGGTCCGAGTCAAGCGCGATGGCGGCGTGGAGTGCGACGGGCATTTTGCTGTTAAGATGCCCGGGTGAGCGCACCGGACGTTGTCATTATCGGCGGCGGATTGATTGGCGCATCGATCGCGTTTGAGCTGGCCGCGGAAAAACTTCGCGTGATCTTGCTGGACCGCCAACAGCCCGGCCAGGAAGCCTCCTGGGCGGCGGCGGGGATGCTCTCGCCTGGCCCGCATCTGCCGGGAGACTTCCCGCTGGTGCCCCTCGGGCAGGAAAGCCTGAAACTTTATCCGCAATTCGTGGCCGGCGTGGAAGAGGCGTGCGGCAAACCGGCGTCGTACGCGCGCACCGGCGCGCTGGAACTTTTCCTGCCGCCGCGCGGTGAAGCCGAACGCGACAAATTGGTCTCCGAATATTGCGCGCTGGGCCTCGCGGCCGATCCCCTGGCGCTGGAAACCGTCCGCCAATGGGAAAAATCGATTAATCCGGCCATGCGCGCGGCGGCGTGGCTGTCCGAAGACGCCACGGGCGACTCTTCCGTGCTGATGGACGCGGTGCTCGCGGCTGCGCGGGGCCGGGGCGTCGAGATCCGCGCGGGCTGCGCCGTCACGGGATTGCTCCGCGAGCGCGACCGCTGCACAGGAGTAATCGCCGGGGGCGAGCGCATCGCGGCGGCGCAGGTCGTCGTGGCCGCCGGATGCTGGTGCGGTGAAATTCCCAGCGAAGAAAATCTCCTCGCGCGCTATCCGCCCACGCGACCGGTGCGCGGGCAGATTCTAGCGTTGCGCGCCGAAGGCGTGAGCTTGCAGCGCGTCGTGCGCGCCGGGCGCGGCTATTTGGTGCCCCGCCCGGATGGGCGAATCATCGTCGGAAGCACGCTCGAAAATGCGGGTTTTGACAAGCGCGTCACCGCCGGAGCGATCCGCCAGATGCTAGATGCCGCGCTGGAAATGCTTCCGGGCCTCGCCGCAGCGCAACTGGTGGATTCGTGGGCCGGATTGCGGCCCGGAACGCCGGATGACCTTCCCATCCTCGGCCAGACGGATATTGAAGGACTCCTGATCGCCACCGGCCATTTTCGCAACGGAATTCTTCTCGCGCCGGTCACCGCCAAGCTCGTCCGGGAATGGGTCACTCGGAAGCGGACTACGTTCAACGCCGAGGCCTTTTCACCGATGCGATTCAGCAGGGAAAAACCACAGGCTCAGAAAGCAATCTAGTGTCCCGAATCAGAAGTTCCTTGCATAATCCGGCGGAGCTTCAGGGGCTAAAGCCCCTTGAAAGCAAGGGTCTTAACGCCGGGACTGAAGCCCCGCCTTCCTAAAAACAGTGCAACGAACTTAGGACTCAGGACACTAGAGCGCATCTGGCTCTGTTGACATCCCTGATCCAACAGACCGTTGGAACCCTCGCAATGCCCCGCGAGGAACGCCGGGGTTTGTAGCGCTGGCCTCTGGCCGGCGATTTCGTGTGGCGATGGCGCACGGGATAGTAGAGAGCCGGCGGGACGCCGGCGCTACCAACAGCGCTCCGCGCAGCGGGATGCCAACAGAGCCAGGTAGGTTGTAGTGTCGTGGTCTAGAATATGGATGACAACTCCTGGAGCCGGGAAGGGCGCAGCAAGCAGCGCCCCTACAGCGGATTGTGGGCCGCGAACTTTTTGCGGCTATTTCCGGGGCGCAACGCTAAAACGGCATTCTGCCGCGCGGGGGCTCGCGGTTGGGCGGACCCGAAAGCGTGGTGGTTTGCCCGGGACTGGTGAACTGGACCTTATCCGCGTCGAGAAACAGCGAACGGTCGAGGATGACGTCGAGGGTCGTGCCGCGCGGCATTTCAGCCTCGGGGCCGCGCATCAGCAGGACCGCCCCGAGCCCTGCGGCGGCGCCGATGCCAGCACCGACGCCCGCGCCCTGGGCGCCCGCCGCGATAGCGCCGATGCCCGCTCCGGCGCCCGTTGATTTGACGACCGTGCCGACATCCGACGCCTTGTCGGTATCTCCCACGACGTGGCCTTCGCGGTCCACGGTCTCGGCGCCACCGGTCCCCGCGTTGCCCGGCACGGCGGCCAGGTTGACCATATAGGCGTTGGGGAAAATCATCGTCGTCAGCTTGATCATCAGCGCGGCGCGGCCCCTCACGCGCCCCGGGCGCTTGGATTCGGTGACTTCGCCGCTGACGTACGACCCGGCGGGAATCCCCACCTTGCCGTCAACCATCACGGGAAACAGCGTCTCGAAGTAAACGGGGTCGCCGGGCCGCGCGCTGCGCGTGGAAATGGCGTTGTGCAACACGAGCGGAATGCGCGTGCCGCTGGGCACTTCAATTTTCGCTTTTTTTGCCCGAACGGTTGCAACGGGTGGGACTGGCGCCGCGGAACTTTTAGCGGGAGGATTTTGTGCGGCCTCTTGTACTGGAGCGGCCGCCGGCATGGGGCCCGGCTGCTGTCCCCGGGCAACTGCGCTCCATCCCAATGCCAGCAACAGGATGCTTCCCCGGTAAACGAACAGCCGACGGCTTTTCATCGCGCCCCCTGTGAATTCCTCGCTAAGTGATGCTTCCCTGCCCAGGCGAGATGCCTGGACGCGGATGCAAAATGGGGACCGGCAGCCGAAAGGGCGCAGCCCACAGCGCCCCTACGAGCCGCACTCCAGCCTACTAAATCAGGAAGACGGTCTGGCCGCTCAAGTCAAAACGCTTCCGGCAGCGAATGTTGCGGCAAGCGACCATATTGTCCACGCGGACCATGTAGGAGCGCGCTTTCGCAAACTGCTGGCGGTCCTGGTCGTTGGCGCCGCCCGGAGCCTGCGCCTTTTTCGTGCGCACGATCCAGCGGATCGGGTAGGTGTTCTCCTCGCGGCAGTGGGGGCAGACCATAGGGATCTGCTTGGTTTCTTCCTTCTCGTCGTAAAAGCGTTTCTCGTCCATGTGTCCCTGCCCGCTCGATTCTATTTGTGCTGCCCATCCAAACTCACGAAATGAATGCCCGCATCTTTCCAGCGCGGGAGCCAGTTTTCCAGCGCCGCGACGGTGTGCCGGCGATCTCCTTCGAGCACACGATGATCGCCATCATGCAGCAGGACGATATCGCCTCCCCGCGCGCGGCGCAAGCGCCGAATGACGGGTTCGGCAGGCTGCGGTTTCCAGTCCCAGGCCCAGGCCGACCACATGACCACGCCCGCACCTCCGCGCCGGCACACGACCCCGGCCAGTTGCGGCCCGCGAAAACCGAATGGCGGGCGCATCCACCGTGGCTTTTGGCCCGTGGCCGCCTCGATGGCATCGTCGCAGCGGTCCAGCTCTCGGGCGATCTGCCGCGCGGGGCGAAACGTCAGGGCGGGATGCGTGTCGGTATGATTGCCGACCGTGTGGCCGCGCAGGGCAATCTCCTTGGCGAGCGCGGGAACCTGGCGGACCCATGCGCCGATCAAGAAGAACGTCGCCTTGGCCTGGTAGCGGTCGAGCAGGTCGAGCAGCGCGGGTGTGACGGAAGGATTGGGGCCATCGTCAAACGTGAGCGCCATCGCGGAGGCGTCGCCCGTATGGCGGACGGTGCTGCCGAAAATCTGTGACGATGGAGCCACCGCGCCCCAGGCGAGGATGCCGCCCGCCGCGCATACGCCGCCCGCTGCCCCCAGCACCGGAAGAAGTTGCATCAGCGGGATTGTCGCACGCAGTGCCATGCGCCGCCAGTGAAAGGTGCCGATGCGACCAGCATCGGCATCCTGAGGGAGTCCGCCGAAGGCGGACGACCGAGGGATCTCCTTCCTAGTAGAATCCTTCTCGCCATCACAGCGTGCAACCATCGGCATGCGGGCGGAGGCGGACGCGAAAAGTCGATGGAGTTCCGGCTCGGGTTATGCCTCTTCGCTCGATGTGGCGATCGGGGCAGAAGCGGGCCGCTGCGGGGGCTTGCTCAGCAAGCGGACGTGGAACGACGTGCCGACGCCGGCCTCGCTTTCAACCGAGATGCGCCCGCCGTGGTCGCTCACGATGGCTTGCACGATGGCGAGGCCCATGTCGGCGCCGTGCTGCTTCATCGCATAGCCGGGCGTGAACAGACGCTCGTGCTCTTCCGCAGCCAGACCCGTGCCCGTGTCGGCCACTTCCAGTTCAACGCCGCCATCCCGCTGCGTCGTGCGCAGCATGAGGACTCCGCCCGAGGGCATCGCATCCATGGCGTTCAGCACCAGGTTTTCAATGGCGCGCCGCAGCAGCGCCGCATCGGCTTGGATTGCCGGCAGGCTTTCGTCCAGATGCAGCTCGGGCGTGATCGGCGGGCGTCCCACGGCGCTGAACTGCGGCTCGAACAGCTTGACCACGCCGCGCACAACTTCGTTCAGGTGCACCGGCTCGGGCGCCAGTTGCGGCGGCTTGGCGAAATTATGGAAGCGGCCGGCGACCGTCTTGACGCTCGCCAGGCCCGGCAGCAGGGCTCCGGCCGAGGCGCGAGCAACCTCGTCGAGCAGTTCGGGATTCTGGTCCTTCGCGCGGTCGAAATTGTCCGCGGCGGTCTGCAAAGGGGCGAGCGATCTCTCGACTTCAGCCGTCAGGCCGCGAGCCACGTCCCGCCAGGCGGCGACGCGTTCGGCCTGCAGCATGCGTTCGCGCTGCTCCGCCAGACGTTCGGTCATGCGGTTGAAATCGCGGGCCAGTTGCCCCATTTCGTTGGGCCCGCGGGGGTGGACGTGGACCTTCCAGCGCCCTTCCGAGATGGCCCGGACGGCTTGGTCCAGTTCCCGGGCCGGACGCGTCACGCGCGCCGCGCCCCACCAGCTCACCAAAATTCCCAACAGCAAGCCGGCGGCCGCGATGATGGACGACACGCGGAGGATCCGGCGTTCCAGCATTACCGCGCCGCGCTGCGAACTCCCCACCAGCAGCGCGGCGAGAAACTCGTTCTGGCGCCCCAGGCGCGGCAACGCAGAAAACGTTTCGGCGCTGGCCTGATCCGACGTCCACAAGATCTGGAACGTCTGCGGGCCCGGCTGCCGCCGCTGCTGGCTGATGAAGGGCTCCAGGCGTTCCCCCTGCGCCACGGGACCGGACTGGTCAACGAGGTCGCTGTCCTGAAAGCTGGGGTCCAGGTCGAGATAGAGCAGCGCGCGCGTGCCCGCGGGAACGGTGAGCGCGGCAAGAAGCCCCTTGTCCAGCCGCTCGCCTCCGACGACGTAGAGATTCCGATCGCCCACGCGCAGCGTGGACACCGCCAGCAGGCCCAGCGCCGGACCATCCGGGGTATCCACTTTCGTCAGGAAGGCGCCGCGCGCGGCCCACGCATCGGGTTGCGCCAGCCAGGCCATTTTCGAGCCGACTCTGGCCGGAAATTCCGCGGAGGAAATAATCGTGTCATCGTCGCCGGCGAAATCTAGGAAGTCGAGGTGGTGCGATTCGGAAACGCCGCGCGCGTCGCGCGCGTACACGGAAACGTCGGCCTTGGGACGGCTCAGATCGATCGCCATCCGGATGGTTCCTTCGGCGTCGGCGGCCGCCTGCACGCGGCGGGCGACATCCTGCCGGCGGCGCTCGACTTCGCGCTGGAATTGCCCGGCCAGCGCCTCGCTTTGCTGGCGGTTCCATTCCGGGAATCGCAAAAGCGAGAATTCGTGGAAAATCA
>VFSW01016072.1_pt1 | contig 10240 bp, 10 predicted proteins | sample 5358111 | NCBI WGS metagenome assembly VFSW01 (sample SAMN11554181, study PRJNA540505) | mine drainage metagenome | isolation source: sediment from site ElyBrook_90M | place: USA: Ely Copper Mine, Vershire, VT | collected 2017
GGGCTCGCTAACCCCCCTACAAGTAGGGGGCTTGCGCTCGCGCCGGCATCGTCACTGGTCGGGACACTACAGAAGGAGTATCCCAGGAAATCGAAGGGTTCCGGACACCTTCATGAAGAAGGCCGAAGGGGGTCCGGCGCTTCCCGCGTTCAGAAGGGACGGCTTTCCACGGTCCCTCAACGGCCCCGGTTCGTAGACGTTTCCCGTGCGGGCCTGCGGCCGTACTTTCCCTCCCTGCGTCCGTCGGTGGAACGCAACGAACGGGCTGACTCCTCGGAGGACGGATGGATGCGCCCTCGAGCAAGGGGGTTTACCAGCCGCTTCGATTCTTGGTGGCCGCACCCGGGGTCGGGCTCACACTACCGTCATCGTACCGGACATATAGCCGGGTGTGCTCATCGCGCCCCCCGTGTAGCCGTTGGTCCCGCAAGGAGTCACGCACATCCAGGTGTACGTCCCGGCCTGAGTCAGGTCGACCGCGAAGGTCACGGTGCTCATCCCGGGGGACATGACATTCAGATGGAGGGACGGGATGTCGAACGTATGCGCGACGTTCGCATTCGAGACGACTGAATACGAAGTGCCGTTCACGGTCTCGGTGCCACCGACCGTACCGTTCACGTTACACGTGCACGAAGTCCAGTTCATCGGAGAGTCGTAGTCGACGATCGTGAAGACGACCTCGCCGGCGGGGACGGTGAAGTTCGCCGGGGAGTACTGAGGCCATCCGGTCACGGGGTTGATCTGAATCGTCAAGTACATATGGGCCGGGCCCGCCGGTTGTGTGGAGGTTGGGCCCCCGTTGGAGGACGCAGCCATCGTCGCCCACACGAGGACCAGCACGACGGCGACGAGGGCCACTCCCACCGCGATGAGGTTGTTGTACTCCTGATACTTCACCGTCTTCACCTTCGTAGGCGACTCGCGGGCAGTCCGCCATTAAATGCGACGCGACTAGTTAAACGAGAGGTCGATCCCCGGCGTGACGAACCCTTCGGCGGCGCCTCCCCCTGACCGGGAGCACCCACCTATGGATCGCGCATGTCCCGCCGTGGAAGAGTCCCGAGAACGGAAAGGGTCGCCGAGTCCTGACGTGCGAATCACGGCGGGGAGTTCGCGCCTTTCTGCGGCTGTGAGAGCCCACTCCCTTCACTCGTCCTCGGGTGCCTGGGGGCCGTCCCTTGGTGAATGAGGGGGGCAAGATCGAACCGATCCTCGCCGCGCTCTACGTGCGCGCAAACCATAGCCGAACCCTCCTTGGGACAACCGGAGACTCCCCCTCGCTGCGCAGCCCGCTGAGACCGCAGCCACCGGTGCCGCCGGGACGAGCGTCACGGGTCCGTTCCGCACTTCTCTGCGAATGTCGGCCCTTGGACACGCGAGTCGCGGTGGCGGCTCGGGCGGAGCCGGCGAAGCGCCGGGGCGGATACTATCGATAGACAACGAAACGAACCCCTGCCGTTACCGTCGTTCGGAACGCACCCGTTCGAACCCCGGGAGGGACGGAGTCCTCTTCGGCTCGAGCAAAGGAAATAGCCGGACCTTCTGCGGACGAGGTACCTTATGGTGAGACGAACGGCCAACGCGTCGCACCGGCGCCGCCGGCACATTCGCCGAGTCTTCGACGCTCAGGTCAGGGAGGAGTGGCGACGTTACGCGGGAGAGCCACCGCGCGTCCTCCGACGAACCCTGCGCGAGCGGTTCCTTCGGCGGCACCTGCGGGGATCGAGCCAGACGGTTCTTGAACTCGGTCCCGGCCCCGGGCGCTTTACACCGATCCTTCGTCGCGCGACCCGGGGCCGGTTGGTTGCGCTCGACCTTTCCCTGGAGGCCCTTCGCTCGGCTCGCCGGAGGGCTCGGCGACAGCCGGGGCTCTCTCGCATCGATTGGGTCCAAGGAGCGGGGGAGTGTCTCCCGCTCCGCGCCCGCTCGATCGACGAGGTCGTCGCGTTCGGGAACGTCGTAAGCTTTGCGGCCCTGGACGGCCCCGTCCTCCTGAAGGAGCTCGGTCGCGTCGTGAAGCCGCGAGGCCTCCTCTTGGCCGATTTCGCGTCCCCCGCCGCGGCGACCCAGGAGTTCTTCTACGTCGCGGCGCGTCGTCGCCTTCTCGGTCGGATCCTACGGCATCCGGATCACTACTTTCTCGATCGGGTCCTCACGACGGGGCTCCAACCCCTCGCCCCGGATCGATTGGCCCGGTGGGAGTTCCGGTTCTATACCGCGGCCGAGGCCGAGAAGGAGCTGGCTCGCGCCGGCTTTCGCATGATCGACGTGATGAGCGTGGCCCCGATCGCGGCTCATCAAGACCGGGTCGCTGCAATCGCCCGTCGGGATGAGCGAACGTGGGAGACCCTGCTCAGGATCGAGGAGCGGGTGGGTCGGCGACCCGGTGTTTTCGAGATGGGCGACGGGTTCTTGATCGCGGCCGTTCGAAAGTAGCATTCACGGCTGCTTCTCCTGACCGGGCGTCGGGTCGCGTGCGAACCGGTCCCGCGTTCGCGCCCCGGTGCAGGGCGGTCTGGACCCGGGATACTCCCTCGAGGGCTCGTACGAACCGAAGGTGACTGGCACAAGAGCGCCGAGATCTTGGCGCCCCATGGCGGCGGCCACGGCGACGGGTTCGATACGGGAGGTCCCCGGCCGTCCTGCCGTTACCGCCGAAGGACCTTCGGCGATCCTCGCCTGGCGTGCCTACCCGCTGTTCTTCCTACCGACCGTGGCGCTGGTGGTGGCCCTCCTCCTGGACCGATTCGTCGCCCTCGACTACGTCCACGTGATGTCCGGCGCCTTGTGGACTGGATTCGACATCTTCATGGGGATCGTCATCGGACCGATCCTCGGACGGATGTCCGGACCGGCACGGACCGACTTCGTCCAGCGGCTCGTCCCCACGATGCTCTTCCGGATGCCGACGCTCGCTTCCGTGACGATCACGGCCGGCAGTTACCTCGCCATCATGGACGGCATCTTCAACCTGAACTACCTCGCGATCCAGCAAGACCGCCCTAGCATCCGTGCCTGGCAACACTTCCGCGCGCCGGATGGGAAGGTCTACGAACTCTGTTACGATCCCCCATAGGGGTATAGTGTCGAACATCGCTCTTCGCCTTGGAGATCCGCCCCCGTTGGGGTCTACCCCCATCTACCGAGAGACGAGCCGGGCTCCCCACCTGCGATCCGCTAGGAGGGGCGGGCCGATGCTTCCGGTGCGCTAGATCCGCGAAGGTTCGCTCCACGCAGCTCGGGTAGGGGCGTGCGCTCCGGAGATCTCCCGAAGGCCGGGAGGAGTTGGACGGGAGATGGAACTTCGTTCGGTGGGTGATATTGCGAGGGAGGTCGTCCGCCGATCCGAACGACCTTCTCGGCCACCGTTGCACAGTAGCCACACTCCTCGCAGGAACGCTGTTCGCATCCGGTCGCCGCGATCCGTCGGAGGAAGCCGGCGGGGAAAGCGTCGTTGTCGATGGTCACATCTTCGAACGCGGCGAACGCGTCGCGCAGCGGCTCGACTACCTCCGGGGCCACTCCGCGTTGGGAGAGCGGCGCGAGGGCCCGGGACGGCCCCTTGAGCTGGACGGAGCTGAGGAGGTCGAGGAGGTTCCCGTGGTACGCTCGATTGGTGTAGGCCCGAGCCGTGGCCGCGAGCCATTCGGTCGGCCGATTCCGTCCGGAGATCTTGAAGCGATGAACGCCGGCCTCCTCGTAGAACGCGAGATCCTCGGGGCGCACCCAGATCGAAGAGATGAGCTTCGTGGGGTCGCGGACCACTTCGAGGCCGCATTGGAGGATCGGGAACTCGAACCAGATGCGATCCTCCCCCGGCTGCGAGCACAGCGAGCTCGTGTTCAGATGGTGGGCCCGGAACGGGCATTCTCGGATGCAGGTCTGGTTCGTCAGGATCTCGACGCGGGCTCCCGTCCGTGCGAGTCCGCGGATGAGGGGGAAGTTTCGGTCCTCCTCCTCCAGGATCACCGTGTCCGCGCCGAGTCGCAGGAAGTACTCCGCCTGGCTCACCGATCGAATACGCGCGAAAGAGGAGACGGAGATGGGAACCTCGGGATGGGCACGGTGGACGGCCTCGACAAGCGCCGGAATGGCGATCACGAATCCGTCGACCCCGAGATCGAGGAGCTCGGCGACCTCCTTCAGGAAGGCTTCGAGGTAGCCCGATCGGTACTCCTTCAGCCCGAGATCGTTGCTGTTCAGGGTCGCGTAGAACTCGCGCCCGCCGCGATGGATGATCTGGAGGTGGCGACGGAACCCTTCTCGATCCACCTCGGGAAGGATGTACGGAGGCCGCCCCGCTCCCGTCAGAGAAACGGGAAAGCCGCCGAAGAACGTCCGGACGGGCAACTCCGAGACCTGTTCCGGGAGAGCGTCGTCGAAATTGGTCGCCAGCACGAGCTCCATCGACCCTCGGAAGCCCGTCTATCATGTCAGCGTACCCCCGCACCGGTGCGGCAGAAGCCGCATCCGCGGTCGCCGGTTGCTACTTTATCGTGACCCCGAACGACCGCGACCTTGACTCCCTGGATCGCATCCGTCAGCAGATCGAGCGCGTGGACCGTTCGATCGTCATGATGCTCGCCGCCCGTCTTGCCACCGCTCAGCAGGCGCTTCGGCTGCGGGCCGGCCACGATGGGAATCTCACGGACCAGAAGCAGGAGCGTCGGGTCCTCGCCCGGAGCCGAATGTGGGCCGAGGATCTGGGCGTGCCGCCGGCGCTCGTCGAGGATCTGTTCCGCTCGCTCGTCGAGGAGGGAAAGGCGCGCTTCCGGTCGGACGCCGTGGTTCCCGAGCCTCCGGTGGTCACGGTTCTCTTGGTCGATCCGGCGCTGGCGCCGCACGACCTAGAGCGGCCGCCGAAAGTGCAGGTCGTCGCCGTACCGGAGTCCCGCTAGCTTCGCGGTGGCCCGGCGGAGTAGCTCTAGTGTGGTGGACCGGCTGGTCCCCAGCATGCGGGCGACGTCTCCGAGCGATCCGCGTCGCGGGTAGGCAAAGTATCCTAGGTCGTAGGCGATCCGTAGCGCGCGATCCTGCCGCAGCGTGAGGGTGGTCTTGGATCGGTACGGTCGCAACCGTACGATCGCCGGCGGCGTGGTGCTCGCCCGAGGAAGATCCCGGAGGAACGCTCGGGTCCGTGCTCCTCGAGGGAGGATCACCCGCCACGGGGCACCCTCCTCCCGGGCCTGAAGAGGGCAGCTCACGCAGAGCCCTCCGGCTCGGTAGGTCGCCGTACACGCCGCGGGGGCCGGTTCGCTTACCCGTACCAGAACTCGCCTCGGCCCGAGCCGGGCCAGCGCGCGGTGCGGGAGGGGCAGAAGGCGGCGGAGCGCGTGGAGTAGGTGGTCCATTCGCTCCGGCTCGACGTCGATATCGAGCCAGCGAAGCAGGCGTCGCGGGGTCTGGTCGGTCAACCGGCAGTCGATCAGATGCGACTCGGCTCCCTCTCGTCGAAGGATCTCGGAAACGGAATGCTCCGCATGCCGCCGATCGATCCGAACTTCGAGGAGCGAACCCCCGGGGGGCTCTACGTGCGTTCGTGTCGGGTGCCGGGAGCCCCGATCTGAACGGGCTTGGATGCGGGCTTCGGGCATGGTCTCACCGTCCTGCTAGGCCGCAGATACGGTATGAACGTACCGTCGAGGTCGGTCGTGGGACATCGTCCCCCTTTGCGAGCGGCCGTTGAGGATTCGTTGAGCTTGCGATCTGTTCACGCCTCACCCGAGCGGCGCCCACGCACGGACCGACGCCCAGGCATGGGCGCACCTCCCTCCGCTCCGGGCTGGACCCTTCCGAGAGCCTGAAAGTCGGTCCGGCTAGGCCGTGTCATCGTGCTCGAGCCGTTTCCCCAGGCTCCGCACATCGTCCAACGTGTAGCCGATACGGCGATAGAATTCGATCGCCGCCGCGTTGGAGGCGCGAACCTGCAGGTTGATCTTGGGGCCGCCGGACTCCCGCAATCGCCGCTCGGCCTCGACCACGATGGCGTGCCCCAACCCCTTGCGCTGGTGCTCCGGGTCGACTGCCAGGTAGTTGAGCCAGCCGCGGTGGCCCTCGTAGCCCGCCATGACGGACGCGACGACCTTGCCCTCGAGAACTCCGACCAGGAAGAGATCGGGCCGGACCTTCAACTTGCGCTGAATGTTCTTTCGGGGATCGTTCGAAGGTCGAACGAGATCGCACCGACGCCACAGTGAGACGACGGCGTCTTCATCCTCGGCTCGGAACGGACGGATATGCACGAGCGGGTGAACCTCCTGAGACCTTAGAGCGGAGCGAGGCCGGACCGAAGTGGTCCTCACGCTCGGGCGGAAGGGACCGGATCGGTTTCCGGCTCTGCGTGAAGCATCGGAGCGTCAGGGCGTGCGCAGGCGCTTCGCGAATACGCCGGGGTCGAGGGCTTGCCAGGAGCGCACCGATCCGGTCGATGAGTCCGCGCGTAGCAGGATCATGGCCTGCTTCGCGCTCAGCGCTTCCTCGAGCGCGGCCCGCAGCTCGCCCAGGTCGGCCGGGTCGTTGGCGTATACGCTCATTTCCAACTCTTTCCCGACCACCACCGACAGCACGTAGAAGCTCGTTTCTCCCGCGATAGCGATCGTTGCCGCATCACCGTCTTCGATATCGACCGGCAAATGGATCCTCTCCGCAGGCCGCAGGACTCGCCGCCCCTATCACGTTCACGTGTAGATGGGGGATCGTTCCGGAAACGCCGGAACGCTTGCCCGCCTGCGCTCTTCGGCCATTATATCGACGGACGCGCTCGACCGAACGGTGATCGACCGAAGGAGGGTCCTCGCCCTCTACGATGCCGAGATGCGCCGGGAGCCGATCCCCGAGCCGGGCGCGCGGGTGGAACACGTCGGCACGATCGTGCGGGTCGTGGGCGGGGACAACTGTGTGTTGTTCTCGGACCTTACGGCGACCGATGCGCGCGAGGTCGTGTCCTCGCAAGCTAACTTCTTCCGGGACGCCGGAGCGAAGGTCGAATGGAAGGTCTTCGGGCACGACCTGCCGAAGGACCTCGCGAAAATCCTAGGCGATGAGGGATTCGTCCCGGACGACCCCGAGACGCTCGTCGCGTTCGACCTCACCAACGAGCCGCTCGGCGACCCACGGACACCCGGCCTCGAGATACGCCAGGTGCTCGAGGTGACCCAGCTACGCGATGCCCTCCGGGCGAGCGAAGCCGCCTTTGGACCGGATACGCACCATTTCCTGGACCGATACCGAGACCGCCTCGCCGATCCGACGGTGGCCCTGTTCGTGGCGTACCTCGACGGCTCCCCGGCTGCGACGGGGCGGCTCGAAATGCCGCCCGGCAAGTCCTTCGCCGGGCTCTGGGGAGGCGGCACCTCGCCTCGGTTCCGCCACCGCGGGATCTACCGAAGCCTTGTTGCGGCCCGGGCGGCCCTCGCCCGGCAGCGCGGTTACTCCTTCCTCACGGTGGACGCCGGGGCAATGAGTCTCCCGATCCTGGAGCGGCTTGGGTTCGTTCCACTGACCACGACTCGAGGGTGGATCCTTCACCCGCCCCCTCGCCGCCTCCCATGAGCGGTCGGAGATAGTCGAAATAGCCGGTGAGCCTCGGAGTCCTTGTACGCCATGGGGGCTTCCGAGACACTCCGCGCGCTAGTCGATACGTTCCTGCCGGCACGCTCCGCGGACCCAGGCGTCCCTCCCTACCCTGCGGCGTCGACGGTCGGACTGGACCGGGAGATCGCCGAGATCGTCACCGGCCTCTCCCGGGCAGAACAGCGAGATTTCGCGCGGCTGCTGTCGACACTGGATTCACCGCTTGCGAACCTCTTGCTCACGGGCCGCCCCGTACGGCTCGCCCGCCTCGACGGGCCGGCTCGCGAACGCTATCTTCGGGGTTGGTCGACCAGCCGACTTGCGGCGAAGCGAAAGGGGTTCTACGCGATCAAGCGGCTCGCCGCCGGGCATTACTATTCCGGACCCCTCGCGGGGGAACCCAATCCGCTCTGGAGCCGGATCCACTACGATCTTCCGAATCCTCCGCCCGTCGGTTCGGATCCCCTCGCCGGCCTGTCGCCGGTGCGCCCGGACCACGATGTCGAGGCCGCGATCGATGTCTGCGTCGTCGGCAGCGGAGCGGGGGGGGGTGTGATCGCGGACCGGCTCGTTCGGGCGGGCTACACCACGGCCGTTCTCGAAGCCGGTGGCTGGTTCCTCCATCGATCCTACCCTCGTGTCGAGCGAGATGCGCGGGACCAGCTGTTTGCGGGGCGAGGACTGCTCACGACCCAGAACGGTGCGATCGGGATTCTGGCCGGGCAAACCGTTGGCGGGGGCACCGCGATCAACTGGATGACGTGCCTGCCACCCCGTCCCGAAGCCCGCGCGGAGTGGGCCCGAGATGGGGCCATGGAAGGAATCGATGGCCCCGAGTTCGATCGCCAGCTCCAGATCGTGGCCGAGCGGATCCACGTTTCCACGATGGAGAGCGACGTCAACGCCAACAACGATTCCCTTCGTCGCGGGTGTAGGGCACTGGGCTTCCTCCAGGGAACCGACTGGGACGTGATCCCCCGCAATGCCGTAGGTTGCGAGTCGCGCTGTGGGTTCTGCACCTTCGGCTGCCCGTACGCGGCCCGGCAATCCGGGCCCGTCACGTTCCTTCTGGACGCGCTCCGCGGGGGCGCCCGGCTCTACTCCTCTACGCGGGCGGACTATGTGGAGGTGGAGCACGGCCGGGCGACCGGGGTCCGAGCGACCTTCCACGATGGGACGGTCACCCGCCAAGTCCACCTTCGGGCCCGCGCCGTGGTCGTGGCGGCCGGAGCGCTTCAGACCCCCGCGTTGCTCCTGCGCTCGGGCATCCGACACGCCGGCGTGGGGGCGGGGCTCCGGCTCGATCCCACCACGGCGGTGGCGGGAGAGTTCCCCACACCGGTGCGGACCTGGGTCGGGCCCCCGCAGACGATCGGAGTCTATCGGTTCCAGACGAGCGACGCCGGCGCCCACGGACCTTGGATCGAGGTCGCGCCCGCGCACCCGGGCCTTTCAGCGATCGCCCTCCCGTGGACGGGAGCCGAAGACTTCCGCCGCCTCATGGAGCGGAGCGAGTACGTGGCCACTCCCATCGTGCTGGTCCGCGACGTGGGCGAAGGTCGTGTCACTATCGACTCGGAAGGACGACCTCGCTTCGATTACGTTCTCACGCGAAGGGATCGGCAGAACCTTGTGAGGGGCGTGGTCGAGACCGCCCGGATCCTTCGCGCCGGTGGGGCGACGCGGCTGCTCTCCCTCCAGATCCCCTATGCCGAGGCCGGCGATGGAACGAGCTTGCTTTCGGAAGGAGCTTTGGATCGGTTCATCGCTCAGGTCGAGCGGGTCGGCATTCGGGACAACGGGACCGCGCTGTTCTCGGCCCACCCCATCGGAAGCGCACGGGCCGGGCGGGATCCCCGCACGTCCGCGGCGCGGCCGTCCGGCGAGGTGCACGATATCGAGGGCCTGTGGATCGGCGATGGAAGCCTCCTTCCATCGGCCCCCGGAGCCAACCCGATGATGTCGATCCTCGCGATGGCCCAACGGACCGCCGATCGGTTACTGGCCCAGCTCGGAGCGAGCTGAAGCGCCCTGTTTTTCCCTCTCGAGCTCCCGTCCGTGTCGGGTGCGCGGCGCCTCAGGAGGGACCAACGGCCACGGGGGCGTCGGTCGGCCGTGTGGTTCGAAGGAGACCCCTCACTTGGGAGGGGCCGCGAGCCATCGCGCGAGCCGGGGTCCTCGCGCGCGACCCGTCTCCCAGATCCAGTGATCGATGGCGAGATACCTTCCCGCACCCCCGACGAAGAGGACCAGGTAGATCAGCAGGTAGAGCGGGTGCGGACCCACATCCGTTCCGCCCGGAGTTTGGAAGGTGCTGAAGAACTGGGTAGCCAGGAGCACGATCGACGCGATCCCTCCGACCACGCAGGCGAGTCGTGTGGTGATCCCCAGAAGGAAGGCTACGGCGAGGTAGATAGTGAGAATCGCGATGATCCACGCGAACAGGTACCAGTTGCTCGCTACGAAATTCGCCACGGCGGGCCCACCGAGACTCGTGGGAGCGAAGGAGAGGGCGACCCCGTGGAAGGTGCTGAAGTATCGATTGGCCGGGTCCAGGATGAAGATCGTGTTCAGGGCCCAAATGATCCCCATTCCCACGCGCAGAAGGTCGATGGACATCCCCTTGGGATCGGCTTTCCAGAGCCCGCGCAAGCGGGCGAGCCAT
>VFSW01016073.1_pt1 | contig 10239 bp, 11 predicted proteins | sample 5358111 | NCBI WGS metagenome assembly VFSW01 (sample SAMN11554181, study PRJNA540505) | mine drainage metagenome | isolation source: sediment from site ElyBrook_90M | place: USA: Ely Copper Mine, Vershire, VT | collected 2017
ATGGCAGTAAAATGCTGATCTTCCAGTGCCCGGATTCATCTGGTCGGGCGCACCAATTCAGACTTGTGGTCATGTGACTTTAGGTCACAAGTTTTCCCGAAGTAAGTCTTGTGCCCGTTCCGTGCCCAAAATGTGCCCAGCTTGTGCCCAGACAAATTTGTCCGATTAGTTTGGATGAATCACTTGAGTGTTGCTCCTTGTGCCCCGACATCAATGCCGGCTTGCTGAGCGGATTCCGAAATTGTCGTTCATAAGCGCTAATACGAAATCGAAACGGAGGTAACAAAATTGTGGCCAAGTGGTGAACTTGATCCAGCCGCTTAAACCTACACAAGGCGATCGCGAGCGATATTAATTAAATGGGGACAGGTAAAAGTATCGCGTAATTACGGATGAAGTCCGCCATGCGAAACAATTTCAACACTGCCGTCCATCACGATTTCAAATACGACGAGCAGCAGAAAGAACGCTAGACCGGTGAGACTTCGACTGAAACCCGGCTAATATTGAAGAGCAATACCGACCCACCGACGGCCTTGGTGGGATCGAATAGCGCAAGATTCATGCCGCTGCTTACCGAGCTGCGGTAGACAACGCCGTCAAAGCCACTTTTCTTGATGAACTCGCACAGATACTGGCTGGGAATGTAGTCGATAGCTGCGCTTCGCGGCAGAACGGGGCGAGTAAGTTCTTCACCAAGCCTCTCAAGGAATGGGATGTCAGCGCGCAACTGGCCGATCGCGCTAGCATCACCAAGGACAAAGGGCGAAACTAGCTTACGGGGGTTGCGCAGATCGACCGCTTTCAAGGGGGCCGAGATAGTGAAATCCGCCACACACGCCACCTCGCCGGTGTGGGGCCGCACCTCGGCTGACGCGGTCACCTCGTGAGAACCGAGATAAAGATAAGGAATTCCGGTTGGATTAGCACGACCATGGGTCGCAAGGTGCTTCGGTGGCGCACCCATTTGCTCGATCGGATACGGCATATCACCTGTGAGAATGCGGGCCCTGTACCAACGTTCCGGCATGTCGTCTGCAAGCAGGTGGATGAGCAATTCCTTTAATCGGTCCGTATCAAGTGTCTCGTCAAGAAAGTAACGATTCTTATACATGAGCTCATCCCGCAGCGTTTCCCAACGGACGAGCCCCTCACTCTTGTAGGTCGCTGAAGGTGAAAATGCCTTCCGGACTATATCCCCGTCGTCAAGGATTTCGCTTAGTAACTCCTTTGCATGAGCAACATCCATAAGCGGGTGCGAGAAGAGTTGCCAATCCTCCTTCATCCACTCAACAAGTGATCTTCCACCTGAATCGGGCTCATAAACGCTGATGAGCATTTCGAACACGTCGGCAAGTTGAGTCGGTTTGACTAAGTCAACGTCTGTCGAATTACAGAAATCACAGGTTCCACGCGTCGGATTAAGGGAGGGGATAATGTTCTTACGAAGACCGCGATCATCGAAGCACTCAGAACAGCACCGCACAGACATGAAAGTCCTTCAGGCCAGGTAGTCAGCAAGTGTCTCGATGTGATGCCTCATCGAAAGTTTCTTCACATAGCCGAGCCCTGGAAAATGGCCCTTGGCATGGAGGTCGCGAAACTCCCGTATGGCCTCACTCTCGAACAGTTTGGATTTCCCCGAGTTGAGCTTGGCGATCAGCTTGTCGAGTGCTTGCCCAAATTTCCCAGCTGGATCGGTAGGCGTATCCTTCGTTGTAGAGACGAAATGATTTATGTACATAGCATCGTCCTTGTCAGGATCGATAAATGTCAGGTGAATTGCAACAGCATAAGCCGGCCCACCGCCCTCGCTGTAATCGTCACCCACGATCAGGAAATCTCCGAATCCGTCCATGCCATCCTCCTCATAGGTGACGTGGAGATCGGAAAATTCCTCGACCGACGGATGATCGGCGTTGCGACGTTTCTTAAACCCATCACGCAGCAAAATTCGCTTGCTCCCTTTGAAATGCTTGCGATACAACTTCCCGCAGTAATTCTCAAAAAATACATGTCGCGTGTTGTTGAGTTCGCCCCCCAACTTTTCGGTCAGTACCTTCGGCTCAGTAAAGCCAGCATGAACAAAAGTGGGGTCGTGGTCCTTATGCTCGTTATAACAAGCGAACGCAGCAGCAATATCCATGTCCTCCTTGAGCAGGATGCCGGCCGTGATACCATCCTTGCCGAGGAAATTCTCCTTGAGAAACGAGGATATACCTTCCCCATCTTTGGCATGGTCACCATGATCGGGATTAACGATGACAATCGCTTTGCCACCAGCTTCGACGATTGCATTCAGGGCGCGTTTAAGACCACCTAGCGTTTCCCTTACCGGCTCAATGATGGGCACAAACTCAGACTTTGCCATCAATCCTGCGGTCTCGCGAATCGTGATCAGTTCGAACTGCTTACCTCGAAAATATGGGTGATACATATTGAGATTACGCCCAAGCCATTGCATCGCCGAGCGGAGTACGTACCGCATAAAGCAAGCGTTCATAATCTGAGCGCCGCACTTTGATCGAGAGCGCTGCCGGCTTTAGTGCTGCTGGCAGTAGATCGATAAGACTGCTGACTGCCGCAAGGTTGCGAGTCTGCTTCAATATTTCAACCATCTGATGATGTACCTCCGTCGGTTCTAGCCGTGCAAAACATTCACGCATGGCAGCATGCAGCAGGGTGTTAGGTACTTCTGGAATCGGTACCTTAAGATTTTGCAAGATTGTTCGCGCCTCAACCATGCGCAGTGAATCGAAGATCGTTACCGGACATACCGAGTCAGAGTGATCAATCGCCTCGCGAACTGTGTGAATTTGATCCCATCTCACAAGGCTCATCACACCAATGTCGCTTGCCGTACGGCCGATTACCTCCTGAACATGCCTCTCCCCAGCAATAACATAAATCTTAGCGAAGACCTTGCGGTAGTTCGCGATCTGGTTGTCCAGACGTGCCAATGAGTCTCTGTCTGATTTGATCTCGTAAACGGTACCAGTGCCATTCAGAATAACCAAGTCAGCTTTGCACGAACCAACTCGAAATTCAGTCAGCATGCTGGCAGTATTCAGCGAGTGGCGACCTAATAGTATGTTATGCGTCAATGCTGCGCGATATACATATTCGTCGCGAACGCCTGATTTCCGTAATTCCGCGAATGCAGCATCGAAGGCTTCGCCCACGGTTCCTTGACCTATGACCTGACTCGAAAGACCTGTCTGTGCAAACAGACGTGTGAACAGGGGTGAATACCCATTCTTCGCCATCTCGTGAAAGACGCTTGACGAAAATAGTCGAGACAGTGCGGAAAGTTGAGTTACGTTTTGTGGCATTTCCTCACCCAAGTTACATTCCCAATCTGCTCACGTATGATTCTAGCATCAAATTGTTTTCGGCTCACACCGAATCAGTGCTTAACCTGTATCGTGCAACACCCATTCAGCTTCGCGACCCCAATTCGGCGAGGCAGATAACGCAACAATTTCCTGCGTCAGCTTGAACTCGTCGATTCGCGGCTCCTTAACTGACAAACACTAGGCGAATATTCACTATACGGCCGCCGGGCCAGCCTCGATGGCGTTTTTCGCCAACGTCTCGTAATCCATATGCGTCAGTTCGGATGTGAGATAGTCGTCGTTCAGCAGCTTGTACAACCGCTTGACGGCCGCCTTCGACGATAACACCAACTTGCCATCGGCAACCTTGATCCCGATTTGATGTTGTTTTGCCACAACGAACGCGACGATCGTCGCTGCATCGATCGACAGCACCGAGCTCTTTCCGGCCCGGATGATGTCTTTCTTCGATCCAGCCGCCGCAGCTAGGTAGCCCTTAGCATCGTTGACGAGATTCAGTCCCAAGATCTTGGCGGTCACCTTCCGGATCTCCTTGTTTGCGATCTGGTCGAACGCGAACGATTTCTCGAATTTCCCAAAATCGTTGATGTAGAACTCGCCATCGAGCATCATAACCTCGAAGCCCGAAGTGACCTTCAGGATGTCTTGGTCGACGACCGCAAACCGCGTGTTGTCCTTGATGACCAGCAGGATTTGATCACGCTTCACCAGCGCGACCGGGTAGAACTTCTTAAAAAACACAACAGAATTTTGGGCCGAGGAAATCTTGATCGCTAGGCTCGTCACCGTCGATAGTTCGTGATCGGCGAACGCAAACAGCGCCGGATCGCCGCCGGTGCCAAGTGCGGTTAAGGCCGCAAATTCTATTGGCTTTTCGTTCAGGTCGTACATGAACAACGTATCGGCTCGATGGTCAAGATTCGACAGGGGTTCGGTCGCCAATTCCTCGTTGGCCAGGAATTGGTCAATGCTATGCACGTATTGCTGACACACGGTATGTGTGGCGCCGTCGTCGAAGTCTGCTAGCCGATAGGTGCGCGCGTCGCTTTCGCCCATGCCCAAATACATTTTCAGATTGATTCCGTCAGCATGCAATATCGCCGCCAGACTTGTCCGTAATTCGCTAATTGTCTTCATGGTCTTACAACGATGGCCTTCCTTGCAAAAAAGATGCACTTGTCGAGTCTGACTGTATTCACGGATTTGTTCAACTCGATGTCCTCGCGCGCGATCAGCACAGCGCTTCCCGGTGGCACCCCGACGACGCCTTGTTCGAACTTGACCGTGTAAATCTTGAAGCCGAGCAGTGACAGCGTAGGATTCGCGTAAAAGAGGTTGGTCTTGACATAAATAGCCCCGATCGTCGTCAACACGATTCCCAATCCGACCATCTGGCGTGGAGTGTCGAGGCCGAAGCTGACCAGCGGAATCACATAGGTCGCGAGGAACACCAAATGATCGGCGCTCTTGTCCTCGATTTCGATAACCTTGAACGGACCATCCTTTGATCCTTGAATGATCCTGGCGAACGCGAAATAGAATACGAGCGATACCGCGAGCGTCGCAACGCAAATCATTGGCAGGACGTTATTTGTAGCGAGCGCCCCCAATTCGGCCCAGGATGCGAACTTGCACCCCAAGCACAGATATACGTCGATCTTATTCACGAAAATCAGGACAAGCAAGAGCCAGAGGGACAGTAGATACATCCCGATTTTGATTAATCGGCTCATGCGTATTGGGTTCGTGTCCACGGCTTTTTCTTCTCCCGTAAGCATATTACGACAACGTACTGTTCTTTGGTACGCGCCGATCCGCCTTGCCGCCTGACTGCGATGTGCCGCAATTATGGTATGGCTGCTAAATGTGATTAGGATACCTTCATCTGCTTTAAGCAGTCTGAATCACTGCGGTTCTTGCATGCCTCACATACAGTCTTCAAATCTTCAGTACTGATTAGAGTATCGTCCAGATCGAATAGACAGATGTCAAACATGTTGCTGTCCTATGGGTATTGTTCTTTCCTGATTAACTTTCAGCATGTTCGATATCCCTCATGAATTTCGTCATTTGCATGTTGACTCTGCAACAGAGTAGGAGGCAAATTGTCCTATGCTAGTATTAGAGATTATTAGCGGCCAAATAGGCTAACATTAAGATTCTTCGGTAAAACCAGTGCACTCTACAGCTGAACAAATGAATAAGGGCATACATTGGACTAATTCCTCAGTCCAAAAATTCGCATCTGATAGAAATCCAGTTGAAATGATGGAGTCTCGTATTCGATCTGTAGTCCTTAAGGCTATGGATATGGGATGGGCTGGTCCTCCTTTCGATCCCGTAGAACTTGCGCGAGTTTTGGACCTGCCAATAGAAGCGAGAGGAGATATTCCTGATGCACGGACCATTGCAAGGGGGCGTGATCTAGTTATTGAATACAACCCGTTAAGACCTCGCGCTCGCGTAAGATTTTCAATTGCTCACGAAATTGCACACACATTGTTCCCTGATTGCGGAGAAGCGATTCGTAATCGCGGGAGCAATTCAACACCAGATGCTGATGATTGGCAATTGGAGATGTTGTGCAACATTGGTGCCGCAGAACTATTGATGCCCGCCGGCGAATTGCCACACTTTGACTACACTAATTTGTCCATAGAGAATTTGATTGAGCTTCGGAAGAAATTTGATGTATCTACCGAAGCTATCCTAGTTCGCATGTCAAAGCTTTCGGCAATTCCTTTTGCAGCATTCTGCGCATCGAAACGCGATGATCAATACAGGGTTGACTACATCATTCCATCACGAGGATGGATGCCAAAAGTACAAGCTGGGCAGAAATTGCCGAACAGTTCAATTGTTGAAGATGCGAATGCAATTGGGTATACAGCAATTGGGGAAGAGAAATGGAATGACGATGAAATCATTCATATTGAATGCACTGCATTAAGTCCATATCCCGGATCGCTTACACCTCGGGTCGTGGGATTCATGCGCCCGGCAAAGCTTGTAAGCAGCGAGAAAGTAAATTATGCGGAGGTTGTTGGAGATGCACTCGCTCCACGAGGTGGCGGCGAATGTATTATTGCTCATGTAGTTCCAGACACTAGTGTGGCGTGGGGTGGATGGGGATTTGCAAATCAACTCAAGAAGAAATACCCCGAAACGTGGAGATCTTACCAAGCCGTTGCGGAGTTGAAGGGCCTACCGCTAACTTTGGGAAAATGCTTTGAAGGGAAGATAGCTAATCAGGTTCATCTGTTGAACATGGTTGCTCAACATGGCGTGGGGCAGTCTAAATCGCCGAGAATACGTTATGCGGCTTTAGAAAAATGTTTATGCCATCTTGTCGAATGGGCCAAAGAGCTAAATGCAACGGTGCATATGCCTAGGATTGGCGCCGGGCACGCTGGCGGAGATTGGAATGTAATTCGGGAGTTGATTTTGGATATTGTTGTAAAGCAAGGAATCGGAGTAACGGTTTATTCACTTCCCCCTCGCACTGGCAACATAAGTGCAAGCGAGGGGGGCACACCTACCTAGTCTCTATGCCAATCACAATTGTCGCTTTATCAGGTCCAATATGCTCAGGCAAAAGTACACTTGCCGAGCTGCTGGTTGAAAAAGAAGGCGCAATTAAGGTTAAGACAAATGAGCTGCTTCGCGAAATCAAGCCGAATCTAAAACCTACACGGTTAAGCTTGCAGAAATTAGGAGATCAACTCGATAGGCAAACGAATGGCAAATGGGTCTCCGATGGGGTTGTGAAAAAACTCGATCCAATTGATAAAGCTTCCAACCAGCTTATCGTTATTGACGCGATCCGAATAGAGCCTCAGTTGCAAGAACTGAGGCGCGCGGTAAATGTGCAAGTTGTGCATATCCATCTGGAGGCAAACAACGATGAGCTTGCCTTGCGTTATTCAAAAAGAGATGGGGATTTCCAGGAATTCTCGGACTATAAAAAAGTACAGCGAAATCGCACAGAAAAGCACGTCCAATCTTTAGCTGAGATTGCCGATGTCGTAATTGAAACAGATCGATGCACGCCCAATGACATACTGGTGAGGGTCACGGCTAGGTTGGGATTAAGGTTCCCTGTTCGTCGCGCATCTGTAGATGTCATTGTCGGTGGGCAATATGGAAGCGAGGGTAAGGGAAATATCGTTCATTATTTGGCCAAAGAGTATGACGTGTTGGTGAGGGTTGGGGGACCAAATGCTGGGCATAAGGTATTTCTCCCAAATGAATCGCCCTATACTTTTCACCAACTACCCTCTGGGGCATTGGCGAGTCCTCAAGCTAAGCTAGTTCTTGGGGCAGGAGCCGTAATAAACCTCCACAGGCTGCTGAAAGAAATCGCTGATCTCTCAATCCCTTTTGATCGTCTTGCCATAGACAAGCAGGCAATGATTATTGAACAGGAAGATATTGATTGGGAAACTAGTCAATTAAAAGATGAAATTGCCTCCACGGCTCAAGGCGTTGGTTGTGCCACCGCCAGAAAAATTATTGGTAGAAGAATAGATTCGGATGTCAGGTTGGCAAAGGATATACCAGAGCTTAAACATTACCTTGCAAATACTGTCGATGTACTTGCTCAAGCCATTTCAGACAATAGGCGCATCATGTTGGAAGGTACTCAGGGAACATCTTTGAGTATCCATCATGGGCACTACCCACACGTGACATCAAGGATGACAACGGCATCGGGTTGCATAGCGGAGGCGGGAATTGCCCCGCATCAAGTGCGGAGAGTGGTAATGGTATGTAGGACCTATCCAATACGGGTCGGCAACACCGATACAAACAAAACGTCCGGTCACATGGAACAAGAAATTTCCCTCAAAATAATTGCCCAGAGATCTGGGATTAGCTTAAGTGAACTCAACAAAGTGGAAAGAACATCGACGACAAATCGTGATAGACGAATAGCCGAATTTGATTGGACTCAGTTCAGGCAATCAATCATACTCAATGCACCAACAGACATCGCGCTAACTTTTGCGGACTACATTGGAGTTGAAAATAGAGAAGCATACCGATATGAACAACTGACGGACTTGACCCTACGCTTTGTTGAAGAAATGGAGAAAGTAGGAGGGGTTCCAGTTAGTCTCATTTCGACAAGATTTGATCTCAGAAACATTATCGATCGACGGGCTTGGTAAATGGAAATTGAAAGATTAATAGCGGATCATCCATACTTGTATCACATGGCGGAAAAAGATAGCTGGCCCAGCATTCAAAAATTTGGGCTGTGGAGCACATCCGCCCTTCTTGATCACCATCACATCACTGGTCAGGCCAGGTTTGAGCATGAGTCGCAACATAGACCAGAAAAGACAGTATTGCATAGCCCACACTTTGTAACCACAGTTCTTAGGGATCAGAAGCCGATGAACGATTCAAGGCTTCAGGTTGCCCTGAAGGATAGTCTTACACCTCGGAACTGGTATGAAATTCTGAACAGCAAGACTTTTTTCTGGGTTTCGCTAGATCGGCTTTTGACGCTTCTCAATGCAAGAGCCTATCGAAATGAAGAGCATGACGTGCTTAAGTTGAGGTCTGAGCCTTTGATACGAGCTTATCGTGAACGAATACTGCTTTGCCACATGAACTCAGGTAACACTTTCCCAATGCCGCATTCAAGGGGGAAAAGCACATTTGCTCTAATTGAGAACTTTCCCGTGGCCTCAAACGGTCGCCCACTAAAACCTGTCGTAGAACTGGTCGTAGAATATGGCGTACCAGACATAGCGCAATACGTCATTTCAGTCGACAGAATGCGTGGCGGTGATGTTCTGGCTACTTTGGCGTAATGCCCCCTCCATTTTTGAGTGGTCATCAATAAGTTGAAGTACATCGGGCGAAAAGTAGCCCCAACAGGCCTTTCCAAGCAGGTTATTGGGATTCGTACATGAACTTCGCAACCAAATTGGCCTAGATCATCATATCGTCATACATAAATGAATCCCAGCCTCCCTAGAATACGCACAAAATTATTTTGTTCGCTGCTCTACATGTTCAGCAGGGCTGGACATTTCACTATCCGGTATGTACTCAAAGATCTCGCTTACCGAACAGTTGAAATAACGGCATAGCGCATTAATTACATCAATTTCTACTCTTTCCGCAGTCTCATGATAGAGACGCGTCGCAGTACCTCGATTTATTCCCGTATCCCTTGATAAGTCTGAAATTTTAATCTTGCGCTCCCCAAGCAAGCGGGACAGGTGGCATTTGATCAAAACAGTCTCCTACAGATCATATTAATCTTTAGATGAAAAAAATAACTTGCAAATGAGCTAATACTTGCTAATATGACCTACAGAAGATCATTTAAGTCTTCTGTAAGCAGTAATGGCCAATTGTAGTATATTTTTTTGAAGGGAGTAATTTTTATGTCACTGACTTATTTAACGACAGATGAGTTATCAGGAGTAATCAAATACGACAGTCGCACCATTCGAGAACGCTTGAAAGATAGCGTGCTGCTTGAGGGAATTCATTACATCCGTCCATTTGGCGGCCGCAAAATTCTCTATATCTGGGAGCATATTGAGCGAGACATGGTAACAGCCGGAAGCGCGTTTGCTATTCCCATGGCAAACGGAGGCGTGTGCCATGGGTAGTATCAGAAAACGAGATGATACCGGACTCCTGTTCATCGATTTTCGGTACAGAGGTATTCGCTGCCGAGAGCAAACTGCTCTCCCAGAAAGCGCTGCAAACCGCAAGAAAGTACAAAAAGTCCTAGATCGGATGGACTCAGAAATTGCGGCAGGAACGTTTGACTACCGTCGATTCTTTCCCGGTAGCAAGAATGCGGAAAAATTCGACGAAACGAATATACCGTCTGCAGTCAATCAAGTCACTCAAG
>VFSW01016074.1_pt1 | contig 10238 bp, 12 predicted proteins | sample 5358111 | NCBI WGS metagenome assembly VFSW01 (sample SAMN11554181, study PRJNA540505) | mine drainage metagenome | isolation source: sediment from site ElyBrook_90M | place: USA: Ely Copper Mine, Vershire, VT | collected 2017
TGTGAGCGGAACGTGAACGCGTCGCGATAGACGCCGCTCACCGCGCGACCGTTCACCAACCGTGGCGCAAAACGAGCCTGCATCGCCGCCTTACAGACGGCCCGATCCAACACCAGATATCCCGATGGCTTCGTGATCGTGCACTTCTGGGGAACGCCGCGATCGTCCACGCTCACTTCGAATGCGGTCGTACCTTCCGCTCCCATCGCATAGGCGATCATCGGCGGACGCGGATTGATGGCCGTGTCGCCTCCGAGCGGCGCAACGTCGCGCACCGAGTAGACGGGAGCGACGACGAGGGACTCGGCGCGACCTTGCATCAGCGGCGCCTCAGCTACCGTGGTCCCGCGCGAGGGCACGTTCAGCGGTTCGTCGCGTCGCCACACCGGCACGTTTGAAGCAGGCACGTTCTTGAAAGGCACCGATTCGGCTACGACGGTCGTCTGAGCGCGCTTGAGCGTTATCACGTTGTGAACGACGACGATGCTCGGCTCGAACGTCGTCGGTTTAGGAACGGGAGCGGCAGGTTTTGGCGCGCGACGTTCGATCGTCACGTGCATCGCAGCGATGGGCGGACTGGGTTCGCGCACTTGCGCGATCGTCACCGGGCGAATCTGCGACGCTAACACGAGATGGATTCCGAGCGACGCGACCAGCGCTACGGCGGCCGCCGAAAACCCGACGCCCCAGACGCGCGTCGCATGCGTTCGCTTGATCGATGCCGCAGTGAGCACCGGTTCCCACATTTCCGAGTCGCGCGCGGCGCTCACTAATTCCATCGTGCGCTCGATTTCGCGCTCGCCACCGATCGCGTTCAAACACGACGAACAGGCCGCGATGTGGCGGCGGTATTCGTCGCGTTCGGCGTCGGTCGCCTCGCCGAGCGCAAGCGCTCCGGCAAGGATTTCTGCGCGCGCGCAGTTCTTTTTCACTTATCTCTCCGTCATTACCGACCGTAGCGTTTTCATCGCACGGCACACGCGTTGCCGCACGGCATCCGCGGTCGTTCCGAGGATCGTTGCGGCTTCTTGCGACGAATAACCGGCGTAACTCGTGAGGAGCACGGCCGAAGCCTGATCGCCCGGCAGCCTCGAAAGAGCTGCCTGAAGATCGACCGACGCCGCGCTTTGCTCGTCGATACGCCACGAACGGACGTCGTGATCGCGGTCCAGCGGCAACATGCGAATGATTTTCTTTCGCCGCAGAAACGAGATCGCGCTATTCGTCGCCGTTTTGTAGAGCCAACCCGCGGTAAGCGGACGATCGGGATCGTTCTGCAACGTGCGATACGCTGCAAAGAACACGTCTTGCGTCAGATCGAGCGCAACTTCACTATCGCCGACCATCCGTCGCAGATAGCGTGCCAATTTCGTCTGATACTCCCCAACGAGCGCTTCGATGCGAATCTGAACGCCCGCTGCCGCGTGGGTTGTGAGGTAGACCTCCTCCATCCCTGGCCCCCCTTTGCCGTACAACGCTAGGATACCAAACTCTGTGACTCAACCACCGATTTCGGAGAAGGCCCGCATCCGGCTCGAGGCTTCGCCGAGCGCCAGGTGATGCCGCTCGGGCTTGATGGCCATCGCCGAACGCAGGAGCCCCGCGAGCGCGCTTGGGCCGGCCCCGGAGCGTAAGGGCGCCCGAAGGTCGATATGCTGGTCCCCGAAGAGGCACAGCCGCAGCCGGCCGTCGGCCGTGAGGCGCACGCGATTGCAACGGTCGCAATACTCGTGCGAGAGCGGGCTGATCACGCCGATCGCCCCCTGGGCCCCGGCGAAGGCGAAGTAGCGGGCCGGCCCGTTGCCGCCCGGCCCCGCGACGGGAGCGATCGCCCCCAGGCGCTCCACGCGCGCCAGAATCTCGTCGGAGGACACGTAGGCATCGCGCTGGAGCTCGAGGTTCTCGTGCACCGGCATCACTTCGATGAAGCGGACGAAGAGCGCGCGCTCCCGCGTCAACTCGGCGAACGCCTCGATTTCATCGTCGTTTTTCCCGCGCATCACGACGCAGTTGATCTTCAGCGGATGCAAGCCCGCCGCGAGCGCCGCGTCGATACCGGAAAGCACGGCGTCCAGGCCCGGGCGCCGAGCGATCTCTTCGAAGCGATCCGCGCGCAACGTATCGAGCGAGAGATTGACGCGCGTCAAGCCCGCTTCGATCAAGGCCGGCAATTGTTCCGCAAGTAACAACCCGTTGGTTGAAAGTGCGATCTCTTCGATGCCGTCCACGCGCGCGACGGCCGCGACCAGCCGGTGCAGGTCGCGCCGAACGAGCGGCTCGCCTCCCGTGAGCCGGATCGTCCGCACGCCGACCGACGCCGCGGCGGCAACGATCTCGGCGATTTCTTCGTAGCTCAGCACCTCGTCGCGCCGCAGCCACGGCAGACCCGACTCCGGCATGCAGTACACGCAGCGAAGATTGCATTTATCGGTGACCGAGACGCGTAGATAGGTGATCGGCCGATCGAATGCATCGGTCATGACGACGCGGTTCAGGTCGATCAGCGTCATGTTTTGCCTTGGTCGAAGATCGAATCGTCGAGGTGCGGGTTGATTTTGTAGTCGCTTAGCGTTGCAGCGATCGTTCCCTTGTAGGCGGGCTCGTCGACGGTGCCGTCTTGCGAGATCACGACGAGCTGCCCTTGCACCTGGCCGTAGGTGCTATTCATTGCCGCCGATCCTCCGTTCGCGTACGTCCATCGCATCGAACTCACCGTGGCCGTGCGATCGTCGACGACCGCTTCGATGCGTTCGACGTTGCCCTCGGCGCGCGGAGCGAGCCGATACGTCGTATGGGTCCCGTCGTCGCCGATCTTCGAAATGTGGTAGAGCTCGGGCCAGCGCGCGGGCGGCTCGATCCGCGGATAGAGCACGCCGAACTGACTCGCGACGAGCGGCAGGCCGCTCGTAATCTCGATTTTGTTGCGGTCGGGATCTTTGTGGTACACGTTCGCGGTAACGTCGGTCGCGAGAAACGGAAACGTCGTCAGCGCGACGTGCGCCTTGAGTGTGGCGCTATAACTGTGCAAACCGGGATTCACCGCAGCCATACGGGCGAGTAAATCGTCGGCGGCGGTACTTTTGAGCGGTGCTACTGCGAGCATCACGGCGAGGGTCGCAACCAGGGCGTTCTTGATCATCACTTGCCTAACGCCACGGAAGGGCCGGCCAGTTTCAATGCGTGCTCGATTTCCTCAACGACGCTCGCATCGGCTTCCAGACCGGCCCGCAGGCGCAGCGCGGCGAGCGACCGCGGCGAGCCGATGCGACCGAGCGCCCATGCGGCGGCGCCCCGCACCGTCGGATGCGGGTCGTTCGCGAGGCTCGCCTCCAAGGCCCCGACGGCGCCGCGATCGAGCGCATTGCCGAGCGCGATCGCCGCGTTACGCCGCAGTACGGCCGCTCCCCGCCAGCCCATCGCGGTGCGCGCGTAGCGGCGTTTGAATTCCCCGCTGCGCAATTGCAATAACGCGATGAGATCCGGCGCCGCCGATTCTGCGTCGAACGGCGCAAAGGCGTCACCCGCTCGGTTGCCGGCACGGGCCGTCGGCGGGCAGACGACTTGGCAGATGTCGCAGCCCCATATCCAGTCGCCGATCGCGGCCCGCATCTCCAACGGAATCGGATCCGTTCGCTGCGTCAAATCGGCGATGCAGCGCGTCGCGTCGATGGTATAGTCGCCGCGCAACGCCTGCGTCGGGCACGCATCGACGCAACGCACGCAGCTCCCGCAACTCTTGCGCAACGGCGCATCTGCCGGAAGGTCGAGCGACGTCACGATCTCCCCGAGAAAGATGAACGAACCATCGGTCGGCGAGATCACGTTCGTGTGTTTGCCGATCCACCCGATCCCGGCGCGCGCCGCAAACGCCCGCTCGGCGATCGGTTTGGTATCGCACGCGATCGCGGTGACGGCGGCTCCCGCCGCGTCGTCTAGCGCCGCCGCGCCCTCGCCGAGAAACGCGCGCATGCGGCGATGATAATCGCTCGACCATGCGTATTTCGACACGCGGCCGCTCGAGCGGGCGCGACGGGGTGGAGCCGTCGCGTAGGGAAGCGCGATGCAGACGACGCTGCGCGCACCCGCGAGCAGCGATGCGGGATCGGCTGCGGCAGAGGCATACGGAACGCCATATCCCCACGTTTCAAAATCGCCGCGGGTAAAGGCTTCGCGCATCCGCTCGCGCGCCGTCTCGTCGGCGAGCGCCGAGACCACGCGCACGTCCGACGCGCCACGCTCGCGCGCGATCGCCACCGCCAGCGCCTTGACGGCTTCGGGACTAGAGCGTTGCGAGTTCGCGGGGCTCACCGAGCGGGAATGCTGCGTCGATCGCGCGCATATCCTCGCTATCGAGGGTGACGTCGCCGGCACCCGCATTTTCTTCCACGTGCGAAACCGTCGACGCTTTGGGGATCGCAAAGAGACCGTCGCCGTACGTCAGCGCGGCGAGCATTACTTGACGCGGCGTCGCGGAATGTTTCGCCGCGAGCTTGCCGAGCACGCTCGTGGGCGTGAGCGCGTCGCGCGGAAATGCGCGACGTCCGAAGGGCGAGTAGCCGACGATCGCAATCCCGGCGGACCGCGCGGCCGGAACCAAACGGTGTTCGATTCCGCGCTCGCGCAAATGATAGAGCACCTGGTTGCATGCGAGCGGCACCTCGCCGAGCAATCGTTGCGCTTCGAGCATATCGTCGGTATCGAAATTGCTCACGCCGACGTAGCGCGTTTTCCCATCGCGCACCAACCGTGCAAGCGCCCGCATCGTGTCTTCGAGCGGAAACTCCGATGGCCAATGCAAGAGGTAACAGTCGAGATGGTCGAGTTTGAGACGTTTGAGGCTGCGCTCGCAGGCCGCGATCGTCCCTTCGTAACTTGCGTTACTTGGCAAGACTTTGCTCGTAATAAAGAGCGATTCGCGCGGTATTCCGGCAATCGCATCTGCGAGGATGCGCTCGACCGCGCCCGCGCCATACATCTCGGCCGTATCGAGATGCGTCATCCCGAGCTCGATTCCGCGTCGCAGCGAACGCTTGGCTTCCGCGAGGCGCGCGCCGCTTTCGGGGACGTCCCACGTTCCCTGACCGATCGCCGGCAACTCGATACCGCTCGCTCCAAAACGTTTGTGTTTCATGCTCCGCCGCCTAGAGAAATTCGAACTCGGGGCGGGTCGCAGCGTACGCGAGCAGGCCGCCGTGCAGATGTCGTACCCGCGTGAAGCCGGCATCACGCAAGCGTTGTGCGGCCCAGCGCGACTTCACGCCGACGCGGCATGCGACGACGTACGTTCGCGCGCTGTCCAGCTCGTGCAATCGAGCCTCAAGCTGCGATGCGGGAATCGCGAGCGCGCCTTCGACGACGCCAAGAATCGCCTCGTGCGGCTCGCGCACGTCGAGCAGCACCGCGGACTCCAGCGCGGCGTCGAGTTCGTCCGGCGCGACTTCGTCGGTATCGGGTTCGGGCTCGTCGTCTTGGAGCAACGCTTGCGTAATCGTCGGGCGCATACCGCACGCGGCGCAGTCGGGGTCGCGAGCGTAGCGAATCTCACGCGTTCGCGCCGCAAGGGCTTCGACCAAGAGCAGTCGCCCGATCAACGGATCGCCGATGCCGAGCAGAAGTTTGAGCGCTTCGTTGGCCTGCCAGGCGCCGACCAGCCCGCCGAGCACGCCAAGCACGCCGCCCTCGGCGCAGGTTGGCACGCTGCCGGGGGCCGGCGCATCGGGATAGAGGCAGCGATAACACGGGCCATCTTTCGCAGCGAAGACGCTTACTTGACCGTCGAAACGAAAGATCGATGCGTACACGTCGGGCTTGCCTTCGAGTACGCACGCGTCGTTGATGAGATAGCGGGTGGGAAAACGATCGGTGCAATCGACGGCAAGGTCGTACAAGCGCACCAGATCGCGCGCGTTCTCCGGCGCAAAGCGCAGCGCGAGCGCATCGACGTTGACGTGCGGATTGAGCCCGCGGGCGAACTCGGCCGCAACCTGCGCTTTTTGACGACCAATATCTGCCGTCGCAAAGATCGTTTGCCGCTGAAGGTTCGTTTCGTCGACGACGTCGTCGTCAACGATGCCGATCCGTCCGACCCCTGCAGCGGCGAGATATTGCAGTACCGGCGATCCGAGGCCGCCCGCCCCGATCACGAGCACGCGCGCGGCTGCCAAGCGCTCCTGTCCCGCGAGACCGACCTCCGGGATCAGGAGATGGCGGCTATAACGCCGCAGCTCGGCGCGGCCCGCTAAACTCACCGCGGGTGCAGCGCGTTGAACCACGTCAAAATCTCCGCTCGTGCGTTCTCTCCCGCATACGTGTGATCGCTTTCGATGCTCGCAAAGGTCTTTGGTTCGGGGGCTCGGTCATAGAGTTCGCGCACGCTGGACGCATTCACCATCGCATCGCGCGTCGCCGCTACGTAGAGCTGCGGACGGCCCGCGAGTTTGGGCAGCAGCCGTTGGTACCAATCGTCGATACCATCGACCAGCGTGGGAAGATCGACGCCGTCGACGTAGGACGACCGAAAATCCGTAGCACCGGCGGCCCGTAGCGTCGAGAGGGCACTCGGCCGTCCGTAGCCGGTCGCGATCGCCACCACACCGCGAATCTGCGGATCGCTTGCCGCGGTAAAGAGCGCGGTCATCGCGCCCATGCTGTGACCGAGCGTATAAACGGGCGTTTGTTCCATTTCACGTGCGAGCGACACGACCGCGCTCATCGCGTCGATACAATCCTCGACGCCGCGCAGGGTTCCGCCGCTCGCGCCGAGCTTGTGTCCGGGAAAATCGAGACTATAGACCGCGAAGCCGTGTCCGGCCAAAAACGAGCAGAGCATATCGAGGTTGTGCTTGCTCGATGAGTAGCCGTGCCCCGCAACGATCGCGACGTCGCGCGCGCGGCGCGGAAGATAGCGCAGCACCGCGACGTCGTTATGCGTCGCGTGCGTGCGCAGCAGCTCAACACTCATTGGCAACCCATTCCGCGCTACCGTCGACGTAGTGCTCCTTCTTCCAAATGGGCGCCCGCCGCTTGAGCGCGTCGATGGCGAACGCGCACGCGTCAAAAGCCGCCGCTCGATGGGCCGATGCGGCGCATACCGCAACGGCAATCTCGCCGACGCGCAACTCGCCGACGCGATGGAGAATCGCGAGCGTCACGTCGCCGTGAAGCGCGAGCGCATCGCGCACGATCGCCTCGAATTCCGCGACCGCCATCGTCTCGTGCGCTTCGTAACTCAAGCCGCTCACGGTGCGGCCGTCGTCGGCACGCTCGCGGACGACGCCGAGAAACGTCACGATTCCGCCGTACGCATCCGACGCGACCGCAGCCTCGAGCGCTCGCGGATCAATCGGCTCGCGCGTGATCGCGAGCACCCTATCCGCCTCCAACCGGCGGCAACAGGCTTATTTCGTCGTCGTCTTTCAAGCGTACGTGCACGTCCGTGCAGATCGTACCGTTCAACGCAAACCGCATGCCGCTCGTCATCCGCTCCAACTCTGCGTAACGAAGACACAAGCCTTCCCAAAGCGTCGACGGCGTCGCCGCAACGGGCAAACGCACCACGAGACCCTCGCCGAGCACTTCGCGCGCGCGCGCAAACGCCCGCACGCGCACGGTGATGACGGCCTCAGTACCCACCGATGTCGCTCGAATAGCCGTGCGCGTCGAGCCAGGCGCGCGAAGCGGCGTGCAGCGCCAAGAGGTCGATGCGGTTGCAGACGATCTTATGCAGCATCACTTCCCAAAAATGCTGCTCTTTGGCGTACACGTCGTCGGGAACTTGATTTTCGGTGCGGGCGAATTCGCGTAACGCCTGCCAATCGCCCGCGCTTAGGATCGCGCGCAGGCGAGCGTCGTATTCGGGACTCGGGTTACCTTGCATCATGTTTCTCAGGCGCTCTTTTCCGACTCTTCCAGCGGACGCAATACGAAGCGCTCGATCGCGAGCGCCACGCCGTCGGCATCGTTGCTCCCAGTCACGTTGGTAACCGCGGCGCGTACGTCTTCCGCGGCGTTGGCCATCGCCACGCCAATGCCCGCCCAGCGCAGCATCGGCACGTCGTTACGCGAATCGCCGACCGCGAGCACGCGCTCGGCCGGAATTTGGAGATCGGCGCAGAGGCGTTCGAGGGCGTTTTTCTTGGTCGCCTCCAAGCTGGTCACCGCGAGTTCCTCAAACGCTCCCCACGTTTCGTATTTGAAATGGACCGGCATTTCGCCGAACCTCTCGCGGATCGCGTGCACCGCGTCGCGCCCGAGAAAGCGGATCATGGTCGGCGCAACGTGCAAGATCTCGGCGAAGGACGCGACGTCGCGCCAGGTGGGACCGCGCATGTCGTCCATGTAGCGATGCGTGCCTTGCAACCGATGGAAACGCTCCTCGACGTAGACCGCCGCATCGAAGCCGCCGGCTTCGGCGTATTCGATCATCGGCACCGCATAGCGCAACGGCACGGGGATGTGCCCGAGAACGCGATTCGCGAGGAAATCCTTCGTCAGCGCGCCGTGCGCACAAATCACCGGCAAGTTGAGGCCGAGATCGCGCGCGAAGGCTTCGGGAGCGTCCGCTCCCCGCCCGGTCACGAGCACCACGCGCACGCCCGCTTGCAGCGCGGCTAGAATCGCCGCCCGGTTGCCGGGCGAGATTTCTTCCGCGGAGTTTAAGAGCGTGCCGTCGAGGTCGAGGGCGATCAGGTCGATGCTGGGCACAACACCAAGCATAGCGTGTCCGTCAAACGGGCGCCTGGACGGCGTCTAGGTGCGACGTTTCCCCGGCCCGAAGCGTTGACTTCACTAGATGAAGATACTTCCGATCCTCGCCGCCGCGCTCGCGCTGCTCTTGCCCGTCGTGGCGAGCGCACAAGGCCAGTGCACGCACGAAACCCTCAGCGTCCGCGGCATCCCCGTGACGATCGGCTACTGCATTACCGGCGCCGCCGCCGTGAGCGGCCCCGAGGTCTTACTCCCCGTCTCGGCCAGCTACGCCGCCCCCGGCGGGTCGTTCTCCCAAGCCTCGACGATGAAGTTCATCCAGGGAGAGGGGCCGACGCGGCTTCTACAGAGCGTGGACCTCGCGCCCCTGGGCATCACCGGGACCCTCCATCTCACCCTCGTCTACGGCGCGGGCGCGGTGCGCATCGAGAACGCCCTCCTCACCCCGGGCGCCATCACCATCAAATAGCGGTTGCAACCTCGGGGCGGCCTGAGGTATTTATAGCTGAGACATGCGACGCTTATACATCGCGTTTAGTAGTTCGAAAATCCCCGACGGCTGTTGTCGTCGGACGGGAGTATAGTTTCATGCCCTGTACGGCGACGACGCCGAATCTCACGGCTCGAGAGCAAGCGCAATTCATCCACGATACGATTCCCACGGGACTCTTCCGGACCGAAGACGACACCCAACGGATTCCGTGGCGCGTAAGCCCCGAGCCGTTTGCATTAGCCCCGAAGACCGTGGCCGCGATCGAAACGATCGGACACGATCTGCTCGCGTTCTACCGAGCGCTCAACAATTTGTACAACCGCAGCGCGCGCGGCACGGCACCGGCGTTCATCGCCGAATACCTCGACCGCGGCAAACCCGAACACATCGTGCGCTTAGCGCGTCAGAATCGCTTCAAACAAGATTTGCCGGGCATCATTCGCCCCGACCTCATGCTGACCGACGACGGCCTGATCGCCTCCGAACTCGATAGCGTTCCGGGCGGCATGGGATTCGTCGGCGCGACGGCCGAGGCGTACTGCAAGGCCGGTATCGAATCGATCGGCGGCGCCGAGGGCATTCCGCGCGCGTTTGCCGAGATGGTGCGTAACGCATCGGGCACGCAGGCGCCGACGGTCGCGATCGTCGTTTCGACGGAATCGTCGGATTATTGGAATGAGTTGAATTGGCTCGCCGATGCGGCCAAGCGCGTCGCGAACCTGCACGTGCACGTGTGCAAGCCGCAAGACATCATCTTCACCGAAGAGGCGCTCTTCATCCGTCACGACGACGGGCAAGAGGAACGGATCGACGCGCTCTACCGCAACTTCGAGCTCTTCGATTTGATGAACGTGCCGAAGCAAGAACTCATGCTCTACGCCGCACGGCACAATCGCGTGAAGATGACGCCGCCGCCGAAAGCGGCGCTCGAAGAGAAGCTCTCGTTTGCGCTCTTCCATCATCCGGCGCTCGCGACGCTCTGGCGCGCGGAGTTGGGCAACGCGATCTTCGATCGCTTGAGCACCATTTTCCCCAAGAC
>VFSW01016075.1_pt1 | contig 10237 bp, 8 predicted proteins | sample 5358111 | NCBI WGS metagenome assembly VFSW01 (sample SAMN11554181, study PRJNA540505) | mine drainage metagenome | isolation source: sediment from site ElyBrook_90M | place: USA: Ely Copper Mine, Vershire, VT | collected 2017
CACCCAGACCAGATGGTTTTTATCCTGTGCCATAATCCTTCCTTTTGAGTTGATCAATGCCCCACTTGCCTCCCGACCGTGACGCCCGCTCCATGATACACCGGACACTCTTACTGTGAGTACCTCTTCCCTTGCGGGATGGGTACGCGGGGTCTTTGGTCACCACTACGAAGTAGTGGACGACCAGGCACAGACGTGGAGTTGTGTCCGGCGCGGCAAGCAACATGATGTCGCCTGTTCGGACCGGGTTCGCTTCACTCCCACCAGCGTCACTCAGGGTGTGATCGAAGAAATCGAATCGCGCACCACCCTGTTCTGGCGTGCCGACGGAAAACGAGAAAAATTTTTGGCCGCCAACGTGGACCAGGTGCTCATTGTCTCAGCGGGTGAACCCACCCCTTTTCCGGACCTGATCTCCCGTTGTCTTGTGGCCGCTGAAGCCAATCGGGTCGACGTCTGCCTGCTTCTCAATAAAACCGACCTGGGTCCGGCCACGGCAACCTGGCGTGCCACACTGTCCCATTTTGAATCCCTCGGCTATCCCCTGCTGGAAATTTCCGCCCGAACCACAGCAGACCGGTTGCGCCCCACCCTGGCCGGACGCCACAGCCTGCTGGTGGGACAATCAGGCATGGGCAAATCCACCCTGCTCAACGCCCTCATTCCCGAGGCTCAGGCCGCTACTCAGCGCATCTCTCTAGCCCTGGATTCGGGCCGACACACCACCACTGCCACCCGTGCCTACCCCCTAACCGAGGGTGGCTGGCTGATCGACAGCCCCGGCGTCCAATCCTTTGGCCTGACCTATCTCGACCCTGCCGATCTGGTGGCATTTTTTCCAGAGTTTTCTCCACTGCAAGGCCACTGTCGTTTCCCTGACTGCCACCATCGTCAGGAGCCGGACTGTGCCCTGCGGGACTACGTTGCCGGTCATCCTTTGCGCGCCCTGCGCCTTGCCACCCTGCTGACGCTCCAGCAGGAAAATGCCCCCCGCCGCTCAACGCCCACCCAACAGCGCCGTCGCCAACCCCGCACTCACTCCCCAGAGGACGACGGCTCGCCAGATTAGCCCTTCGGCACTGGTCAACTGATCGGCTTCGAGGGCCTCGAATGGCCCGTTTCCTCCGTTTGCCTGTCCTGACCCCAAGGCCCCATGCACCACCGCTTGCAACAGTTCCTGGCTGGATAAAAACAGGCGATCCGGATCACGCCAGGCATAAAGCGCTTCTTCGAAGTCACCGACCAGAGCAAAGGTCAGCGCGAGCAGGCGTACCGGTATCCAGTCCAGACCTGCCTGCATGCGCCGATAAAAAAGACCGTCTGGCTCCGCTTCAACCAGCAGTGCCGTGCCGCAATACAGCAGAGGCCCCCATCCGCCGGGCAATAAAAAGAACCAGAACAGGGGGGCAAAAAAACGTTGATAACTACCCAGGATACCTTCATCAAGAACTGCACGAACAGACTGATTCGGCTCGGAATACGGGGGTATCTGCATCCCACCTTGGCGCAGGTGAGCCAAAGGACCGCGCAGATCAATTCCCAACCCCAGCACCAGCAAGGGCACCAACGCCCCCAGATGAAGCCAACCCAATCCGCTTTGTACCCCTGTCATCAACAGGAGAGGGAAGCCCACGACCCCCAGCCAGAGCACTGCGCCGACCCGGGGCATACGTGCGAACAGAAAGAGACGCCAACGGGTCAGCAAGTTCACACCCCAAGCACCCCAAGCCTGGGGACGCCAAGGTTCCAAGATCAGCACCAACACCAGAAACCCGACTTTCATGGATTCCTCTAAATTTTATTTCGTTTACGGGGGCCCATCATAACAGAACAAAAAAAGGACCTTCCTCAAGAAGGTCCCAGCGATCCTATCTGCCTTCCAGAAAGCAGGTTCGTGTTCAGGCGACCTTGCGTGCGCTCCAGATCTTTTTCTTGCATTTGCCTCCGCCCAGGGGAACCAGTCCGATGGCGAAAATCTCCACCGTATCCCCCTCGCAGATCTCTTCACGCAGCAGGGCCCGTTGCAGGTCGGTTCCGGTATGGCGCACGGTTTGCACTTCATCCTGCACTTCTGCAAAAAAAGTGCGGGATTTGCGTCCCGAAGGATCCGTACGTTCCACAAATCCAGTACGTTTCAATAACCCCCGAAATTTTCGTACCTCCGGTGCCTTGACCAGATTGGGATAGACCTTTTCCGTACTGGCCAGAGGCTTCTTGCGCTGAGCATCAGCCGCGCGCACATCCGCCAAAGTCATTTCCACCACTCGCCGACGTTTTTGCACCTCGCTCAGAGGCGGGTCCTGAACGGCCACATCAGGCAGCATTTGCCACGGCCGTTTTTGCAGCAATCCATCCGGAACTTCCGCATCCACCAGAGCTTGTGCTTCACCTACCGTCTGATCGAGCAGACGCAACAATCCCTGATCCTGCAGGGAAGCAAAAGCCAGGGTCACCTCCCCCAACTCGATTCTTCCCCATGGCCGAGTCGGCAAATTCCCCTGATGGGGAAGAGATTGCATTTGTACCACTGCAGCACCTGCACGTAAACGCAAGCGCCGTTCCACCTGAATCCCATAGCGCCGCCGCAATTTGGTGTAATCCAACCACAGGGAACGGACTACCCGCCCTGTTTCCGGGTAACACCGACATACCACACTGTACCCATCCCCATAACGGATGAGCGGTTGTCCCAAATGCACTCCCAACGAAACCACCTCTTCAGGGTGCGGTGCCGGCAAAGCGGGCGGAGAGTCAGTGACCCCTTTTGTTTCAGTCACGCTCTGTTCCTGGTTTTCACGGGCCAGTTGAGCCAGATAAGCCACCCCTTGCCCGCCCCTATGCCATCCACGCATTGCCGCCAATCCTCCCAGATAACCCGTTCGCAACAATCCTGTCAACACACGAATCGCCATGTTCATGATGATGCCTCCATAAAAAAACCGGAGGCACCCTGACCCGCCGATGGCGCATCACGACACCATCCGGTGGTTCATTATTGACATGATGAACCAACCATCGATTCACCAAGGCACCCCACAAGGGTTCGAGAACGCAGTTCTCTATGCCCTTCCAGTCTAGTCCCGCGTGCTTCTCCGACCTGTCCGAATACTGAAAATTTCCGCCTCTTCTCGGACTGCGTTAGAATCGGACTTTTCACCTTTGTGTCGGTGAGCGTAGCCATGCCCTTGCTGCCCGCACCCCTGACCTTTCGGAACGGGGTTCCCTATTCTGAAACCTATGCGGACGTGTACCATTCCCAGGCAGGTGCCGTGGCCCAATGCCGCGCGGTCTTCCTGACGGGTAATGGGCTACCGGAACGCTGGCGGGGACGGGAGTCTTTCCAGATACTGGAAACCGGCTTCGGGCTCGGGCTCAATTTTCTGACCACTTGGCACGAATGTCGCCGTCTGGGCAGCACCGCCCCACGTTTGCATTTCATTTCCCTTGAACATGCCCCACTCAGCAGCGCAGATCTGACCCTTGCACTTTCGGGTTATCCCGAACTGGCGCAGGAAAGCAGGCACCTGCTCAGCGCCTGGCCGCCCCTCACCCAGGGAATACACCGCCTCCATTTTGATGCGGGCAGGGTCACCCTTTACCTGGTGCTGGGGGATATGGCCGACCTTCTGCCCCAACTCACCCTGGCTGCCGATGCCGTGTATCTGGATGGATTTTCACCCCGCACCAACCCGATACCCTGGAGTGAACCCGTCCTGCGCCAAGTTGCTCGCCTGTGCCGGCATGGCGCCACCTTGGCTACCTGGTGTGTGGCCGGACACCTGCGCCGAACCCTTGAACACCATGGATTTCATACCACCCGGGCACCCGGTTTCGGAACCAAGCGAGAACGCCTCAGCGCCTGCTACGATCGAATTCCCGAAGATGCCTGGTGCAAGATCGTGCAACGTCTCGAGCAACCCGCGCTCCAGTTCACCCTGGAACCTCCCCCACAACGCCATGCGCTGGTCATTGGGGCGGGCCTGGCCGGTTGTCTGGTGAGTGCCGCATTGGGTGAACGGGGCTGGCACATCGAACTGTGCGAGAGTCGAAACGAACCGGCACAGGAAGCCTCGGGCAATCCCGCCGGCATCCTGCGTCCCTTTCCCAGCCTGGATGACAACCGCGCCGCCCGTTTGGCACGGGCAGGTTTCCTGACCACCCTGCACTGGTTGGCGAATCTGAAAGGAAAGACGGAAGTCCTTCCCCATGGTCTGAACGGCGTTCTGCGCATTGCCCAGGACGCCCCGGAAGCCGCCCATCTATTCGCCCTGAGCAGGGCACCGGGAAGTGTCGAAGCCTTGCTCCATTGGTTGCCGCGCGCCGAAGCCGAGCGTCTCGGGCACTGTGCAGCCCCCTGGGGCGCCTTGTTTTATCCCACCGCAGGCTGGCTGGATCCGGGCCAGTTCTGCCGTGCCGCACTGGCTCAAACCCCCCATCTCTCGACGCATTGGGGACAACCCGTGACCCTCCAACCCGGCCCGGCCGGTTGGGAAGCCCGAACTCTGTGTGGGGCCCTGCTGGCACAGGCTCCCATCGCCATCCTGGCCGGTGGGGCACACCCTCTCCCGTTAAGCAATGCGCCTCTCTGGCCGCGTCAGCGCCTGCGGGGCCAGATCACTCAGATCGAGCGCTCTCCCGTCCCCATGGGAACCCCAGTCCTCTGTGGTTCCGGCTATGTGATTCCGGACGCCCCCGGTGGCCCCTGTCTGGGTGCGACCTATGACCGCAGCGCAGACATCGCACCCCGTTCTGCCGACCGTGCGGAGAACCTGCAACGCCTGACAGCACTGGGGTGGGATGATGGACCGGAACACTCGGTGGTGCAGGAACGAGTCGCCTTTCGCAGCGTCAGCCGCGACCGTCTCCCCATCATTGGCCCCGTGCCGGGAGCCAAGGGTCTCTTCGCTCTCACCGCTTTGGGCTCACGGGGACTGGTGTGGGCACCCTTGGGAGCCGATCTTCTCTGCGCCTGGCTGGAAGGCGACCCTCTGCCCCTCGAAAAAGACCTAGTCCAAGCTGTGGCACCTGCCCGTTATCGCTGAGCGCGCTTTCCTTCCCGAAGCAACAATTCCCGGGCATGTTCACGCACGGTCGCCGTGACCGTCACCCCCCCCAGCATGCGTGCCACTTCTTCCACCCGTCCTCCCTCATCCAGAACCTGGACCGAACTGGTCATCTCTCCCTCCTGCACGGCCTTGCTGACTTTCAGATGATGCTGAGCGCAAGCCGCCACCTGGGGCAGATGGGTCACGCACAGCACCTGATGGTGGTGCCCCAGCGCAGCCAGCATCTGCCCGACTCGTTCGGCCACTCCCCCCCCGATGCCGCTGTCCACCTCGTCAAAAATCAGGGTAGGAACTGCACTTCCCTGCGCCAGTCGGGTTTGCAGTGCCAATCCCAGGCGCGACAGTTCTCCGCCGGAAGCGATCCGGGCGAGGGAACCCAGAGGTTGGCTGGCGTGGGCCGCCAGTTGAAATTCGACCCGCTCTCGCCCTTCGGGCCCTGGTCGATCCAGTTCGCTCAGGGCGACCTCGAAGCGTCCCTGGCCCAGAGCCAAATCACCCAGGCTGGCGCTCACCGTTTCTCCCAAGCGCAACGCCGCCTGACGACGCAGCCGACTCAAGTCCTGCGCCACCTCTTCATACCTTTGCCGGGCCTGCTCCACCAGTCTCTCGAGCGCCTCCAGGGAAGGCAGGGCCTCAAGCGCCTCGAGCGCTTGGCGGGTGTCGGCAAACAGCCCAGGAAGATCCTCGGGGCGAACCTGCAAACGGCGCGCGCGCCCATGCCAGGCTTGCATCTCTTCTTCGATCTGGGGCAAACGCTCCTCGTTCTCTTCACGGGCGCGAGCATAGCGATGCAATTCACTCAGCACTTCCTCGACCTGAATGCGTGCCGATTCGAGCAGGGTGACCCAGGGAGTCAGAGTGCTGTCGTGAGTCGCTAGTTGGGCCAGCCGTTGTTCACACTTCAAAAGTTGACGTCGCACCGCGCCTTCCCCTTCATCCAGTGACCGAACCGTTTCGTCCACGCCCTGGACCAGATCAGCACGATGGGCAAGACGTGCCTGTTCCATCAGCAATTCCTCCCAATGTCCGGGGTGGAGCGTCAAATCGGCCAGCAAAGCCAGGGTATCTTCGAGCATCTGGCGCTGCCCAGCCGCCACCGCCAGCGCCTGGCGCGCCTCGGCACAGTGTCTCTGGGCACTTTCCCATGCTTGCCAGGCCTGACGTACGAACTGCCGGCATTCGTCATGCCCCCCAAAGGTATCCAGCAAGATTCGCTGGTGCGCAGGCAATAACAGGCGTTGGTGAGCATGCTGGCCATGAATGTCGATGAGGTGGTCGCCCAGGGCACGCAACTGAGTCGCAGTCACGGCACTGCCGTTGATGAAGGCGCGGGACTTGCCACTACGTTCCACCACCCGCCGGATCAGGCATTCGCCCTCGGCACTGGACAAAGCCTGTTCCTCCAGCCATTGTCCCGCCGGCGAAGCGGGAGAAACGTCAAAACAGGCCTCGAATTCGGCCCGTGGCGCACCCTGTCGAATAGCCTCCGGATCTGCCCGTTCGCCCAGTATCAGCGCCAGAGCATCAAGCAAAATGGATTTCCCCGCACCAGTTTCCCCGGTCAGGACAGTAAATCCGCGACCCAACTCCAGAGTCAAACGATCCACCAGGACAAAATCGCGAATGCGCAGTGCAACCAGCATGCCTTCTCCTAAAAACGCGTGCCCCAGCGCAATTTCTCGCGCAACATGGCGAAATAGTCATACCCCGGGGGATGGATCAGATGCACGGAGTGCCGGGCACAGGTGACGTTCAACCGGTCCCCGGGTTCGATGAGGATCTGATCTTGCACATCGAAACTGGCAAAGGCCCCCGTCCCCTTGTGCAGGATCATCTCGACCTGTGCACTCTGCTGCAACACCACCGGACGATTGCTCAGGGTATGGGGACAGATGGGGGTCAATACCAGAGCCTGCAAGCCAGGATGGACAATGGGTCCGCCACTGGACAGGGCATAGGCCGTGGACCCCGTGGGGGTAGCCAGAATCAAGCCATCAGCGCGCAGGTTGTAGACGAAGTTTCCATCCACGAAAACCTCCACCTCGATCATGCTGCCCCGCGCGCCCTTGGCCACCACCACATCATTGAGGGCCATGGCCTCGCTCACCCCTCCGTCGGCTCGGGTCAGACGAGCCGCCAGCAACGTGCGATCCTCCAGAGCATAATGACCGTCCAGCACTTGGCCCAGACGATCTTCCAGATCCCGGGCTGGAATATCCGTCAAAAACCCCAACCGTCCAAGATTGATACCGATCAGAGGAACAGCATGGAGCGCCAGTGCACGGGTAGCATTGAGCAGAGTACCATCCCCGCCCAATACCACACACAAATCCACCTGTTCGGCCAACTCGTTCAATGGGACTCCCACCTGCCCACAGGCCAGGGCAGACCAGGGATCCAGGATCGTGGAACAGTTCCGTGCAGCGAGGAGCGACAAAAGACGGGTCAGGGGCGCATGCAACCCCTGGGGATCGGCCTTGCCCACGATACCGATACGAGAGAATCCTGATTGGGTCATGGAACTTCCTGAATGAGTGGTCAGTCTGGTGCGAAAAGGGAATTAGAACATATTTCAGTTAAAATGGCGGGTATGTTAAACGATCGCGCGCGGGCTCTGCTCAAAGCTCTGGTGGAAAAGTACATCGACGAGGGTCAACCCGTCGGTTCCCGGGCCTTGTCGCGCCTTGCGGGCATGGACCTCTCCGCCGCCACCATTCGCAACGTCATGGCCGATCTGGAAGAGTTGGGTTTTATCGCCAGCCCTCATACCTCGGCCGGGCGCATTCCGACTCCGCGCGGTTACCGTTTCTTCGTGGACAGCCTGCTGACCATCAAGCCCCTGGAAATCACGACCCTGTCCCAACTGCAACTGCGCCCGGCCGACCCGCAGCAACTGGTGGCTGCCGCGTCCCAGATGCTCGCCGAACTCACCACCTTTGCCGGCATCGTGCGCACTCCAAAACGGCGTCTCACGGGCTTCCAGCGTGTAGAATTCCTGCGTCTCTCGGAAAACCGCCTGCTCCTCGTTCTGGTTACCCTGGAAGGAGATGTCCAGAACCGCATCTTGATCACAGACCAGAACTACTCCACCGAGCAGCTGGCCAAAGCCGCCCAGTACCTTAATGAACAGGGCAGTGGCCAGGATTTCGATCGAGTGGTGGACGCGCTGCATCGCGAACTCAACGGACTGCGTGCCGATATTCGCACACTCACCAGCCGGGCCTTGGCTTTTGGGGAAGAAATCCTCAAGCCCGGTCCCGATGATTATGTCCTGCGTGGCGAAACCCGTCTCATCGGCCGCAACGACATGGCCAGCAACCTGAGCAGTCTGCGCCGTCTCTTCGACCTCTTCGAGCAGAAAACCAGTCTGTTGCAACTGCTCGATGCAAGCCAGAACAGCGAAGGCGTCAGAATTTTCATTGGCGGAGAATCGGGGCACTCCCCCCTCGATGAATTCAGTCTGGTCACGGCCCCCTACGAAGTGGATGGACAGGTGGTGGGAACCCTGGGGGTGGTGGGACCTACCCGCATGGCCTACGAGCGCATCATTCCCATTGTCGACATCACTGCACGCCTGCTCTCCAGCGCACTGTCACAGCACTGAAGGATTCACATGCCCTCTTATCTGCCCGAACCTCCCTTCACGCACGGACGATCCATAGCCCGGGTCGGTCTCCTACTGGTCAATCTGGGTACGCCCGACGCACCGGATACACCGGCTCTGCGCCGTTATCTCGCTGAATTTCTGGGCGACCCGCGGGTGGTGGAAATTCCCCGTTTCTTCTGGTGGCTGATTCTGCACGGCGTCATTCTGCGCACCCGTCCTGCCCAGTCCGCCAAAAAATATGCCGCCATCTGGCAGTCGGAAGGCTCGCCGTTGCGCTTCCATACGGCAGCCCAGGCAGCGGGCTTGAGTGCCCGTCTCGAGGCCGCTTTTCCTGACAACCCGCCGCTGGTGCGCTACGTCATGCGCTATGGACAGCCTTCCCTGGGCCAGGGCGTGACCGAACTCAAAAACGCCGGGTGTGACCGGATTCTGTTGCTCCCCCTTTACCCTCAATACGCCGCCAGCACCACGGCTTCCAGCCAGGATGCCCTGTTTTCCGCCCTTGCACGCTGGCGGCATGCGCCTGCCGTGCGCACGGTGCATCATTACCACGACGATCCGGGGTACATCAGTGCCCTTAAGGGGCGAGTCGAAGGATTCTGGGCTACACAAGGTCGCCCGGATGTACTGGTGATGAGTTTTCACGGAGTGCCGCAGTTCACTCTCCACAAGGGCGATCCCTATTATTGCGAATGCCTCAAGACTGGACGCTTGTTGGCGCAGGCCCTAGGCCTCGAACCCCATCAGTATCGAATTTCCTTCCAGTCTCTCTTCGGGCGGACAGAATGGGTCAAGCCTTACACCGCCCCGTTGGTGGAGCAACTGGCCCGGACGGGCGTACGTCATGTTCAGGTTCTGTGCCCCGGTTTTCCTGCCGACTGCCTAGAAACCCTGGAGGAGATCGGCATGGAGGTGAAAGCCACTTTCCTGAACCACGGCGGCGAGGTCTATCACTACATTCCTGCGCTCAACGACGATCCCACCTGGCTGGACAGCCTGACGCGCATTGCTCTGGACAACCTGGGGGGCTGGTTGCCTGCTCCGCTGCCCACTGCAGAGGAACAGGCAGCACAAAAAAATCGGGCACTGGAACAGGGCGCGCCACAGTGACCCCTTGAAATCGGCCTCCTTGGCCCCATGTACCGCCAGTGATCCACAACTCAGCCCTGGGAGTCCGGCATGTCCACCTCTGAACCTATTGATTCTTCCTTTTCCAACCCTGAAAATCCATCCCCTGCCAGTGCAGACAGTGCACCCGCCCTCTCCCCACCCGAAGACTGGCAAGCCGCCCTGACCCAGGCGGAAGAAGCCCTGCGTACCAAGGACGACGAGTGCTTGCGTCTGCGCGCCGACATGGAGAACCTGCGCAAGCGCACCGCCACCGAATTGTCCCAGGCACGTAAGTTTGCCCTGGAAAGTTTTGCCGGAGAATTGCTGGCCGTCATGGACAGCCTGGAAGCAGCCCAACAGGTCAAGGAAGCGTCTCTCGACAGTTACCGCAATGGAGTGGAACTCACCGCCCGCCAACTGACCAGTGTCTTTGACAAGTTTCACATTCAGGCCA
>VFSW01016076.1_pt1 | contig 10237 bp, 5 predicted proteins | sample 5358111 | NCBI WGS metagenome assembly VFSW01 (sample SAMN11554181, study PRJNA540505) | mine drainage metagenome | isolation source: sediment from site ElyBrook_90M | place: USA: Ely Copper Mine, Vershire, VT | collected 2017
ACTTCAAAATCCATACATTCTCCTTTCATGCCTCTTGCAGAGGCCGGTACTGTGCGGGCGTTTATCCGAGCAGGTCCTTAATACCTTTTTTGTACGGTGGAATGATAACACCCCGCTCCGTTATTATCGCCGTAATGTACTTTGCAGGGGTAACATCAAAAGCAGGGTTGCGTACCTTTATGCCCATTGGGGCTATTTGCTTCCCTGCTATTGTTACAACCTCTTTCTGCGGCCTTTCCTCTATAATAATGCCGTCTCCGGAGGGGATCGTGGGATCGAATGTCGAGGACGGTGCTGCGACATAAAACGGGAGGTTATGCATACGGGCAAGCAAGGCAACGCCGTAGGTACCGACCTTGTTCGCGGTATCACCATTGGCGGCGATCCGGTCGGCGCCGACGATACAGGCGTTGATAAGCCCCTGCTTCATCATCCACCCGGCCATATTGTCCGTAATGAGCGTTACATCAAAACCATCCTGCTGGAGTTCCCAGGCGGTCAGCCGGGCCCCCTGTAAAAAGGGCCTTGTCTCGTCCGCAAAAACCTTGATCTTCTTGCCTGCATCCTTTGCCGAACGGAGCACACCGAGTGCGGTACCGTAGCCCGCCGTTGCGAGCGCACCGGCGTTACAATGCGTAAGGACGGTCCATCCGCTTTTTATAAGCCGTTCACCATAATCGCCCATCCTCTTGTTCGCATCGATGTCCTCATGGTAAATGTGTACGGCTTCCCTGTACAATTTCCCCGTTATTTCAAGCGGTGCCGATGTTCCGGAACGCGCTACCGCAAGCATCCTGTTTACGGCCCATGACAGGTTATGCGCGGTTGGCCGTGCATTGATAATGTGCTTGCACACCTTCTCAAGGCCGGCAAGATATTTCCGGCGGTCGTTTGTTTTTATCGCCCGCGCGCCGAGCCACACCCCAAATGCCGCTGTTACGCCGATCGCAGGCGCACCTCTCACTGCCATCTTCTTTATGACGTCATACGCGTCCCGGTATGTCCTGACCTTCAGGTAATGAGTCTTTGCGGGTAAAAGCCTCTGGTCCAGCAACAGTATATGATCCTTTTTCGGAATAAGTGTGTAAAAGGACATGGCTATTTAAACAACTGCTGTATTGCTTTCTGGCCCTGGTTCTGGATCTCCTGGAGGTTCTTGTTCTGCTGTATTGCTTTATTGTTTTTCAGGTTGTTGTTGAGCTGTTTATTCAACTGCTGGATGACCTGCTTCTTTGCAACCTCTTTGATCCTCTGCTCGTACGCCTGGGCATCGAGCTTGAACACCGGCCTTCTGATGTCGCCGGTCAGGATAAACGGTATCTCTGCCTCGCCCTGTTCGTTTTTGATGAGCTGTCCTGCTGTTCCACCGATGCGGTTGGAATTCGCACGGGACAGAATAGCGGTGGCATGATAATTAATGTTTGAGTCGAGGTCGAAATAGCCGTTTGCCGTAACATTGAGATCGCTGCTGTTCATTTTCAGATCGTTTGAAGTCACTTTCCCGTGATCGATAACCGCGGTAAGCTTCATCGTGCTGATCTTCGTTGTTTTGCCTGCCTGTATGCCTGCCAGTTTTGCGACGTCCGTGAGTTTGGACAATATCGAGAAAGTCTTTATCTCGCCGTCGGTCACCGTCATAATGCCCTTGCCTGAAACCGTCTTTTTGAGATCCGTTGCGTTCCCGTTCAGGGCAAGATCGGTCCCCAGCTTGCCGGTCATGACGTCCTTGTAGGATGTAAACGTGTTCAGCATGTCACCGAGGTTCAATCCGGTCGTCTTCAATTTCAGATTATAGGGTTCTTCGCCGCTCATGCCGACCGTGCCGTTTGCAGCTATGATTCCGGAGAATGTCCGTACATCAAACTTGTCGAGAAAAAGGGTACCTTTTACAATCCTCGCCAGCATAACGAGGTCGTTGAACTGGGCTTTTTTCACGACACCCTTCTTCACGTTTGCAGATACCGTTATGTTCGCCCTGTCTAAAATCGAAGGCTTTGCCTGTCCTTTTCCCGCTGGTTGTGCTTTTGGTTTTTCTGCCGGTGTCTCTTTCTTGGATGGAGGCATCAGCTCATCCGCATTAAGGTACGGCGACGTTATATTCAGCCTTCCCTGCGGTGCGGAAAAATCATTGATATTTCCGTTGGCCTTTATCTCGGACTGGCCGATCTGCACCAGCATGGATTTCAATACAACGCTGTTGCGCGTAAACAGGGCGTCCATGTCGAAAGATTTTAAAGGTTTTGGCAGGGAGGCAATCGTAGCAGATACATTCTTGACCTGCAGTCTTCCCTGTACACCAAGCTCTTTCGGCTTCTTGAATGCGCCTTTGGCAGACGCCGAGAGTATAAAACTGCCCGAAGCATGGTATGACTGGATCATGGGGATAACGTCCTGCAATGATTGGACCTGTACCGCGTTGGTATTCAGGCTGATATTCCCGTTCATATCCCCGGAAGTGAATACCGTTCCTGCGGCATCCATTGCAAGCTTGTCCAGAATAAGTTTTATATCCTTTATGTCGACGGCATTCCCGTGCTTTGAGATGTCATACGACAGACTCAGAGGTACGGACTCGGGCTTCACGAACATCTTCGCATAGCTTATCTTTGCCTTTGACAGGTCGATACTGCCGTTTATATTCATGACGTCCTTTTGAGTGCTTACACTCGTTTTAATGCTCCCGTCTCCGCTGACCTGTGCATCTGCCGGCAGGGATTTTTCCAGGGGACTGTAAAATGCAATCAACTTGTCCAGAGACAAGTTTCTCGAGAAGAGATCTATGTTGATCCCCATGGTGGCGATGTTTGTATTGCCCTTCAACCCGAGGTTGATGCCGTCGGATTGCAGGGTAACATCCTTTATGTTTAACAGTTTTTCCCGGGGCATGAACTGAAGGTCATTGCTGACGGAGAACGGACTTACGGTCCCGTTGGTAAGAGCAAGCCCCGAAAGCTGGACCTTTCCGTTTATATCTATATTGCCCGAGGATTCTGAGTTCAGTTTCTCCTCAACATCCAGGGTCCCTGCACTCAAAGGCTGGGCCTTTACCCCTGCAAGCGACAGCACGTACGGCAGATCTATGTGCTTCAATAAGATAGTTATGTTGAGCGGCAGATGCTCCACAGAGATTTGCTGACCGGTCGGTCCCACATCTCCGTTTATATCGAGCCTTGCATCTTTTAAATTGTCGAACGAAACACCGAGTGAAACCTGAAACGCCTTATCGACGTTAAATCCATAGACCCCGAGGTTTATATGGTTTAACCCATACGTGTGTCCTTTCCCGTGTTCTACATTGGTTATATTGATCACTCCGTCGGAAACCTCGAGTTTGTCGAGGGAAAATCCTTCCGGTATGCCCGAAGACGGCTGTGCTTTCTTTTCCGGTTTCACTTCTGCCTTTTCTTTCGGCTTGTTCATCAGGTCCGAGAAATTATACGTTCCATCCTGGTACCGTATGATGTTGATGTCCGGCTTTGTCAGTATTACCTTGCTGACGGATATCTCCTTTTTTAACAACGGCAGTAATTTAACCCCGACATCTATATCCTTGACGGAAACAAACGGGGCTTTCGCAGGGACTTTCTCCTGAACGGTAACGTCTTTCAATTCCACCCCGAGTCCCGTCAATATAGTCAGTCTCAAATGTCCAATGGAAACCTGCCTGCCGATTGCCTTGCTTGCAGGACCTGTTATCCTGCTTATGTACTTGTCCAGATTGATGACAAACGGCAGCACAAGCAGGATAACGATAATCACACCGAGTGTTATGCCCGAATAGGTTAAAATCTTTTTTAGTTTCATTTGTTTTCCTCTTTTAATAATTTTTTCAATAGTTCGTTTACCATGGCCGGGTTTGCTTTACCGGCAGTTGCCTTCATGGCCTGTCCCACAAAAAAACCGAACACCTTTTCCTTGCCGGCCCGGTATTGCTCCACTTCTTTTTGATTCTTTGCCATCACCGATTTAATTATCTCCTGTATCGCCTTTTCATCCGATATCTGCTCGAGTCCGAGCTCTTTGATAATGCCCTCCGGTTCCTTGCCTGTCGCTATCATCTGCTCATAAACGGTTTTTGCGATCTTTCCGCTTATGGTTCCGTCCTCGACAAGGCTCAGGAGTTTTGCTGTTTGCGCAGGGGTAACTTTAAAGGTTTTTATCCCGGTGTCGATGTCCTTTATGAACCTCAGCATCTCGCTCATGATCCAATTGCTTACGGTCTTCGGCTTATCGAACAGCTTCACAATGTCCTCGAAATAGCCGGCAAGGTCCTTTGATGCCGTGAGCACCTCCGCATCATACGGCGGAAGGTTATAACCGGAAATAAACCGCCTGGCTTTTACATCAGGCAGTTCCGGCACAGCCCTGCGTGCCTCTTCCATAAGCTCTTCGTCTACCTCGAGGGACAGCAGGTCCGGCTCAGGGAAGTAACGATAATCATGCGCCTCTTCTTTTGATCTCATAGATTTTGTGATCCCTGCTGCTTCATCCCAGAGCCTTGTTTCCTGCACGATACTGCCGCCGTCCTCCAGGATATCAATCTGCCTTTTTATCTCGTAGTCAATGGCCTTATGGATAAACCTGAAAGAGTTCATGTTCTTCAGTTCTGCTTTTACCCCGAGCTGTGTTTCTCCTTTCGGCCGTACGGAGACATTTGCATCGCACCGGAGAGAGCCTTCCTCCATATTACCGTCGCATATGCCGAGGTACAGAAGTATGGTCCTCAATTTTTTAAGATACGCTACAGCCTCGTCCGGGTTCGACATGTCCGGCTCGGACACGATCTCCAGCAGGGGTATACCGGACCGGTTGAAATCAACGAAGCTAGTCCCGTCATGGTTGTGCATGAGCTTGCCCGCATCCTCCTCTATGTGGATGCGGTTCAGCCGTACGTCTCTGCTCCCGGTGTCCGTTTGTATGCCGATGACACCGTTTTTATTTATGGGCAGTTCGTACTGCGATATCTGATACCCCTTGGGCAGGTCCGGGTAAAAATAGTTCTTCCTCGCAAAGACACTGCGTTTCGATATACTGCCGTTTACCGCCATGGACAGCATGCACGCATACAGGACGATCTTCCTGTTCAGCACCGGCAATACCCCGGGCATGCCGAGACAAACAGGACATACGTTTATATTCGGCTTCAGTGCAAAGACGGTCGAGCAACTGCAGAACGTTTTTGTATCCGTCTTCAGCTGGGCATGCACCTCAAGGCCTATTACTGCTTCATATTCCATCGATAACCTCGAATCTTTTTATTGCCGTCAATACTTGCACGTTTCTTATTTTAAATCAATCCTCAGGGGGGGAGATCCGTGGCATTGTTTTCCCTGTTTTAACGATGCTCATTTTTAATTAAGCGGACATTTATGAACAGTCCTATACCCAGTAAACCGGCGGCAAGCAGCGGTACAGCCCGGTACCCCGCAAGAGCAGCGATCCCTCCGCCTGCCAGGGAACCGGCAATAGCTGCAGCACCGCTCGCGGCGTTGTACAGCCCCATTGCCTCGCCCTCACCTATGGAAGCGGAGGAAGCTGTAAACGCGGCACTGCTTACGCTGATCGGAGACCATGCCAGGACGATGACCCCGAATGCAAACAACGAGGTTATGCCTGTATACTGCGATGTGGTGAAGGTTAAAAGCCATAAACACAGGAATGCAAAAATCCTTATAAGGATGGAGATGTTCAATACCTTCACGGCACCGATCCTGTCCGACAGTCTGCCCGAAGGCGCGTACAGAAACAGGCCTGCTGCCGCAGCCGCGGCAAAACCGACTGACGACAGTGCGGGGCTTATATGGAAAACGACCCTGTAAAGCACAGGATATAGTGAGAATAATCCCGTTGCTCCCGTATAAACAAAGAACCACCCGATCAGAAAAATGCCAAACGGCGTAGTATACACAAGCTTCATGTTCTTGAACATATGCATGTTTAAATGGTGATGGGATCTTTCCGGGCTGTTTATGCCCCATTCTCCATGCTTAATAGCGGCAGGCTTAGCGCGGACCGGAGAAGCGGGAGGCTTTGACGGTTTTGCGGGTGTGTGTACTGTATAAGCCGCTGCGATCAGTGCCGTTACACCGATAGCAGAGGTTATCAGTAATCCGCCAAAGATCCGGGTGCTGAAAAGTCCGGCAAGCAGCAGACCTGCGACCTGGCCGAGGCCGTAAAACGTCTGTAGCCAGCCTATACGGCTGTCCCACTGCTCTTTCGGGTAGGCTTCCACGATCAAAAGGTTTGCCACTGTCGATACCGCGGCTATGCCCGTACCGATAAGCAATGCGAATAAGAGCCTCGGCAGGAGACCGGTAAATACAGAAAAAAGCGCAATGGTTACGGCAACAATACCGAGCCCGGAAAGCACCAGGAGTCTGTGGAGCCTGTACCGGTCGCACAGGAAGCCGAAAACACCGGCGAACAGCCCTCCAAGGTTCAATACGGCCATGACGATACCTATACTGCCTGCGCCTGCATTGCTTAAGGAAACCGGGATAAGGATCGGCAAAATACCCACGGCAATAGCGCCGAACAGTACATATACGATATACCAGGGTGAAAACCAGTTCTGCGGCTTAACCATCTTACCTAATCTTTGATGTTTACGCTGAAATCCCTGCCTTCCCACCGGTGCTGTTCCGGCCAGTAGAACGTAAATAAGATGCCGGTACCTGCTGCCATGCGCGCTGTTTCTATGTCCGCAACATGCATGCCCATGCCGGTGTCCTTTGACTCCGTATCACGGGTTGTGTGCCAGTTGTCCGAGCTCCAGTGGATAAGGGCAGGCGATGCTGTTTCTATCCTGAGAATGCTTCCCTGCTTGATCCTCCTGCACTTCTGATTGAATTTCCACGAGTACAGGTTCGACCCGGTTTTTCCGGCCACATATCGTTTGTAGACCTCCGGCATCATGTCGAAGACCTTGCCGTCGCGAATAGAACGCAGGAGCTTCAGATATTCTGCGTGCGCCCACACAAGGGGCATGGCAGAGCCTGAAGGTCGGCCGAAGTACAATTCTCTTTCTTTTATATCCTCCAAATCCCATACCTGTTCGGATATAAGCCCTGATTCACTGCTGAACTTTTCCATATCGATCAGGAGTTTTTGTGCCTCCGGGATATTGCCTGCCTGAAGTTCGTAATGCGCCCTTTCACCGGTCAGCAGGGGCCAGAGTCTGCCGGTACCTGTACCGTCAAACGCACTTCCGTCTATATGCTCACCGTACCCGTCGTCGTTATACCGGTGCCATGAAGTGCCGCAGGGTGTTTCTACCTTCAGCATGGCATCGACAACCTTTAAGGTATTGGTGATATGCTGATCATCCGGTGCCCTGAGTCCGAACCGCACCAGCGCAAGAAAATCCGTACTGATAATATTGGCGGCCTGTGCAGGATTCTCCCCGTAAGGCCTGTTCTTGATAGGCACAAAACCCTGCAGCAGCGAACCGGCAGTGGATGTGTCCGGCGGTGCGATCCTGACATAATAGCCGTTCACGTTCAACTGACGTGCAAGCCCTGTATCTTTTACATATATCCATCTCTCCAGAGAGGCGTTCCACATATCCGCCGTTTCCCTCATATAATCGGCCTTGTCGCGCTCGCCTTTCTGTTCTGCGAATTCCGCTGCAACGATGAGAGCGGATATCTCGACAGCAAGTGTGAACGGGGAATATCCCGGATCTTCCTCCCACCTGTCCTGCTGTGTGACAGGGCCGTTGCGCAGGATGAATCCGGCTGCCTTTTCAATCATGCCCCAGGGGTCAAATGTGCCGAGCATCCCTTCCCGCTTCAACATACCGGCAAGCAGGATCGGAAAGGCTGTTTCATCCAGCTGTATACCCCCCCAGAACGCTATGCCGTCCCTCCACATATTCTGCGGCCAATGCCCGTCAGCTTCTTGTGTGGTCATAAGGTAAAACAGGATCTCCCTTGCTGTGCTGTAGTCCCCTGCTGCAAGGAAGCCGCCCGCTGTTTCCACGAGGTCCCTGGGCCATATAAGATGGTACCCGCCTATATCGTCATCTCCGGTTGCCTGCCCCCATGGGATGGAAAGGGAAGCGATAACAGCACCGGGCATGTCTTTTGTTTCATGCGTTTTTAATACGGCAGTACTTGCACGGTACATATCGACAGACTTTGTTGAAACCGGGCTGTGGATGTCCAGCAGTCCCTTTTGATAAGATCTCCATTCCTCCTTATACTCTGTTTTACAGGTATCAAAGCCTTTTAACAGGGACGCCCATGCATTGTTGCCTGCCTCTGCCATGGTCCTGCCAAAACCTATCGACATGACAAACTCCCCATCACTCTTACGATGATCTATTTCTCCGGTCAGGGCGACATTGCCGTTGTATGCGCATGCATGTTCCCATTCCATTCTTTTATGCCGGTAAATGTCCTGCCAGCCGTCGGATACACCGACAAAACCGACCGAACGTTTTATGAACCCCGCTGTGCATGCGAATGCAAGGAAGGTGGCGTCCCGGTATGCAAACAGCATGGGAATACCTTTATACTCTCCCGTAACAGCGCTGTTGCCATAGCCCCTGTTTCCGATATGCGGAGCAAGTAATGCATAGAGGTGATACTCTTTTTTATCTCCCTGAATCGGGACAAACCGCGTCCACTGAAGTACGCTGCTTCTCCCGGGGTCTGCGAGGATCTCTTTGTATATTTTGTACCTGCCCTGATTGCAGGTATTGACAAGGCTGAAGCCCGGTACACCATCGGCAAGATATGTTATCCCGGAGGCTGTATGCCTTTTTTCTTCTGAAAAAAACGATGTCCCGTCCGTTACGATCATTCCCATGTCCCGCGTGCATGCCTGATCGATCCCGGGATAATAGATCTCATTGATAATACCGTGACTCAGGGTAAACCACACCCGGCTGTTACTGTTGAGAGCCGTACCAACGCCGCTCTTGGCGCTGGATGTCCATTTTGGTTCCATACCAGGTCTGCCTGGCGCTTCTGTCAGCATATCTTCACCCCCATTGTATTATCGTCTTAATCTCTTCCGAGCCGTGACGCATAAATGCATCGCCCGACTTACGATACGGAACCCTATCCGTAATGACCTTATCTATGGCACTGCCGTAGGCCTCCCTGAACTTCAACAGGTCGTCAACAGCCATCGTATAGTGCGCCTGACTTGCATTAACACTGCCGGCCATGACCTGGTTGTTCAGAACAAGCCGTCGTATAATGTCCGCCCCCTGTACCTGTATAGGCCTGTCACCGCCGGGAATGCCCGTAAGCACATACAATCCGTTGGTGCCGAGCGTATCAAGAAGGTTAAACTCCAGAGACGGAACACCGGTTGCCTCGATGATCATGTCCATTTTGCCGTACACCTTATTTATGCCGTCTATGACGTCCTTTTTGCCGTCGATATACGTACCGCCTATCCCCTTGAGCAAAAGGGCCCTGGGTGAGTCCTGATCAACCACGTCAAGGCCGTACACCTTTGCACCCCTCAGCCTGAGAATAAAGGCGGCAAGCAGTCCTATGGGACCCAGCCCGGCAATAAGTATATTTCTGTTTGCTATGATATCCTTAACATCGTGTATATACGGCAGGCGGCTTTTCTGTACCAGGATACTTTCATCAATCGCCTTCTCGGCAACAGACAGCGGCTCGACAAGCACACCGATGTCCTTGAGCTCTTTCGGGACAGGGACGCAGTATTGCTCTTTATCGACGACGAACTCGGCCTGGTAGCCGTCATGCCCCCATATACCCCTCTCCGTATAATCACCTGTGGTGCACATATCCGGCCTGCCCAGGTTGCAGGCATCGCAATGACCGCAGCCCCGGCGTACGGTAAAGGCGATATAATCACCGGGCTTGACCCGCGTAACTGCCTTGCCCGTCTCCTGTACGATACCGAACATTTCGTGTCCAATGACAAGGTCCTTCTGTCCCGGTGCGGGCATGGACCGCCCGCCGTTCGCCTCTTCCCTGTCTGTCCCGCAAATGCCGACATCGATGATCTTCACCTTGATATCATCCGGTGATTGTATCTGCGGCTCGTTCCTCTCAACAAAAAATGTGCCCGGCTTCCCGGGATTGACTGCTATTGCCTGCATACCTTCCCCTTTCGGCAAGCGCCTGATTATGCCTAAAGGATAGTAATCATTCGCGGTATGTCCAGATTGCCCGGTAACTTTCGTGTCAATACGTATAATAACACATACAACTGTTTGTACTATTAAACCACACTGCTCTCTACTGCT
>VFSW01016077.1_pt1 | contig 10237 bp, 9 predicted proteins | sample 5358111 | NCBI WGS metagenome assembly VFSW01 (sample SAMN11554181, study PRJNA540505) | mine drainage metagenome | isolation source: sediment from site ElyBrook_90M | place: USA: Ely Copper Mine, Vershire, VT | collected 2017
CATCCAGACGCTGCTGAACCTCAGGACGCGTAGGATCGCGCAAATCGGTGGGCAATTTGGATTGCGATTGCGTGGACGGTGCGGGCGGGACCTGGCACAGCGAGGATGGTTCACCGAAGCCCAGCAGTACCAAGGCAACCGCTGAGGCGAACCAAAGAATACGCGACATTGAGAGAACTCTTGAGATCATAGAAAGAAGCCGAACACAAAAACCTGTGCCTTCTGTTTCATCCACGGGACGCATACTCGAGTACCTGGGTGGGTGAGTCCTCCGTGTGGTAAGAGTCCGGCGCCATTTTGATTCTGCACCGCATTATCAGACTGCTTTGCGTCGCAATCCGTCTTCTTCTGCCGAGCGAAGTAAATCTTTCTCTGCACATACCCTTCGCGTCCCCCTTGGCCTATTGCATGACAGGTGTCAAATTCGTCGCGAGCGGCTCTTTCGAAGCAATAACCTGGTCCATTGGCAGCTCCAGCGAAAAGAGGGTTGCGGATTCTCCATCCGCCTGCACCCAAAAGCCATGGAAAGCCTGCCGCAGTTCAGGGTGCAGAGTGAGCAGGGCGCTCATCACCGCTGTCACCTGTCTACGTGCAGCGGAGGGATCGTGTAACTGGGCTGCCTGCGCAGCGTCAGGAGTGTAGTGAACCTCGATGTCCAGCGGACCGAAAGTGGCCGTGGTGCCAATCGCCGTCACTTGAAATACAGAGCTATGAGAATCGAGCAGGAGCGGCTTTATGCCGGGAATATCCGCAGGACTGACTCGATCCTGCTCATGCTGCAACTTTTCAAGATTGGGACTCGACAAGAACTCTACCGGATCCAGAAGGTAGGCGGCAGTACGGTAGTAGAACCATGCATTCCATTTCATGCTTCGTTGCGCGAAGTCACGCGCCGACACCCAATACCAGAGTCCATCGTGACCAGCTTCCAACATCGGTCTGCTGAAGAAGCCACCTAGCATCCAGTGATGCTGCGCGGACTCGGATAAAATTATTGAAATCTGCTGCGGATGGGGCACGCCAGTGGCGTGAACAATCACCAATGCATAGCTTCCGGGCTGAAGATTGGTAAAGTTCAGCACCACCACCGGCGTTCCACAATAGAAATCGGTTCGTGCAGCGCCTAAAGAGTCGATCGAAGCATCCAGCGCATACAGGCCATCGATGGTAATGGACGCATGCTGCAACAGAGGCTTCAAACTGTCGATCGAGCCGGCAATGCCGCTGAAGTCTGCGGCAACCCCCGGAATGGCATTTGCCCGAAGAGCCTGGACGTCACCAGCTTGCACCTCGCCAACAATGGTGCGAGCTGCGCTCGACAGGGCTTCGCGCTGCGCAATCGTCATCTGCGCCTGGGTCTTGCAGGAAGCGGCCATAGAGCCCAGCGGCAGGAGTGCTATAAAAGTCAGAACCAGCAGCAGAGTTCGTTGCACGTTCTTGGCTCTCCGTCGCATGGGTGCAGCCTTCCGTAGCGGTCTTGGGGCTTGCGGCCAGCAATCTCAGCAAGCTTCCTGATATATGATGCGGACAGGGCGTTTATTTATTGCACCCAAAGAGGAATTACTTATGTATTTCGTCCAGGGTGAAATGACGCGGTTTAAGCGTGGCGCAGTCCTCTTCAGTTGCTGTGCCGCTTTGATATGCTCCGCGCATACCAGTTCCGCACAGAACACGCAATTCTCTCCGCCCGTGTCCCATGTCTCTCCTGCTCGCGTGGCAGCCGTCGCACCTCAACCGGCACTGGATGGAAGCGGAACTCCACGCAAGCATCCGGAAGGCACAAAGAGCCAGAGCGCGGAGAAGAAGCCGCCGCCATCCAGCCAGGCTATACAGCCGGCTACCGTGACCTTAAAGGACGGGAAGGTCACGGTAGCGGCGAACAACTCCAACTTGACGCAGATTCTGCTGGATCTGGCTAACATCAGCGGAATGACGATCAACGGGCTCGACAAGGGACCGCGTATTTTTGGAGTTTATGGCCCCGGCAACGCGCGTGACGTGCTTGCGGATCTTCTCGCCGGTTCCGGTTACAACTACATCATTGTGGGCGGCACGAACGAGGGCACGCCTCGCGAGCTGATCCTCACTGCTCAGATCGGCAATGCTCCTGCGATCGCCCCGGTCCATCCAACTACGGTTTCCACCGCAGACCGTGAAGTCCCTGAACATTCCGACTTGGAGACTAACCCATCTGCTCCAAACGCTTTAGGTCCGGGCGCGGTCGCTCCGGCTCCTTCGTTAGATCAACAGGACGACAATACGCGCGCGCAAAGCACCTTGCAGCGGCTACAGCACATACAGGATCAAGTGCAGCAGCAAAACGCTCCATAGATCCCGCTAGCGATGATTCAGGTCATCGCCTGTCATTTTGTTCATGAGGACTTTCGCTCAGTGAATTTGGCAATGAAGTTCATGGATGTCTTGGCGTTCACTTGCATATTGGCAGGCGCACGTCTCGCTCCTGATGCCGCATCCCTGCGAAAGTGTCCTGCATCGCTGCTGTAGCGATTTGGACACAAGTGCCGCAAAAAAGCATGCAAGCATTCACAATTTTCTTGCTGCATGCACAAAGGGCGCTTGACATCCTCGCATTTGCGCGTATTCTCACGGTAGTCATTGGTCAAATGTGAACACCTCAGTTCTGTTGCCAGGCGATGAGATTTCGAGAGTGGTGCTGAGATTTGTGAACGGCCAGCCTTTTAGATAGCCGGGTCTGAAATCCTTTAGCACAGTTCGACTCAAGCCGAAAATCGGATGAGCATAATGGAGAGGAACTCCCTCTCTCTAGCCGCCGAAAGTCTGAAAAGTAAAGAGGTTGCTGAGCCACTGTCAGAGGAATTGCGTCTGTCTTGCGGCGTTCAGACCAGCCCGATTCGATAAGCGATCCATCCTGTCTCCAACGCTGAGATGTAGCAGCGGTAGGACAATTGCGGCAATTTCAACATTTTGCGGGATCTGATTTCCCGCCGAGGTGGACTCATGAAGACATCCTTTTCCGTCCTATTTCTTTTCCTGTTCTTTGCAGCGCCCACATTCGCAACCGTTGCCGTCAGTAGTCCATGGAACGGCGAGACAGTTGGCTCAGCCGTTACTTACGCGGCAAGCGCTACCACAAGCACCTGCTGGAAAGGTGTAGCCTCCATGGGCGTCTATGTGGACAACCATCTTCTCTATACAGTGAATGGAACCAAACTGAATACTTCTCTTATCGTAGGCGCAGGCACGCACAACACTGTCGTGGAAGAGTGGGATTATTGCGGCGGGGCCACCTTCGCCTCAATGACGATCACCGTCAGCAGCCAGTCCGGCGTCTATGTGTCCTCACCTGCAAACAACAGCACGGTGAGTTCGCCAGCAAACTTTGTCGCAACGGCAACGAGTTCCTGTTCAAAGGGTGTAGCGTCCATGGGCGTCTACGTGAACAATAACCTTGCGTATGTCGTAAATGGCGCCAAGCTGAACACTCAATTGAATCTAGGCTCGGGGACGCAGCACACCGTCGTAGAAGAGTGGGACTACTGCGGCGGGGCCACCTACTCGCCAGTCAACGTTACCGTCCAGGGCGGCGGAACGACGCTCTACAACATCCAGGCGAGTGGCGGTTGGAACAGTTGGGGTGAATTCGCTCCCAATTACGACATCTGCACCTCCAACTGCTCCGGTGTGAACTGGTCCATGTGGGAGCACCAGACCTCTCCGTCATTGAGTGGGAATGCAAGCCGGTTCAATATCGGCGGAACCACTCCCTACGCTGATGTTCTGTGGTCGAATCCGGTGATTGGCCAAAACACCACGCAAAACATCCCAGATACCAGTCACACGCTCCTCCCCAGCCTGCACTACTTTACGTACGACGCATACTTCTTCGTGACCAATGCCTCTGTTACCCAGGTGCTGGAATTTGACATCAGCATGTACATGAATGGCGTGGGGATGATATGGGGTAACCAATGTAACAACCTGGGTGGAAAGGTTTGGGATATATGGGACAACGTCAACGCAAAATGGGTATCAGCCGGTGTTCCCTGTAATCTCATCAACAATGGCTGGAACCATGTGACAATCCAGGTGCAGAGGCAATCAAACAACACGCTCCTGTATCAATCAATCACTTTGAACGGAGTGACTGCCAACATCAACTGGACCTATGCCCCGTTCTCTGTGCCTACGAACTGGTGGGGAATCACATTGAACTATCAGATGGACGGGGACTCAAAGATGTCCTACAACTATACCTACTTGGACAATTTAAAGTTCACCTATTGGTAGGGAGGAACGTCCCGATGGGATCTAGCCGGGCTCCTATCGGCTTGGATAATTTCAGCACCTACTCGTAAGATCGCGAGTCACAAAATAGCAGACCCGGTTTGTGGATTGTCCAGCTTTGACGGTTCCTTGCAGTCATCGATCGAAGCCACTCCGCCAGCTTCCATCTGTTGAGGAGCACTGAACGTAAGCCTTCTCCGGGCGTAGCAGAGGACGGTCCGCTGGACGTCCTCGATCGACATGGGGCAAATGACAGTGAACCCGCCGATCAAATCGTTCAAGGTTAGATAGGACTGACGGTTGGTGTACAAGAACTCAAGAGGGTACTCAGGCTTTCGCGCGCGCGCCTTCACTGGCTCAGCATCGAGCAAGTAGCTGATGTGAGGTCTTGGAACCAGCATCATGATCAACCAAATGAATGCTCGGATCGCCGGATTGCTCAATGAGAGGTTCGCAAGTTCGTCATAAATATAGCGGTCAAAAATGACGAGGTCCGCCTTGGAGCGCAACGCCTTTTTCACCGCAAAGCGGGTCGAAATGGCATCGATGCTATAAAGGAACAGCCGTACCGCTGTCATCAGGGACGATCTGACATTTTTGTCTTGCCTGTTTTTCGGCGCGGCAGGAGTTCCGACGCCTTGGTCACCTTTGAAGATCGCGTGCCCCGCGTCTTCCCGGAGCTGCGTAAGCATCGCAACGTCATCCCAGAATCTGACCAACAGAACCTGCCAGCCATCCGCCTCCATCCGCGCTCGAAGAGCCTCGATCTGGGTGCTCTTCCCGGCGCCATCCATGCCAGAAAAACTTACAAATCTGGTGCCGCTCTTCTTCGGGCGTGCCGTCATCACGATTCTCCAAGGGGCATGGAACACGTTTGTCTTCCTGTCAATTTGGCCGACTGGGGCTTCCATGCGAAAGCAACACCACGCTCCCGATGGCGACTGCGGCGCCTGCCACCACGCCGACTCGAATGAGGATGGAACGAGCACGACGCTGCTTCGCCGGCGCAATCACCGCTCCGGCCGGCCTGGACGCAGTGACGCCGGTGGTTGTCTGATAGGGAGCGGCGGCTGTGCCGAGAGGCGTCTGGACGCCATTTTGTGGCGTCGTCGGTTCCGATGCTGACTGCGTTGTTTCGGGCTCTGCGCTCTGTCCGGCTGATTGCAGGCCCACAGGCTCCGGATTCTCCGGGTACGCGACTTCAGAGATGCTCGCATCGCTGTCCGACTTCCTGCCCTTGCTATCCGCGTCTTGCCGCTGACTTTGCGGAGGGGAAGCGCCTTTAGGCTGCGGAACGCCGGCTGTTTGCTGCTGCGCTGCCGGGGCAGCTGCTGCAAATTGCACCGCAAGGAGTATTGCAAGCGAACAACCCATCACTCTTCTGAACCAGCAACTTGAGATTCTCATTGATTGCTCCCGACTCCGGTCATACTTCACGGGCAAAATGATCCTTGCAGAGCGGCTACGCAGAAGGAACTGGAGCTTCGAGCGAATCTCTGCGCAAAATTGTGCCCAGAGGCGCACGGGGCGGATGTTGACGGAAGCTTCTCACAGCCTGTCCATTGGATTCGCAAATCTCAAAGAGACGATCTGCACCACTAAGTTCCAGCATCATTCTCGCTTCCGTAGGAATTGCTGCGAGCTTGACATCGCCATTGCGCTTTATGGCTTCCTCCAAGCAACACAGAAGAAAATAGATAGCGACCTTGTCCATCTGGAGTACCTTGGAGCAGTCGAAGACGATAGAGGGGCGGTCAACATTCATGCAACTCTCCAGTTCATTAAAGAAAATCCGCCCGAGCCTCTCATTCATTCGCTCCGGCACCTGCTTCACCGCCACAACGCGTCTTCGAAGTGTCATATCTCCATCCTGCATGACGCTCCTTGTTTCAAGCTGTCTAAAATTGAGCATCCTCCATTCCAACAATCAAGCCATGAATTGTGTCTTGTGCGCCACCTTGAGGAGTACGGAGGTCCTTAGGGTCCTATAGAAGACGCGCAAGCTCATCTGCTGGATTGCGTCTTGCCAAGATCAACATATTTCTCGCATATCGGAATAACGTGGCAAAGTTTGTGTTGTACCAACAGCACTCGCTCATATGAGGAGATAAGCCGCATAAAAATCGCAGTTTCTCGAGTCTGTTTGGTGATGCGAGCATTGCTGCTGCAAGCCGATGATTACCGTCAAGAACCGTTAGAGGCTCGCTGTCGCTAAGGCCAATGAGGATTACAGCACTCAACCCTGGATCTTCCAGGCGAAGCTGATCGCCAATGTCAGAGATCTTCGACAAGAACAGTGTATCGACCAGATGTTGCCGCGTGCGCATCCCTTCGGCTACCTTGGTGATCGAAAAATTGCCGCGCGCAAGCTTTCGCCACTGGGCCCTGGGAAACACCCTGATCTGACTGACGTCCGATTGCTTGATTTCAACCTCATACCATTCCGTTTCGGTTGGAATCTCCTTCCACAGCGCAAGATGCCGAATGAATAGAAGAGCTCGCCGCTTCGCGTTTTCTTCCGCATTGTCCAGATCGGGCCTGCTTACAACTTCACTCAAACTTGCCTGATACTGCTTGAATGCGGGGGCGTGGAAGTCGCCCTTCAAGAACTCTGCGATGACCTCGTCTTCCGATACGCGGCGAATCAATCTTAGGGGGCGGACTGAGCCAGCCTCTCGCACTTCCTTCGGATTGTTCAGCAAGTCAACAATGAACGGAAATGCCACAAACGCGAAGAGAATTGTCATCAAGATCAGTTGCACGAGGATGACTTCTCGTAAGGACGAATGGAAGCGGACAATGCCCGCGATCATTACCCCGCTGAAGGCCAACTGCACCCAGCTTGTATTCGCAATTTTATAAGACATTTCGAATGTGATCACGACAACACTCAGAGAGTAGACGATTGTTGTAATGGCATACAGAGCTAGAAGATAAGGAAGGTTGTACTTCCCAACTATCTCGAACCCAGCGCCGAAGAGGTACGTCCAGAGCCGGGCGGGTGCAACACTTAAGCCGAGAGCCAAGACAGATCCTGTACCCAGCACCAGGAGTAGAGATGTTGCGATGACTCTGAGGTCCTTTCTCTCTTCATCACGAGTCCCTGCCACCAGCGGAAACATGCTATTTACAACCGCGGAGGAAAACGCGAATATTACCCGGCCAACCATTGCTACGGCCGCATAGAGCCCAGCCTCGTTTGCGGCGAAGAAGTGCTTCACGAGAACGATGTCACAGTTATTGATAAGGACTTGGCCGGAAAAGAAAACCATAGCCTGGGATGTTTCGCGAAAGGCATGTGAAAACAGGAGAGGACTAGGAACCCGGCCTACCAGTTTGGGCGCAATCGCAAAATAAGCCACCGCCACGGCTGCAGCATTTGCCGCAATCACGCCCTCGACGCCCAGGCCTAGCAAGATCAAGAGGAACGATCCACCTAGGCGAACCACCCCTTCCGCGACAAGATTCGTGGCAAGGCGACGAAATCCGTAGGTGCCCTGGATGTAGCCACGCCGACTTCCCAATGGGACATAGAAGGCAGCGCCAGACGCGACCAGGGCGACCAGAACAGGACTCGACAGATTCAGATAGTCCGCAATCGGCCTCTGAAATATCATCAACAGGAGTGCAATGAGGATGCCGACAGCCCATGCGCCCCGGTGGAAGCTTCTATAAGCTCCAGCACCTTCTTCAGGAGATCGCTGCCGTGCCACAACTTTGGCTGACACAATTTGAAAGGAAAGCGTGACCGCGGAAATCAGGGTGAGGATGGTGTAAACGACAGTAGCTTGCCCGAAGCCTTTGGGGCCGATAAACCGCGCGACAACAATGTTGTAAGCGAGGTTAATTGCAGTGGTAAGAGTCGAGCCCGAGAGCAATACAATGCTTCCTGCAACGATGCGAGCCTGCAGAGTTTTCGTCTTTTGCGTCAAACCATTCACCACACTCTCAAATCCAGGGGTCTCCATGCAGGAATGGATCGGTATCTGCCACGAGAAATAGCTAGATATGCCGCGGCAGACTATACGATGCGAAGATTCAAAATCCGGCTGCTTAAAATCGTCATGGGCTGAGCTTTGCGCCGGATTGGTGACAACCCTGAGCATTCCCACGGACTCTAATAGATGAGCCCATGTTTAATCGTGCAAGCAATGCATTTCTACTTTTCATTCTCATCCTGCCCCACGGATGCTCCGATCCGCGGTCTGTGAGCGCGTTGCCGCTGAAGCATAGGGCGACGGGAAGCGCACCCGAAGTAATCGCCTTGTACGAGGCGTGGTTCGGTCATCCCAAGCACATCTCGGTGGGCTATTCTTCGCACGATCCCGCAGTAATCGAAGATCAGATCCGTCGAGCGCGAGCCATGGGCATCTCCGCGTTTGTGGTGGACTGGTATGGAGATCGTGAGCCGTTTATCGATCGCAGCTATGCCTTGATGCAGGCGGCGGCAGCCAGGCAGAAGTTTCAAGTCGCGATGATGTATGACGAGGCCGACGAGGAAGAGGGGGCCACCGACGAAGCTCTGGCGGACTTTACGATGTTTCATGACATCTATCTCTCGTCGAAGGCGTCGGGCCATCAGGCATATCTAACCTACGAAGGCCGGCCACTGATCTTTATCTTCCCGAAGGGAGGGCGCACTGACTGGAACAAGGTACGTGCTCTGGTCGATCAATGGAATCCAGCGCCTTTACTGATCCAGGAGAATCTACCCGGAGCGGACGCGGATGCATTCGATGGCTTCTATGCCTGGGTTAGCCCTGTACAGGGGGGCGACGGCAGCAATTGGGGTGAGCAATATCTGAGCAATTTTTATGACACCATGCGCTCGAAGTATTCCGACAAGATTATTGTAGGGGGTGTGTGGTCCAGCTTCGACGACAGCAAAGCTGGATGGGGATTGAATCGGCATATATCCGCGAGGTGCGGCCAGACCTTTGCCGATACTTCCAATCTTTGGCACAAGTATTTTTCTGCCGATGACCCTTTACCCTTTGTAATGATTGAGACATGGAACGACCACGAAGAGGGCACAGCGATTGAAGATGGCATTCCCTCGTGCGGCTCTGGCATGAAGGAAGACTCTACGGCCCCATCAGGGGGAACATCGGCGGCGCCGCAGCTAAAGCCCTAAAGTGATAAACACACTCTGAGGATCCTCCGAGTGGACGACTTGGTGAATTGAGGAGCTGATGCCGATTCCACCTCGGACGACAGGACTACGCCATTCTCACCCGCGACTGTTGCTCTTCGAGTCGTTCCACCTGCCTGTTAAAGGGCGAAACAGACATCCTCGACGCCCGTCGGAGGATGCCCTCATCGCTTACGCTGCGTCCGTTGCCTCCTGGCTTTGATGAGCGCCGGCTTGCGCTGCGACCATTCCGAATTGAGGCACATTCATGGCTTGAGAGCGGTGAACTGTGCTGATGATGGAAAGAGGCCGGCTGCGCACTTCGTCGTACACGCGCCCAAGATATTCTCCCAGCACACCCAGGCAGAGAAGCAGCAGGCCCCCTACGAAAAAGACTGTAGCTGCCACGCCAAACCCCGCGGCTCCCACCGAGCTCTTTGAGAGCAGCATGCAGAGCGCCAGAGCCGCAGCCATGCAGGTCGCGAATGCAAACAGCGCAAAGCTGAGGCGCAACGGTTTGTAGCTGAAGCTTGTAATGGCATCCATGGCGTACTTGATCCGGCTCACAAATGAAAGCTTGCCATCACCGGCCAGCCGGTCCTGTCGGTCATAGAAGACGACCTTGTTTCGATAGCCAACCCATGCACGCAACCCCGGTAAATACCGGTTCTTCTCTTGCATCTCATTAATTGAGTCAACGGTCTTGCGGCTCATGAGACTGAATATCCCAGCGTTAAGAGGGATGGGGTAGTCGGAGAGAGTTCCCAGGACACGATAGAAGAGCGGGAAGAGCTTGGCCAGTATCTTGCGCCGCTCCTGACGACTCCTTCTTACCGCGAC
>VFSW01016078.1_pt1 | contig 10237 bp, 12 predicted proteins | sample 5358111 | NCBI WGS metagenome assembly VFSW01 (sample SAMN11554181, study PRJNA540505) | mine drainage metagenome | isolation source: sediment from site ElyBrook_90M | place: USA: Ely Copper Mine, Vershire, VT | collected 2017
GGAAAGACCTTCGAAGGGCCGCGTTTTTTTTGGCCAATATGAGGTTAATAAATTAGAAGATAAAGAATTGCCGGCATTTCGAAGACATATTGGCGTGGTATTTCAGGATTTTCGCTTGCTTCCCACAAAAACTGCTTTTGAAAATGTCGCATTTGCGTTGGAGGTCGCGGGTCGTCCCCAGCGGGAGATCGCGGAGCTCGTGCCGCAGGTTTTAGATATGGTGGGGCTGGGCGATAAAATGAAGAATTTCCCCAATGAACTTTCTGGCGGCGAGCGCCAACGCGTGGCTATCGCTCGCGCGATGATCCATCGTCCGGAGGTCGTGATAGCTGATGAGCCAACGGGAAATCTTGATCCATTTCACACCTTTGAGATCATAAAATTACTCGAAAAGATCAACCAACTGGGAACAACGGTTGTTCTCGCGACGCACGACAAAGAGGTCATCAATAATCTTGAACGCCGTGTGATAACACTCGATAAGGGTCGTCTTATCCGTGACGAGAAAAAAGGAAAATATATTTTGGTCTAAAATAACGCTTACGTACCACCATAATCATGTTCACCATCATTTCACGTATTTTTCATTTTGGTTTTAAGAATTTTTGGCGCAATGGTTGGCTTTCAACCGCAACGATAGCTATCATGACGCTTTCGCTGGTTGGATTTCTTGGTCTTATTGTGTTTGGGACGATCACTCACGCGGCTGCTTCTTCTATTCAGGACAAGATCGATATCAGCGTTTATTTCCAGCCGACAACATCGGAGGATGAAATTTTGAATATTCAACAATCGTTGCAGGGACTTTCTCAGGTGCAAAGCGTGGATTATATCTCGCAGGATCAGGCACTTGCTACGTTTCAGCAGGCTCATCAAAATGATCCGACCGTCAGCCAGGCCATCAACGAACTTGATACCAATCCGCTTGAGGCGTCGCTTAATATCAAAGCAAAGGATCCAAGCCAGTATGGAATCATCAACACTTATTTGAGTTCGCCGAGCTTGGCTTCGTATATCGATACCATTAGCTATACGCAAAATCAGGACATCATCGATCGCTTGGCGAAAATCGTGCGTGATGTGGAGATCGGCGGCTGGATACTTACTATTTTCCTCGCGCTCATCGCCGGGCTTGTGGTGTTCAATACTATTCGTCTTGCTATCTACTCAAATCGCGAGGAGATCGGCGTGATGCGTGTTGTCGGCGCCTCTAATAGCTTGGTTCGCGGTCCGTATGTTGTTGAGGGAATATTATGGGGAGGAATAGCGACCGTCCTCAGTTTGATCATTGTTTCTCCGATTTTGTACTTTGTTTCGCCGTACTTGAATGAATTCATCCCGGGGTTGAATATTTTCCAGTATTTTTACACGCATATTTTCCAACTATTTTTCTACGAATTATTGGTTGGCATAATCATCGGAAGTCTCTCGAGTTTTTGGGCGGTGCGTCGTTACTTGCGTAACTAACCATGGATATTCCTCCGCGGCCATCTTTACCGGAAGGGATCGGGGATTCCCGCAAGCAGAAAGCAAAATTGCGGCTTGGCATAATTGCTTTGTCCGTAATCATCATTGGCGGCGTGTATTGGTATTTTGAGCGATCGTTCTCTTTGCCGTTTCAAAAGATAGCTTCCTTTGAATATGCAGCCACCACAAAGATCGAAAATACTTTTTCCGCGCCGCCGCCGTTGCAACAGATGCCAGATGGTTCTGCGAGGAGCGTCAATACGCTTACGCGCGCGGGTGTTATCAGTAGAACAAACCAGCAGCGCACGGAGAACGGTAATTTGCCCGCGCTTTCAGAGAGCGCCAGGCTTGATGATATTGCCACGTTGCGTCTTGATGATATGTTCGAGAAACAATATTTTGCTCACGTTGCGCCAGATGGCAGTAGCGCGCAAACGATCGCAAGCACCGTGAGATATTCCTATTTGGCACTCGGAGAAAATTTGGCACTCGGAAATTTTACATGGGATGCGGGGGTGGTGACCGCGTGGATGGGAAGTCCGGGGCACCGCGCGAATATTTTGGATACGCACTATTCGCAGATCGGCGTTGCGGTACGCGAGGGAATATTCCAGCATCAATCAACGTGGATCGCGGTGCAGGTATTTGGCAAGCCAACGTCGGATTGTCCATCCGCAGACGCGAGCACGAAGGAGAGCATCGATGCGGCGGAAGCACAGATCACCACGTTGGGCGCCGGACTCGAGCAATCGAAATCCGAAATAGAGGCGATGAGTCCTCGGTCGGGGCCGGAGTATAATCAGAAAGTTGCTGAATATAATGCCTCGGTCCAGCAATATAACGATCTCGTGAACCAGGCGAAGGTCATGATCGGACAATATGATGCCGAGGTTCAAGCGTTCAATGCCTGCTTGCAAAATTAGGCGCTGACCGCTGGTAAAAAGCATCTTTTTTTGTTATCATTCCGGTATATGACAGAAATCTCTCTTCGCGCTGAAGAAATTTTCCACATTGGGTCATTCCCAGTAACGAATGCCGTCATTTTGGCGTTCATGGTCTTTGTTTTACTTGGAACGCTCGCGGTCATTTTGAGGACGCGGCTTAAGATGCTCCCGGGAATGTTTCAGAATGTCGCGGAACTCATTATCGAGGGCGGACTCGATATCATGGATTCATTGCTTGGCAACCGAAAGACATCAGAAAAATATTTTCCATTAGTGTTCACCGTTTTTCTTTTTATTTTATTTTCAAACTGGCTTGGCCTTTTGCCGGGCGTGGGATCGATAACATTTACGCAGGGAGGCGTAACCGTCCCGTTCCTGCGCTCGCCCGCGAGCGATCTCAACTTTACTTTGGCGCTCGCGGTCATTGTGATAACATTCGTGAATGTGGCGAGTTCTCTCGCGATAGGTTTGAAGGGCCGCTTGTCGGTATTTTTCAATTTCAAGAGCCCAGTAGATTTTTTTATCGGAATACTTGAACTTGTGTCTGAGTTTGCTAAGATTATCTCGTTGTCATTCCGTCTTTTCGGGAACGTATTTGCGGGAGAAGTACTTTTGGCCATTATGGCCTTTTTGGTTCCTTACCTTGTCCCATTGCCATTTATGTTTCTTGAGGTATTCGTCGGATTCATCCAGGCCTTCGTGTTTGGTATGCTTGCGACGGTATTCATAGGAATGTCACTGGTGCATGGGGAGGGAGAAGAAGCCCATGCGTGAGCAAAGGTCGCACGAAAAAATAAATTACATTTTCATTTAACACTATGGACATAAACAGCATTCGGTTGATCGCAACGTTCGGCGTAATGGGCTTGGGCGCAATCGCTCCGGCAATCGCCATCGGTATGATCGGCTCAAAAGGCGTTGAGGCTATCGGCAGAAATCCAGAAGCAGCATCAAAGGTTCAGGGATTCGGTCTGCTCGCGATCGTATTCGCGGAAGCTATCACCATCTACACGTTGGTTGTCGCGTTGATCATCAAGTTCGTCGTCTAGTTTTTCTTTTTTGATTAAGATCATTATTTATATATGCAGCAACTATTATCACAATTAGGAATTGATTGGCGCCTGTTACTGAGTCAGGCGGTCAATTTTACGTTGCTTTTGATAGTGCTTCGTATTTATGCCTACGGACCCTTGATGAAGCTTATGAACGATCGTCGCCATAAGATCGAACAGGGATTGGTCAAGGCAGAAGAGGCGGAGCGGCGCTTGCATGAAGTGGATCAGATCGGAAAGGGAAAAATAAAACAGGCAGAGACCGAGGCCTTTAATATTCTTAAGAAGACCGATGCGGACGCGAAAGTTCTGGAGGCAAAGCTTTTGGCGGAGGCGCATCGAAAAGAAGATGAAGCGGTAAAGACCACTGCTGTGCGATTGCGAGCACAAGAAGAAGAATCGCGCCGCGGTTTGGAAAAAGAGGCCGCAGCTTTGGTGCGTTTGGCAATTACAAAAACCGTGGAGCTTTCGCCGGAAAAGATCGATGACGCGCTGATCGCAAAAGCGGTAACCCAGGCCAAACAAAGCGCATGAAGTACTCCGCTCATCTGTATGCTCGCGCGCTCGTGGAGGCTTTGAGTGAGTCGGAGGACGAGGCCGCCATCGGCAAAAATTTTTTGGAGCTTGTTAAGAAGAACAGCGACGAAGCTCACCTCAAGAAGATCCTCGATGAAGCTTCCCGTATGGCCCGTAGTAAAAGTGGTATTCGAAAGGTAACGATCGAGTCCGCGCGGGCGTTGAACGCTTCTCAGAGATCATTGATGGATCAATTTGTGCAGGCGCGTGATATCGTGGAGGAGCGAGTTGACCCAGAGCTTATTGCGGGAGTCAAGATCACTGTCAATGATGAGATGCAGTTTGATGGATCGTTAAAATATAAATTGAGCAGGGCGTTGGGAAATAGTTAGGAATGGTTGCTGACATTCCAAGATCATAAAGAACTCGGAATGTCAGAAACATAAAATACATGTCATACGAAATAATCGAAAAATTAAAAAAAGATATCGAGGGCTATAAAGAAAAGCCTGAGTGGCAGGAAGTCGGCCGCGTCATTGAAGTTGGCGACGGTATCGTAAAGATCATGGGATTGCGTAACGCGGTCAGCCAGGAAATTTTGATCATCGAAGGTTCACAAGGTGATCGCGCAGCGTTGGCTTTGAACTTAGAGGAAGAATCCATCGGTGCGTTGGTGCTTGGCGATTTTCTTTCTATCTCGGTTGGCAATACGGTTCGTCGCACGGGCGATGTGCTTTCCATCGAGGTTGGCGAGGAACTCATCGGACGTGTTATCGACCCATTGGGCGTTCCGCAGGATGGACAAGGTCCTGTGTTCAAGGCCGGCGCAAAGGTTCAGCGCAATCCGCTTGAAGCTCCCGCGCCTTCCGTGCTTGATCGCGAATCGGTGACGGTTCCGATCCACACCGGCATTAAGGCCATCGACGCTTTGATCCCGATCGGTCGTGGACAGCGCGAACTTATCATTGGTGATCGCCAAGTGGGCAAGACCGCCGTCGCGCTCGACACCATTCTGAATCAAAAGAACGATAAGGGCCGAAAAACCCCGATCTGTATTTACGTTGCCATCGGACAAAAAGAATCAAAAATTGTCAAAATCGCGGAGACGTTAAAAAAATTCGACGCGTTCAAATATAGCATCATCGTTTCCGCCTCTGCCGCCTCATCCGCCGCTATGTGGTACTTGGCCCCGTATGCCGGTGCCGCCATCGGCGAATATTTCCGCGATAAGGGCGAGGACGCATTGATCGTGTACGATGATCTTTCCAAGCACGCGTGGGCATATCGTCAGATCTCATTGTTGTTGCGCCGTCCACCGGGCCGCGAAGCGTATCCTGGCGATGTGTTCTATCTTCACTCGCGATTACTCGAGCGCGCCGCTCGTCTTTCCAAAGAGAAGGGAGGAGGCTCACTCACTGCGTTGCCGATCGTTGAAACGCAGGCAGGGGACGTTACCGCCTACATTCCAACCAATATCATCTCAATCACCGACGGCCAGATTTTCTTGGAAAGCGATTTGTTCTATCAAGGCCAGCGCCCGGCACTGAATGTCGGTATCTCCGTGTCTCGCGTGGGATCATCCGCGCAAACAAAAGCCATGAAGAAAGTTGCCGGTAAGCTGAAGCTTGCGCACGCGCAGTTCCGCGAACTCCAGGCCTTCGCCCAGTTTGCTACTGACGTTGATGAGAACACCCGCAAGAGAATTTTGCAGGGACAAAAGATCAACGAAGTTCTGAAGCAGGACTATCTCGATCCGGTACCATTCGAAGAACAGGTCTGTATATTTTACGCGGTCTTGAACAACTATTTTGAGAGCGTTGCCGTTGAAGATGTTAAAAAAACCGAGACCGGCCTGGTTGAGCATCTTCGCACCTTGCACGAGGATGATATCTTGAAGCCGATCCGTGAGACTGGTTTGTTTGAAGCCGAGACCGAAGAAAAATTAAAGTTGGCAATAAACCGCTTTTTAGCAAAATAAATCTCGAACAGACATTATGGAATCCGGACAAAATCTCAAGCGACGCATGAAGAGCGTCCAGAATATCGGGCAGATCACGAAGGCCATGGAGCTCGTGGAAGCCACGAAGATGCGCAAGAGTCAGGAGATCGCGCTGAACTCCCGTCCGTACGCGTATGCGGCGCTTGAGATGCTTGGCGTGCTCGCGGCTGTTCATGCAAATGAACAAGATGTGCAGTTGCCGGAGATTTTGCTTCAACGCCCGGTCGCGCGCACGGTTTTTTTGCTTATGGCGTCGGACAAGGGTCTCGCCGGTTCCTTCAATAGTTCAGTATTCAGAAAGTTTGAGAATTATATAAAGACGAACCATATCGATCTCGGCGATAAAAAATATTCCTTTGTTGCCGTCGGCCAGAAGGCAAAAAGTTACCTTGAGCATCGCGGTTTGAATATGGTCGCATCATTCTCTCGTTTGGGTGACGCGATGGCCGAGGAAGAGATAGACCCGATTTCGGAATTCCTCATTGCTGGCTACATCGCCCATGACTTTGATGAAGCAATCTCATTCTCCACAAACTTTGTGACCGCGCTTCGCCAGGAGGTATTTATCCGTCAGATCCTGCCGATCAGTTTTGAAAAAATAAAAGAGAGTATAGAGCTACTGATTCCTGAAGCAGGGAAGTATTCCCAATATCTTGGTTCGGCGGAGAAGCTTGAAGAAAAGAAGCATGAAGAATATACTATCGAGCCGTCGGCAAAGGATGTGCTTGATATGCTCGCGCCGAAGCTTTTGAAGATCCGAGTCTATCACGCTATCCTGGAGGCCAACGCATCGGAGCACTCGGCCCGTCGCGTGGCGATGAAGAACGCTTCCGAGAATGCTGCCGACCTTTCCGCTAAATTAACGATGGTCTATAATAAATCGCGTCAAGCGGCCATGACCGCACAGATCATCGAGATCACTTCGGGCGCACAATCACTATAAATAATCATGGCAAACAATCATAAAAAAGGAATAGTAGTACAGGTCATCGGCCCGGTCGTCGATATTGATTTTGGCGCGGAGAACGCACTGCCGCCGATCTATAACGCGCTTCATATCAAGCTCGGTGACAAAGAGATCACCGCGGAGGTTGTAAAGCATTTGGAACCGGGCAAGGTCCGCGCGATTTCCATGTCCACCACCGACGGTTTGAACCGCGGCGCCGAAGTCACCGATACGGGCAAACTGATCGAAGTTCCGGTGGGCGACGAGACCCTCGGCAATATGTTCGATGTTCTTGGAAATCCGCTCACGGAAACAAAGGCAACCTTTAAAAAATATTTACCGATCCACCGTGATGCTCCAAAATTCACCGAGCAGGCGACTAAGGTAGAGATCTTTGAGACCGGCATTAAGGTCATCGATCTTATTTGTCCGTTCATCAAGGGCGGTAAAGTTGGACTCTTCGGCGGCGCTGGTGTGGGCAAGACCGTTTTGCTTCAGGAGCTTATCCGCAACGTAGCTGAGGTCGGCGGCGGTTATTCCGTGTTCGCTGGTGTTGGAGAGCGCTCGCGCGAAGGAAACGATTTGTATAACGAAATGAAGGATTCGGGCGTGCTCGGCAAGACCGCGCTTGTGTTCGGACAGATGAACGAAGTGCCGGGTGCCCGCGCGCGCGTGGCGCTTTCGGCGCTTACGATGGCGGAGTACTTCCGCGACGAAGAAGGCAAAAACATTTTGCTCTTTATCGACAATATTTTCCGTTACTCACAGGCGGGTTCTGAGGTATCCACATTGCTTGGCCGTATGCCGTCGGCGGTGGGCTATCAGCCAACGCTCGCGAGCGAAATGGCAGAGCTCCAGGAGCGCATCACTTCCACCACCAAAGGTTCTATCACTTCCGTGCAGGCCGTGTATGTTCCCGCGGACGATTTGACCGATCCCGCGCCGGCAACCACGTTCTCTCACTTGGATTCTACGATCACGCTTTCCCGTTCCTTGACCGAAATTGGTATCTATCCAGCCGTTGATCCATTGGGTTCAAGCTCTACCGCGCTTGATCCGAAGATCGTGGGTAAGGATCATTATCAAGTCGCGCGTGATGTGCAGAAGACGTTGCAGCGCTACAAGGAGCTTCAGGACATCATTTCCATTTTGGGCATTGAAGAACTTTCCGAGACCGATCGATTGACCGTTGATCGCGCGCGCAAGATTCAGCGCTTCCTTTCTCAGCCATTCTTCGTCGCTGAAGCGTTCACTGGCGCTTCGGGTAAATATGTCCCGCTTGCGGAAACCATCAAGAGCTTCCGTGACATCCTGGATGGAAAGTATGATGACCAACCGGAAGAGAATTTTTATATGAAGGGAGGCATAGAAGAGGTCAGCGCCCTCAAAAAATAATATTAAGCATCCCGTCTCGCGGGTAAGAACTATCATGAAACTCGGCGTATATTCACTTCAAAAAGTTTTATTCCAGGGCGATGCAACATCAGTGAATTGCAATACTCGTTCGGGCGAGATCACGATCCTTGATCACCACGAGGCGCTTATTTCTGTTTTGGAAAAGGGAATCATTACTATTGTTGATGAAGATAAGAAAGAGTGGTATATTCCGGTAATTTCTGGATTTCTTGAAATAGATTCGGGAAGCCAAGTAAAAATTTTAGCTGAGGTGATATAGCATGTTGAACGGTATTGAGTATCTATTAGATCTTAACAAACGGCACTCAGAACGCTTTAGTTCAGAAGCTGAGCGTGGGGAGCGGCGTCTTTATCGTAGCCGACATCCGCTTGAGATCATTGCTTTTAAGTGCATGGACGGACGATTAAATTTGTCAGTGATGACAAAAACCGCGCCGGGTATCATTCAACCAATGCGCAACGTGGGAGCAAAATTCAGATTGGGATGGCCATTTATGAGAGAAACGATGGCCGAGCATTATGAATATGCCTTAAAACAGGGTCGTTCCTGTCTTGCGATTGCTACCTATCATTATTCTCGTGGCGATATCAATCGTGGATGCGCTGGATTTAAGGGGGATGTTAACGCGGCACGCGCGTTTGCTTCGGGACTAAAAAAAGATCATTTGTACGTCTTTGGGGATGGCGCTGCGTTTTATACTATCTTGGTCGGACTTGAGACCGACTTGGACGCTCTCATTCTCCATGGTGATAACGAAGATGACATGGTTGATGTTTCAACGCTTACTGATGTTTCAATTGAAGACTTGAAGGCACTATTGCGGCGATTGTATCCAAAAATGTCGAACGAGATGCTTCGTGATTTCCTTCCGCTTATTGTTGGAAATATCGAGCATATCAAAGAAGTTCGCGTCGCGAATCGTCCCGTTGCTGATATCACTCATCGAGAATGGGTTCTGGCGTTCGGTCGTGGGTTTGATTGGTTCCATGAGCCAAACACCGCGATCATCGTTGGTCCGTTTGACCCTGAACCTGAACATCCACTCGTCACTGCCAGTGAATTACTGCTTCATAATTTAAATGAAGGGAGAATTCCCCGAGAGGCTGGCGTAGTATTGGTTTCTTCTGCGCCTTATCGGTATCGTGCCGGCTATGACCAAAAGGCAGCTATCTTGAAAGCGCAGTGGCATAATGAATTTGCCATGAAGATCATCGCGGAAAAGGTTCCTGATCTTCTTCCGTATCTGGCACAGCTTACCGCCGTCATGAACACGGAGACCCGGGCACTTGAAGTGATCGCTCGAGTAGAAGCTCCCATATCTGTCGCGGTTTAATGTTAGTAAAGGCCCGAGAGTAATCTCGGGCCTTTTTTTGCTATACTATAAGCATGAAAAAAGCCGCTATCATTTTAGCGATCGTTATTGCCATATTACTTGGCGTTTTTGTGTTTTATAACCCGGCGCATGGTCCCACCGTGCCACCAAGGGAGCAGGCCAAACTATCGTCCGATGGAAGGCTGGCGGTCACTTCCTTGCACGCCGGCGATTCCATAACTTCACCGCTTACGGTTACAGGAACAGTGACCGGCGGCGGTTGGTTCTTTGAGGCTACATTTCCGGTCAAGATCGCGGATGGAGATGGCCGGATAATCGGTATCGGTTTTGCTCAGGCGCAGGCGGATTGGATGTCCACCAGTTCGGTGCCATTCACGGCGATCGTAAATTTCAGCAAGCCACGCTATGCAACGGGCACGGTTTTGTTATCAAAAGATAATCCATCGGGAGAGCCAGCTAATGACGCATCGCTTAGCATTCCTATTAAATTTTAATTAAATTATTTTTTTGTATGAACTTCGAAAATCCCCAATTGCAACAGGAAAAAAATGAACAGTTTGAGC
>VFSW01016079.1_pt1 | contig 10237 bp, 10 predicted proteins | sample 5358111 | NCBI WGS metagenome assembly VFSW01 (sample SAMN11554181, study PRJNA540505) | mine drainage metagenome | isolation source: sediment from site ElyBrook_90M | place: USA: Ely Copper Mine, Vershire, VT | collected 2017
CTTTCATGAAGTCGGCGAAGGGCACAAGGATAGGCAGGGCAAGCACTCCGCCGACAAGGCCCGCAAGGCTCAGGCGTCGTACCGCCACCAGACGCGCCTCGCGCGGCACTGAGAAGAAGCGGACGATCGCCCAGCCGCCACAGAACAGCCCATCAAAGTATGCGACTTCCGGGAAACCCGCGAACAGCGAGAGGGCGAGTGCGATGGCTGCGACGTACCAACCCTTGCGCGAAGTGCTCGTGGCGTTGTCGTAGATGATTTCGATGCCGAGTATCAACATCGGCAGGAACGCAATGGGGTTCAGCACCGCATTGCCCAGCCACGAATAGGTGCCATTCAGTGCGAAGAGCACGCCCACGCCGGTGGCGACAAAAGTGGGCATCGAGAGTCGCTTGGCGAGGAAGTAGGTGGAGACGCCCGCGATGACCTCGAGCGAGGCGTGAAACGAGAGCAAGCCGCTCGGCAACGCGAAGAGCACCGTCAGCGGGAAGAGCGCGGCAGACTGCATCTCTCCCGCGAGGGGTTGACCGAGCCCCTGGAAGTAGTTCCACCAGGGCAAGTGACCATGGAGCAGGTCCATCGCGGCGACGTGACCCAGCGACTGGGTGATGTAACCGACGTTCGGGTCGATCATCGGACGTCCGCAGGTCACGTTGCAGAGAATTCGAGAGATTCCCGCGGTCCACGAGATGGGGTTCACGTTGGCGAGGCCGACGAGGAAGAGAATGTTGCCGAAGAGGACGCACCCGACGATCACGAGAATCGGTGTCGTAGACGCAGGGAGTCTCCGGTAGCTGGCGACGAGACTCGCCCACGCGTTGTTCACGGTCACAGGTTACAAGAACGCTTCAGCGCGCCACGGTTGGTCGTCAGTCCCACTGGTGGCGGTAGTACACCGTTTCACCGAGCAGCAGGAGCGATTCGGGGAAGTAGGGGTCCTTGAAAGTGCCAAAGATGTCCCAGCGGCGGATGAACCGATTTCGGTCATCGAGCGGGTCGAGGTCACCCCGCGATGAACTCACGTGGTGATACAGGCGCACGTCGGGGGTGTAGACAACGTAGCGCCCATCATCCTGGCTTCGAAGACAGATGTCGACGTCGTTCATGACGACCTTGAGGTCTTCGTCCATTCCACCAAGTGACTCCCAGAGTTCGCGGCGGATCATCTGGACCGCGCCCGTGACGGCCGCGACATCGCGCGTCGCCAGGCTGAACTCGTCCGGGTGGGGGTAGTTCGAGTCAGTGCGCAGGTGCTGGGGGTAGGGAGCGATCACGATGCTTTCGTGCTCTCGACGCCCATCTTGGTCAAGCAGGCAGGCGCCAACGATACTGATGTCTGGCTGCGAAGCTAGACCCACCATCTGTTCGAGCCAATCGGGCGTCACGAGGATGGTGTCGTTGTTCAACGTGACCACGAACTGCGCGTTCGAATGGCGGATGCCCTTGTTGACGATATGTGCGTAGTTGAACGCTCCAGGGCAAGGGACCACTCGGTATTTGGTCTTCTTAAAGTACTCGAGCGTGGCGGGTTCCTTGGAATCGTTGTCGAGGATGATGATGTCGTAGTTGCTGTACGTCGTCTTCTCCTCGATCGCGTCGATGCACTGGCGAACGAGGTCGATGCGGTCACGCGTTGGGATGACGATGTCGATCGACGGGGCGGGATGAGGGGCATGAAGGCGCCAGTGCACGAGCGTGCCGAGGGCGCCTGGTGTCACTTCGCCGTGCATGCCCCGTCGCTCAAGGGCCTTTCGAACCACGCGACACGTGTCCTCGCTCATATGTGCTGCATCAAAGGAGATCTCCGATCGCCCCGCCGGCAAGACAGCGGTCACGTGTCGAAAGTGCGCGCCTGACTCTTTGAGTCGAAGGTAGGCATCGTGCTCGAACGCCCAACCGGCGTCGAGAATGAAGCCACCGATGCGCGCGAGCGTCGCGCGGCGAACTAACGCCGGTCGCCCGACACAGTTGTAACTGAGGAGTGTGTGCGGGCCAACGCCGGCCGACTTGAGAATCGGCGTGAACGGGTTTGGACCGTTCTCGTCGGCGAAGACGACGTCATCCTCGGGTGCGGCAACGCTCAGCAGGGCAGCGAGCGTCACCGACTGGTTCGCCTCGCTGACCGAGGCGTCCACGATGAAGATCCATTCGCAGGTTGAGGTGGCGAGTACTTCATTGAGCGCGATGATGCTGGAAACGGCACTCTCAAGGGATTCGTCGAGTGCGAATGTGGACACGTTCGCGAACTGCTGGTGGACCTCGATGAGTGTGGGGTCGAGTGAATGACGAGGGATCCGATAATTCACCGGGAAGTAGGTCTGTCGCGCAGCGGTCTTTTGGGACTGGACGACGACCGGCTCGACAATTGTCGGAGCGGGCTTGTTGCGAAGTGATCGGACGAGGCGCAGGAGCGGACGACCAAAGAGGCGCGCCGTCTTATAACGAAGGGTGTCCTCACCGAGCATTCGCCCGATCACGCGCTGGAGCACGTTGCCCGAAACCGAGCGAATACTGTCGTGGAATTTCGCCCAACGTCGCTTGATGTCGCGGTCACTGAGAAGAGTGGCACCTTCCGCATCGAAGCGTGGAAAACCTGACACTGTGATGATCCTTCGCTCGACGATGATTGACGCTCATATGGTGAGCCTCGACAAATTTAGTTGAGTCACCTGTAGTTCGCGTATCGCAACGGACAAAACCGCCCACGTCAAGCAAATCGTGACCCATCGGGCATCGAGGGCGTTGGCAAACGCATGGTTCCACTCGTGTCAGTGGCCCACTGATGCACCGATATGGGCAACCACCGGATTGGTGACACTATGGAGTCATGAAGTCATCTCGAACAATTAGGGCCCTGGTGGTGTTAAGTTTGTTCATCGGCATCCTCAGCGTGATCTCGATTGGTGGACCTTCGCAATCCACTTCGGCCGCGACCGGGGTGACGTGCAATCTCCAGAGGTTTGCGGCGTCGAGTTCCATCTCGACACGCCCCGGTGGCACGACCGTGCGGGTGGTGATGTTGAGCCACGTCTTTCCTACGTGCCAGTGGTCAACGGCGACGCGCTACCAGTTTCTTGACGCCGTGTCTCGCCCGATTGGTAACCCGGTCACGTACCCGGGCGCGCGTGCAACTCGTTTGAATTCCACGTTCCAGGTCGTCCAGAACATCAGCACCACCGAGGGTGTCCTCTGCACCTCGAAGGCGGCGGCGTTTCTGGCTGTGATCGCGCCAGGTTCTCGTCGGGTCGTTCGTCTGGCGTCGAGCGTCGGGGTGTGCGTGGGCGGCACGACGAAGTGGACCACCGTGGATTCAGTGAGCTTTCCCGTGGCCACGCGATGCGCACCGTCGTCGCTCAGACTGAGTATCGGACAGTCCCAAGGGGCGGCGGGAACGATCTATTACCCGTTGGTCTTCACCAACACCGGAGGTGTTGCCTGCACGATTTCGGGGATTCCTCGGGTCCAGCCCTCGACGGGAACCTCCCAGAGCTCACCTCACACCGCCGTGGGGCCCGCAGCGGGGCTTCGAGACTTCAGCTCCTCCGGGTACGGGCAAGCCATTCGCCTGGCGCCTCGCGCACAGGCCAGTGCCGCATTCGGCGTCGCCGAGAGCGGCAATTTTCCAACGTCACGGTGCAAGCCCGCGACGTTCACCGGGGTGAGCATTCTGGTTGGAGGAATCGGTCAGTGGTGGACACCTCTGAAGAGTTCGACCTGCACAAAGCTGGAGAGCACCTTTGTCTCAGGCGTCGTGCCCACGAACACCGGCGCACCCCCGCAGTGACGACGAGGGCTGCGTGTTCGTAGTATGACCACATGGACCTAGGACTGAAAGACCTCTCGATTCTCATCACTGGCGGAACAGACGGGTTGGGGCTCGCACTCGCGCGAAAGTTGGTAGGCGAAGGGGCCAACGTCGCAGTGTGTGGTCGTGACCGCGCACGCCTTGACGCCGCGCAGACCGAGCTCGGTGGTGATGCACTGTGCTTCGAAGCCGACGTCACTCGAGAAGGCGAACTCGATGAATTCGTGAACGCGGCGTTGTCTCGTTTCGGGCGTCTTGATGGTGCGGTCAACAATGCGGGTCGCTCAGCGGGCTCTTCTATCGCTTCGTCCGATGACCAGGCGTGGCGCGATGATTATGAACTGAAGGTCATCGCCGCCTTGCATATGTCGCGGGCGGTGTTGCCGGCCTTGGAAGCGTCCAAAGGCGCGCTACTCAATGTCTTGGCGATCATGGCGCGCTCACCCCAAGCCAACTCGACGCCGACGACGGCGTCGCGGGCGGCGGGTCTGGCGATGACCAAGGCCATGGCCAACGAGGTCGGTCCGCGAGGTGTTCGGGTGAACGCCATCCTGATCGGACTCATCGAATCAGGCCAGTGGGTGCGCGCGGCACACCAAGCGAACATGGACCTTAACGACTTCTATGAGCGCATGGCGAAGAATGCGGGGATACCACTCGGACGCATCGGCCGAGCAGAGGAGTTTGCGGACCTGGCGGCGTTCCTCCTCTCACCGCGGGCGAGTTACATCACGGGTGGCGGGGTCAGCGTCGACGGCGGTCTCTCGCCGGTCATCTAGGAATGTCAGCGCGCGGCGTCCATGAGGATGCCATCGATTGAGTCGATTATCAGGTCGAGTTCAGGCGTGGGCATGTACGTGCGACGCAGGTCAATTAGGGTCGTCAGTGCAGTGACATCAACGCGGCCGTCGCCGATCAGTCCGCTCGGGTGCTATGAGAGACAGGCGTAGTGCTCGCGGGCTTGGGTCTCGTCGAGTTCAAGGAGTTGCCGCGCCGCGTTGACGACCTCTGATAGTCGCTCGCCGGCGAGGATGTCGCGCGCGGTCTCGAGGATTATGTCGCAAAAGCGTCGATGCGCGATATTCGTTGCGTCATCCTCGTTGGGTGATGCGGCAATCACGGTTCCTAAATATGGGCCCAACACGCCTACTTCGCTGACGGTGCTGCAGCCGAAGCCCCTCGCGCGTATCTCATTTCCCGCGTTCAGCACCGTCGCGGCGCAGTGCGAAGCGACCAGGGCGGTCGCTCGTTGTGGTGTTGATCCAAGCGCGTCGAGCTCGTAACTAGTGGGTTCGAGTCCGCAGCGCGCGAGAAGCTCATAGGCAACGAACGCGAAGCCCGATTGGGGGACGTCGACTCCTACGACGTTGCCTCTAACTTGTTCAACCGTGCTCAAGTGCGGACCAATGGTCAGTGAAAGGCCCACGCCGCGATCGACGGCGGCCAAGATCCGTACCGGAATGGTTCGCCCCAATGGATTCTTCGACAAATACTGATACGCGAGGACGTTGTCGGGACTCGTGAAGAGAAGATCGAGCTCTCCTCGCTCGAGTGATTGGAACTGCGCCGGTGACGACGTCACGAGCGATTCGCGCACATCAAGACCCGCGCGTTCAAAGGCTTTCGATTCACGGGCCACGTGAATGAGGATCGAAGGTGTGAAGGTCCCTACGGTGAGTTGACGTTGGGTCATCGCGCAATGTTGGCACACCCGTCGCACACGTGGTGCGTCTAGAGGGTCTGCACCACCGAGCCACGGGTGAGATTTTTTCAATGGAATCTCGACCGCTCTCCTTCTTTTGACTCGTCACGGTACCGTGACTGTCACACATGTTACAGATACCCGTATGCTGCTGATATGCACGTGGCCACTGCAGCATTCGATCTCCCCGCGACGCGGTTACGGAACGTGAGTGGCTCATGACGAGTACTACCTCGAAGTCGCAGCGCGCGCGAACGCGAAACGAAATGCTCTCCCTTGAAGAGAGTGTGGGTTTTCGATTGAGTCGCGTTGCGCGAGCGCGAAGGCGAGCGTGGTGCGATGAACTTGACGCCCTGGCGGTGACCCCCGCGCAAGCATCGGCACTTCGTGCACTCGTTGAGTGTCCCGAGTTATCGTTGCGCGCACTCGCTCGCACGCTGGGTACCGACCCCATGTCGGTCAAGCGATGTGTCGACGATCTCGAGAAGCGTGATCTGGTGAGGAGTACTACTGCACCGGGTGACCGACGGCCTCGCGTCCTTAATGCCACGCGGTCCGGGCGAGAACTCGCGCGAGAAATTGATCGGCGGGTTCGCCTCCACGAGGCGTCTCTTCGCGAAGTTTTGGGATCAACGAACTACGAGACGCTGATGGCGATACTCAGCCGCCTTGAGCAACATCTGGAGCTTGATGGGGCGCCCTTTGGCGTGACCGAGACGAGGAGCGAGCGTTTATGAGCGATGACCTGCAACAAACTGGCGAAGTGTGGGACAAGCGATATGGGGAACATCCGTGGTCGGTGGTCCCTGATGAGCGTCTCGTGGATCTGGTCGCTCCTCTCAGGGTGGGACGTGCGCTCGACCTGGGTTGTGGCACGGGCCGCAACGCTCTCTGGCTCGCTCGTCAGGGTTGGCGGGTCACCGGTGTTGACGCGTCGCAGGTGGGTCTGCAACTCGCCGCAGATCAAGCGGGTCGAGAGGGTCTCGTACTGACCCTCGAGCGGGCCGATCTACTCGCTTATGAGGCGCCGCCCGAGTCCTTTGATCTCGTGGTCATCTCAAACATCCACCTCGCGCCTGAGCATCGACAAGGGCTCTTCGCGCGCGCAGCCCACGCTGTCGCGCCGCGGGGGCACCTCTATATCGCGGGTCACCACGTCGACGCCTTCGGACTTGCGGGCCCACCGGCGCGCGAACGTCTCTATGACGAGGCCATGTTTCGCGACGGCTTCGTCGGCTTCACCACCGAAGTGCTCGAGCGTCGAGAGACAGTGTCTGACGCTGACCTGGCTGATGACGTGGTTCTCGTGTTCTGGGCCACAAGACAATCTGATGAGAGTGAGTCACGCGAATGAGTGAAAAGATGAGTAACGAGAAGGCTGCTCGTGAGCGGCGAGGCTTCGCTCTGGCCGTTATCGCTGCGGCGCAGCTCATGGTGATGCTCGACCTCACGATCGTCAACGTGGCTCTGCCATCGATTCAGGGCAATCTTCACTTCTCGACGACCAATCTCACCTGGGTGATCGATGCCTACGTGCTCGTGTTCGGAGGGTTGTTGCTACTCGGTGGGCGAGCCGGAGACATCTTTGGACGCAGGCGCATGTTCTTCGTGGGCATCGGGCTCTTCGCGCTCGCGTCTCTGGCCGGGGGACTCGCGACCTCGCAACTCCTGCTCGTCATCGCTCGCGCCGTACAGGGCATCGGCGCGGCAATCGCTTCACCAACGGCATTGGCGCTCATCGCGGTGACCTTTCCCGAAGGACCGGCTCGGAATCGAGCGATGGCGGTGTACGCGAGCATGACCGCGGCGGGGGGCGCCACGGGCCTATTGCTCGGCGGAGCGTTGGTCGAGGCCGCTTCGTGGCGCTGGGTCTTCTTCGTGAACGTGCCGATAGCGATACTCGTGATGGCCGCCACCCCGATTGCCCTACCCAAGATTGACGGTCACGGAGGTCGTCTCGATGTGCCTGGCGCCGTCACGGTTTCAGGGGCGATTGCCTTGTTGGTGTATGGCCTCGTGCGCGCGCCGGATGCGGGGTGGAGAGCGCCCGCGACGTTGGCGTCCTTCGCGGCTGGTGCACTGCTGCTCGTGGCATTCATAGTTATCGAGCGACGTAGTAGTCAACCGCTCATCCCGCTCGGCTTCTTGCGCCACCGTAATCGCATGGGTGGCTACGTGATGATGATGCTCATTGGCGCGTCTTTGTTGTCATTGTTGTTCTTCTTGACCCAGTTTCTCCAAGAAGTCCTGCATTACAGCTCACTGCGCGCGGGCGCTGCGTATCTGCCCGTTCCGGTGATGGTCGCTTCGACCAGCATCTTTCTATCGCATCGAATAAGGAAGTATGGCGTACGCATCTTCATCACCCTTGGCCCTTTGTTCGTGGCGAGCGGGATCTTTTGGGCCTCGTTCTTGAACGCGTCTTCGTCGTATGTCCACGTTTTTGGACCGCTCGTGGTGTTCGGACTTGGAATGGGATTCTCGTTCGTGCCGCTCACTTTGAACGCGGTGTCGTCGGTGCGCAATCATGAGCAGGGACTGGCGTCGTCACTACTTAACACCAGCCAACAGATTGGTGGGTCCCTCGGTCTTGCGGTCCTAGTGACCGTGGCGGCGACCGTACGCAGCCATCAACTGGCGCTTGCTTCGAAGGCGCACGGTTCGACCGCGACCCAGGTCCACGCTCAGATCGACGCCGCGGTGCACGGGTTCCAAGCGGCCCTGCGGGTGGGTGCGTTGAGTTCGTTGCTCGCGTTCTTCATTGCGCTCTTGGTCATTCGAACGCCGGCCGCTCTTGAGGTGCCGACCCAGACGCCCGCGGGCGCGCACCTCGGCGCATAGACCCGGGGTCAGGGGTGCAGGCCGTCCTCGTGGTTGAAGTGGGCGCTTGGCTCGAGCTGGAAGGTCGCGTGCTCAATCTCAAAATGGGTGACGAGACACTCCTGGAGTGCGTCGAGGACGCGAGGAGCGTGTCCGCTCGAGAAGCAGTGGTCCTCGACAACAACGTGCGCGGACATCGCAACTAGTCCCGAGGTGACCGTCCACGCGTGAAGGTCGTGCACATCAAGGACGTGGGGGACTTCGAGAAGATGGTCGCGCACGTCATCCAACACCAACTCATCGGGTGTCGCTTCGAGGAGTATTCTGCCCGCATCGCGAAGAAGGCCCCACGAGCTTCGCGCCATGAGGGCCGCTACGAAGAGTGAGGCGACCGCGTCAGCTCTCACCCAGTGGGTGAACATGATCGCAATCCCCGCGAGCGCCGTGCCGACGAATGCGTATAAGTCGGTCATGATGTGAGCCGACACCGCGCGCACGTTGAGGCTGGACTGATTCGCCTTCGCGAGCGTCCAGGCGGCGACGAGATTCACCGCGGCGCCGATGATCGCCACGATGAGTAGGGGAGAACCATTTACCTGGTGTGACGTGATGAGGCGTTGGACGGCTTCGACCGTTATGAAGAGGCCAATGGCCGCCAGGGTCACGCCGTTGGCGAGCGCCGCCAGGATCTCGGCGCGCTTGAGGCCGAATGTCCACTTGATGTCTGATGGTCTGGCGGCGAGGTGGATGGCCCACGCACTCAGCGCCAGTGCGGCGACGTCGGTGAGCATGTGCCCGGAGTCGGCGTACAGCGCGAGAGAATCCTCTATGACCGCGGTGACGAATTCCGCCACCAGGAATGACGTGATGAGAGCTAGCGCGACGAGTACGAGACGCATGTCGGTGTCTCGAGAGACGGTGGCGTGCTCGTGGTGGTGTGGTTCGTTCACGGGGCTCCCAGCGCTGACTCGCTCATCGTAGGCCGTGGACCCACTCGGCGAGAAACCATCTCCGTTCGAGGACGACGCACTCGCTCAGGCGCCGAGGATTCTCGCGATATCTCGCATTCGATCAGGCGCCGCGCGCCACCACATCCATCGTCCGCGACGCTCGCCGACAATGAGGCCGGCTTCGGCGAGAATGCGGGTGTGGTGCGAGATGGTGGGTTGACTCTTCGCGAGTGGCTCTTCCAGCGCGCAGCTGCACACTTCGGATTCCGACGCGATCATTGAGAGCATCCGCAGCCGCACGGGATCGCTCAGCGCGGAGAAGATCTGGGCGATATCGGATGCCTCCGTTTCGGACATCTCCACGTGCGCGAGTGGACTACAACACGCGACCACGTCGGCGTTCACGGTGATTGTCTTGTGTTGTGCCATATTGAGCATCTTAGTATTGACAATCATCGATACACGAACTAGCCTCTTTCATTGACAGACATCAATTTGAGAGGAATCCATGTCACGACTGCAATTGGCGCTCAACGTTTCGAACCTCGAAGAAGCAGTGTCGTTCTATTCGAAGTTCTTCAAGACCGAACCGGCGAAGGTGCGTCCGGGCTACGCCAACTTCGCGATTGGCGAGCCGCCACTCAAGTTGGTGCTCTTCGAGAACCCTGCAGCAGCCGGAACGATCAACCACCTCGGGGTGGAGGTCTTTTCGAGCGAAGAGGTGGTCGACGCCACGACGTATCTGGGCGGGCAAGGCTTCGACACCGACATCGAGGTTCAGACATCGTGTTGTCACGCTGTTCAGGACAAGGTGTGGGTCGATGGTCCTGACGGGTCTCGCTGGGAGGTGTACACCGTGCTCTCAGACGTAGTGCCGAGCGAAGGTGCGAGCGAGTCTGAGCTTTGTTGTGTCCCCGAGCCCCTCAGCATTACCACCAAGCCGGTCGCGTGTTGTTGACG
>VFSW01016080.1_pt1 | contig 10237 bp, 7 predicted proteins | sample 5358111 | NCBI WGS metagenome assembly VFSW01 (sample SAMN11554181, study PRJNA540505) | mine drainage metagenome | isolation source: sediment from site ElyBrook_90M | place: USA: Ely Copper Mine, Vershire, VT | collected 2017
TGAATTCACGGACATCCGCTTGCGCTCGACCGGATGGCGTCCCACCGGGCGCGCAATCGAAAAGCGTTCACGTGCGACCAATCCGCGCACCACCGCGAGATAGATCTTGCTCACCGTGCGCTCCTTGAACTGGCGCGCCAGCTCCATCCGCGCAAACGGCGTCCGCGCGCATACCATTAAGCCCGCCGTATCATTGGCCAGCCGATGTACGATTACCGGGCGCATACCGCCGCCGGGCTCAGCCAGCGCCGCCATCTCGGGAAAGCGCGCGAGCAACGCGTCGACCAGCGTGCCGCCGGGATGCCCGGGTGCGGGATGGACCGTCATGCCGGCCGGCTTGTTGACGACCACGATCTCGTCGTCGGCGTAGAGGACTTCGATTGCGGGCGCGTCCGCAATCGCGTCTATATGATTGGCCGACGTTGCCGCCCCCGCCATCGCAGGGGGATGCTCGATTTCGACGGTGTCGCCGGCGCGCACGGTGTCGGCCGCCCGCGCAGGCGCGCCGTTTAAGCGCACCAGGCCGGCTCTGATCATGCGCGCGGCCTGCGAGCGGGAAAATTCCGCGCCGAGCTCGGCGGCGACGAAGACGTCAAGCCGTATCCGCCCGGGGGCCGAATCGACCGTCAGCGTGCGCGCAGTCACGGTGCGACTATATCAGCCGCGGCGATTCGGGGCCGCGCGGATGCGGCGGCAGGCTACAGCCGATAGGGCGCCGGATGGCTTTTCTCGTAGGCCGCGATCTCCTTGTCGTGGCTCAGCGTTAGCGCCACGTCGTCGAGCCCCTCGAGAAAACACTTCTTGGGGAACGGATCGATATCGAAGTGCGCCGACCAGCCGAATTTGTCCGCGACCGTTTGTGCGGGAAGGTCGATGGTCAATTCGTATCCGTCGTGGCGCTTGATGGCCGCGAAGACGGCATCGACCTCTTCGGGCTTGAGGATAATCGGCAGGAAGCCGTTCTTGAGCGAGTTGTTGCGAAAGATGTCGGCGAAGGAGGTCGCGATCGCCGCCTTGAAGCCGAAGTCAGTCAGCGCCCACACCGCGTGCTCGCGCGAACTGCCGCAGCCGAAGTTGGCCCGCGCGACCAGGATCGACGCGCCCTTGAAGCGCGGCTGGTCGAGCACGTAACCCTTGTCGGGCTGATCGCGCCAGTCAAAGAAGAGCCCCTTGCCGAGGCCGCTACGCACCACGGCTTTCAGGAACTGCTTGGGAATCACCTGGTCGGTGTCGACGTTGGAACGATCCATCGGAGCGACCAGGCCGGTGAAATTCTTGAACGGTTGCATCGCGCTCTCACCCTCGAGACAAAGTTACGGCAACGGCGAGCAGCCAAGCCGCGAAGCCATGCGTCGTCTGCCGGAGCCGGTTCAATAGCACAAATCAGAGGCCCGCCAAACGCGCGCGTATCGCCGGCAGCCGCGAGGCGGCTAGTGCGCCGGCCACTCGCGCACGTCGACGAAGTGCCCGGCCACCGCCGCCGCCGCCGCCATCACGGGACTCACCAGGTGCGTGCGTCCGCCCTTGCCCTGACGGCCCTCGAAGTTGCGGTTCGAGGTGCTGGCGCAGCGCTCGCCCGGCTTGAGAATGTCGGGGTTCATCCCCAGGCACATGCTGCATCCGGATTCGCGCCACTCGAAGCCCGCCTCCACGAAGATCCGATCGAGCCCGAGCTTTTCGGCTTCGGCTTTGACCTGTTGCGATCCCGGCACCACCATCGCGTGCACGCCCTTGGCGACCTTGCGTCCGCGCACGATGCCGGCCGCCGCGCGCAGGTCGCTGATCCGTGAGTTGGTGCACGAGCCGATGAAAACGCGGTCGACGCGGATGTCCTGGATCGCCGTCCCCGGCTGCAGTCCCATGTATTCCAGTGCGCGCTCGACCGCCTGGCGCTCCGCCGCGCTCTTGAGGCTCGCCGGGTCGGGCACCTTGCCGGTTATTTCGACCACCATCCCTGGATTCGTTCCCCAGGTAACCTGCGGCCCAAAGGCCGCCGCGTCGAACGTGATGCTCTGGTCGAAGCGCGCGCCGTCGTCGGTGCGAAATTTCAGCCAGCGCTCGGCCGCCCGCTCGAACTCCGCACCCGTGGCGACGAAGCGCCGCCCGCGCAGGTACTCGACCGTCTTGGCGTCCGCCGCGATCATCCCGGCGCGCGCGCCCGCCTCGATCGACATGTTGCTGACGGTCATCCGCTCTTCCATCGAGAGCGCCTCGATGGTCTCGCCGCGGTACTCGATGACGTGTCCGGTGCCGCCGTCGGTCGTGATGCGTCCGATAATGCCGAGGATCAAATCCTTGGCGGTCACGCCGGGCTTAAGCCGCCCGTCGACGCGAATCTCCAGGGTCTTCGGCTTGGCCTGCCACAGACATTGCGTGGCTAGCACGTGCTCGACCTCGCTGGTGCCGACGCCGAACGCCAGCGAACCGAACGCGCCGTGGGTGGCGGTATGGCTGTCGCCGCACACGATGGTCATCCCGGGCTGGGTGAGGCCCAACTCGGGTCCGATGACGTGCACGATGCCCTGCTCGGGCGCGCCGAGGTCGAACAGGCGCACGCCGAACTCGCGGCAGTTGCTCCGCATCATTTCGATCTGCGCCGCCGAATCGGGATCCGCGATCGGCTTGGTGCGGTCGGTGGTCGGAACGTTGTGATCCTGGGTGCCGAAGGTGCGATCGAGCGCGCGCACTTTGCGTCCGCTGTTGCGCAGGGCCTCGAAAGCCTGCGGCGAGGTCACCTCGTGCACCAGGTGCAGATCGATGTAGAGCAGAGCGGGTTCGCCGGGTTGTTCGCGGACCACGTGGCTCCGCCAGATTTTTTCGAAAAGTGTCTCAGCCGCCATGACGGGAACTAGCCTCTTGTCCGGATAAAAGCTGAATTTAGCATTATGCCGCCCAGCCCCGCGCCGTCAAATATGGGGCGGCTCCGTCAAATGCGCCCGCGCCTGACCGGCTAATCTCGGCGATCGGCTAATTCAGCCTAATCTGGCAATGACGGCCGTCACCGGCTGCGGGACAGAAAGCCGGCGGAAATCCGGTGCGCCATCTAGCCGGAAGCGCGGCGCTGGCCGGGCTCTTCGTCTTGCGATGCCGGCGATACATGACCGAGCATCGCGTCCGACACCAGGGTGAAGGCCGCCGCCGCGTCTTTGTGCTCGGCATGCTCGACCGCACGCGAAACCGTCTCGGCGGGCGTGGGGCCCCGCTGCTTGCCGAGGAAAGGCTTGACGATCAGGTGAACGACGTCGCGAATCGGCATGAAGCGCATGAAGCGGCGCAGAAGCCGCATCGTCTGGAGCGGATAATGAGTCAGCTTGTAGATGAATAACCGGCGAAATCCCGCGGTGCGCTCGCGGTTGATAACTTCGCCCGGCAGGCAGGTCGGATCGATCTCGGAACACTTGAAATACTTGAACCAATCCGTGGTGTCGTCAACCAGTTTGCGGTCGAGGTATTCCTGCCACAAAGGCGTGCCGCGATAGACGCACAGGCGGTTGAAGGCGAAGGTGTCGAGCCGGAGGCGCGAGGCGAAATCAAAGGTCGCTCTGAGGTCGGATACGGTCTCGCCGGGATTCCCGACCACGAAGAAGCCGTGCACGATCTCGATGCCGGCCCGCTTCGCGTTGGTGACCGCGGTTTCCACCTCTTCGAGGGTCTGCTCTTTCTTGAGCCGGTCGAGGACCTTCTGGCTGCCGCTTTCGACCCCGAACATGATGGTGCGGCAATTGGCCTTCGCCATCGCCGGGAACAGATGCTGGGCAACCGAATCGACGCGGCCCTCGCAGCCCCATTGGATAGTTACGCCGCTATCGCCGAGGCCTTTGCAGATCGCTTCAATCCGCTTGGGCTGCAATAGAAAATGATCGTCGACGAAGTACACCGAGCCGTAGCCCTGCTCCTGCAAATGCCTGAATTCCGCGACCACGTGCGCGGGACTGCGCGAACGCCATTTGCCCTGGTTGAAGATCGGAATGTCGCAGAAGACACACGGCCACGGGCATCCGCGCGAGGTCTGCATGGTGGTGAAACGCTCGAGCGAAAGGACCGCCGGCACGTCCAGCGGCATCGACTCGATGAACTCCAGGGGAAGGCTTTCGCGGTCCGGAAACGGCCATTGGTCGAGGTCGCGCTCGGCCGCGCGGTTCGGATTGCTCACGACCTTGCCGTCACGGGCCCAGGTGAGTCCCGCGACCGCGACCGGATCGTCGATCCGCTCCAGCAGGTCGAGAATGAGCTGCTCGCCGTCGCCGCGGCAGACAAAATCCACCTCCGGGCATTGCAGTTTCACCAGGGAAGCGTTGAGGGTCGCGAACACGCCGCCGAAGGCGAGTTTCACTTTGGAATCCACCGCGCGAATCTGACGGGCGAGAATCTTGGCGTAGGGATAACTGGTCGTGCTGAGAAAACTTAGCCCGACCAGGTGGGGCTGGCACCTGCGGATTTCATCGATGATGACATGGTTCGGGGTCGCCGGATTGGCCTGATCGAACATCACGCATTCATGCCCGGCGCGCTTGAGCACGGAGGACAGCGACATGATTCCGATCGGCGGAAAGCCCATCACGCGAACATTCCCGTTTTTGGCGCGCCCGGCCGCCGGCATGGCGTAGAATTGCGGGTCGCGAATGTGGACTAGAAATATAAGCAAAATCGACTCCGATCTCCGCCAACGCCCTGTGGCGGAATTTCCCTTCTGAATCCCGGTCTAGAGTCGCGCCGATGCCGGGTGATTTGCAATACGAGGCTGAACCCGGTTTTGAGTCCAAAAGGACTTCCACGGCGCCGCAACTGACTTTTGTCTGATGCTTCGTTGCGGGCGCCGTGCCAAGATGGCCGCCTAAGTTAGCCGGCGCACGATGAACGGCGCCGGCTGATCCGGGGGCGGCGCGGTTCGGAAACTTAGGGGGGAACGATGCGATCGAGTTACGACGCGGTCGTTATCGGCAGCGGCTTCGGCGGCGCGGTCGCCGGATGCCGTCTGGCGCAGGCCAAGCTCAAGGTCGCGATTCTGGAACGTGGGCGGCGCTATGGACGCGGCGAATTCCCGCGCGACTGGGACGACCCCGCCAACGGCTGGCTATGGCAGACCGGGCAAGGCCTGTTCGACGTGCGGCCCTTCGGCGAGATGACGGTCGTGCAGGGCGCCGGATGGGGCGGCGGCTCGCTCATCTACGCCAACGTTCATCTGCGCCCGCCCGCCGACCTCTTCCGGAGCGGATGGCCCGGCGGGTACAGCCGCGCCGCGCTCGATCCCTACTACGATCTCGTCGCCTACATGCTCGACATCGCGCCCATCACGGCCTCCAGCCATCTCGGGGTTCCACCCAAGGCCGAGTGGATGAAACAGGTGGCCGGCCGCCTGGGGCGCTCCGCGCAGTTCTGTTACCCGAATATCGCGGTCGATTTTTCCGCGCCCGGCGAAAAGCATCGCAACAAGTTCGGCGTCGAGCAGAGCGGATGCACTTACTGCGGCGAATGCGACATCGGATGCAACGTGCTGGCCAAGAATACGCTCGATCTCAACTACCTCGCGTTAGCCGAGCGGCACGGCGCCGACGTCGCCCCGCTGTGCGAGGTCGTTCGTATCGAGCGCGACGGCGCCGGCTACCAGGTCACGTTCAAAAATCACGCGGCCGGCGGCGCTGAAACCGCGATCGCGGCGCGCACCGTCTTTCTGTGCGCGGGCGCGGTCAACTCGACCGAGCTTTTGCTTCGATGCCGCGACGAGTTCGGCACGCTGCCCGCACTGAACGCGCGCCTGGGCGAGCGCTATTCGGGCAACGGCGACTTTCTCGCGTTCGCCTTCGATACCGCGATCCCGTTCGTGCCCTCCAACGGCCCCACGATCACCACCGGCATCGTCTATGACAGCGGCGCCGGCGCCGACCGCGTCTGGTTCATCTTCGAGGAGGGCGGCTATCCCAAAGAGATCGCCGGTCTGCTCCAGATGCTCAACCCCAAGGAGGGATGGCTCGCGGGCGTGATCGATCTTTCCAGCGACGCGCTAACCGCGGCGATTCGCACTGCCGCCCGCGGTCAAGTCGGCTCCGGCGCTCCGTCGCATGACGACACGGCCGTGTTTCTCGCGATGGGCCGCGACCGCGCCAACGGCGTGCTCGCGCTTGACCGGCTCACGCGAACGCTCAAGGTGAGCTGGGACGTCGCCTCGAACCTGCCGCTCTACCGGGCCGAAGAGCAATTCAGCACCGGCGTGGCCAACGCGAGGGGCGGCGCGGACGCGTTCAACCCGCTGTGGCAGCGGCTCCATCGTCCGGTCTCGGGACACAACCTCGGCGGCTGCGTGATGGCGGATGACGAAGGACACGGCGTCACCGGCGCGGGCGGCGAAGTCTTCGGCTACCCGGGGCTCTACGTGCTCGACGGCGGTGCGCTGCCCGCGGCGACCGGCGTCAATCCCTCGCATACCATCGCCGCCGTGGCCGAGCGCAACGTCGAGGCCGCGATTCGCAAGCTCACCGGCAATGCCGCCTGGCGCGCGCCCGAGGCCGCGAGCGCACGGCCTATCGCGGACCCGTTAGCCGGGATTTGATCCCGTCGCAGGAGGAAATTATGGCGTCGCAAACCGCCGCCGTGGGACTGAGCTTCACTGAAATCATGAAGGGCTTTTTGCAAAAGGGCGCCGTGCCCGCCGCCCCGGAGAACATCGCCAGCTACGTCGAGGCCGAGCGCGCCGGCCAGCAGGCCAACACTTACATGGAGTTCACGCTGACGATCACGATGCCCAACCTCGACCAGTTCCTGGCCGCCGCCGAGCATCCGGGAATCGCCAATGGCACCGTGCGAGTCGACGGCTTCACCGGCCCCGCCGGCGTGCCGGTCAGCAACGGCCTCTTCAACCTCTTCGTCGAGACCGGCCGCATGTATGACCGCCGGATGCTCTACGCGCTGCCGTTTACCGGCGCCGACGGCCAGCCCTACCTGCTCGACGGCTTCAAGGAAGTGCGCGACGACGGGCGCTTCGACGTGTGGGGCGCGACCTCGACGCTGTACACGGTGATCCGCGCCGGACACGACCGCACGGGCAAAGTGATGGCGTGCGGCATCCTGCACATCCTGGTCGCCGACTTCATGCAGCAGCTCGGCATCTTCGCGGTTTCGGGCACCGACGACCCCGTGCGCAAGGCGACGGCGCTCGCGCAGTTCGGGCGGATGTTCATGGGCACGCTGTGGGACGTGTTTGTGCGGCCGCGGCTCTCGCCGTAGCGCCGAGGGCGCGCGCACGAACGCAGCGGCTGCGAAACGACGCACGGAGGTTTGCACGATGGCTCTGTCGGCAATTGAAAATTACACCATCACGACTCCCGACGGCGTGGCGCTGCGGCTCGCTCGCTATCGGGGCGGCGGCAAAGGCCCGGTGATGGTGGTGCATGGCGCGGGCGTGTGGAGTGGGATGTTCCTGCTGCCGACGGTCGAGGAACATTTCATCCAGTACCTGGTGAAAAACGGCTACGACGCCTGGCTGCTGGATTGGCGCGCGAGTATCCAGATGCCGCTGCGCCAGTTCACGCTCGACCAGGCGGCGGAGAATGATTTTCCGGCCGCGGTCGCCTTCATCCGCGAACACACGCGCGCGGAATCGGTGCAGGCGGTGGTCCATTGCGCGGGCGCAAGCGCGTTCTTCATGGCGCTGGCGGCGGGATACCTGCCGGAGGTGCGATGCGTCTCGTGCTCGCAGATCGCGCTGCACTACGCGGCGCCGCCGGCCACCGAGATAAAGTGCATGCTCAACCTGGGCGACGTGTTCGCGGATCTCGGCGTGGACTATCTCTCCGCCACCGAAGACCCCCAGCATCCGATATTCCAGAAAATGTTCGGCGCGGTGGTCGACCTCACCGACCACGAATGCAACAGCACCGTATGCCACCGCATCACTTTCATGTACGGGCATCTCTACCGGCACGAACGCCTCGACACTGCCACTCATGATCGGCTGAGCGAGCAGTTCGGCGCGTGCAACATGACCGCCTTTCGCCATCTGGCGCAGATCGTCAAGCGCGGCACGGCGGCGAAGTTCGACTACGGCGCGGAGGAGAACCTGCGCCGCTATGGCAGCGCCGAACCGCCCAGCTACGTGCGCCCCGAGCACCTGCGCATCCCGATAACGTTCGTCTCCGGCGAGCTCAATCAGTGCTACCTGCCGGTCTCCACCGAACGCACGTTCCAGTGGCTGCAGAGCGTAAACGACCCCAGGCTCTACCGCCGCCACGTCACGCCGGGCTACGGCCATATCGACAATTTCATGGGCGCGACGGCCAACCGCGACACATACGCGCTGTTCCTGGAGCAACTCGAGGCGTGTCCCGCCTGAGCAAGCGTGAAGTGAGCGGTCGCGATGGCTCGGCCGGATGAATCGCGCCGAAGCGCGTAGCGCCGGTTACTTGATGCGGCGCGTCGGCGCGGCGCGCTCCGCATGGGCGAGCCCTCGCGTCACCGCCTCTTCGCCGAAGCGCGCGGCGACCTGGTCGAGCGCGCGGTTGAGCCGGGCGCGCCGCGCCTCGCGCGCCGGCGCCGCGCCGAACAGCGCCAGTTGCGGCGCCGCGCCCGGCGCGTCGCGCACCAGGTTATGCACCTGCACGCCGGCCAGGCGCACCCGCTCGCGTTCGCGCACGCGCTCGAGCAGCGCCCGCGCGACGCGCGCCACTTCGACGCCATCGTCGGTCGGAGCCTCCAGCGACTGGCTGCGGGTCACGATTGGATAGCGGCCCTGCCCCAGCGGCCGCGCGAGCTTGAGCTTGAGCGTCACCGTGCGCGCGCGCACGCGGTCGGCGCGCAGGCGCCGCCCGAGCGCGTCGGAATGCGCAATCAGCACGCGCGCCAGCTCCAGCGATTCGAGCGCGAGGTCGTGCGCGAACGTGCTCTCCTCGCCGTAGGACTTGCGCGCGTAGTCGCCTACGACCGGGCGCGGGTCGCGTCCCAGCGCGAGTTCGTGCAGATGCGGCCCCATCGCGCCGAACATCGCATGCAGATGCGCGACGTCGGCGCGCGCCAGGTCGTTGACCGTCGCGATGCCCGCCTGATGCATCCGCGCAAGCGTCACTCGCCCGACGCCCCATAGCCGCTCGACCGGCAGCGGCCAGAGAAAATCCGTCAGCTCGTCCGGCTCGACGATCCGCAGGCCGTCGGGCTTGGAGAGGTCGCTCAGGATTTTGGCCGCCATCTTGGTCGGCGCGATTCCGACCGACACCACGAGGCCGGTGGCCTCGCGCACGCGACGGTTGAGCGCGCGCCCGGCCGCCATCGGCGAGGCGAACAGGCGATGGGTTCCGGTGAGATCGAGGAAGGCTTCATCGAGCGAGAGCGGCTCGACGATCGGGCTGAACTCGTCGAAGGCCGCGCGCACCGCACGCGAGATCTCCGCGTAACGCGCCATCCGCCCCGGCACGAAGATGCCCTGCGGACAGAGCCGATGCGCTTCGTGGGCCGGCATCGCCGAGCGCACGCCGAAACGGCGTGCCTCATAAGAGGCCGAGGTCACCACGCCGCGCCGGCTGGTGCCGCCGACGATCACCGGCAGGCCGCGCCGCGCCGGATTGTCGAGCTGCTCGCCCGCGGCGTAAAAGGCGTCCCTGTCGGCGTGCGCGAGGACTCGCGGCCACGTCGTCGCGGCGGCGCAGGAATTCATCGCGATGCTCCCGGAGATGTTCCTGGGAATCCCTTTGGGGGCGCTCCCGACGCCGCCGCGGGCGCCGCCGCGAGATCGGCAAACACCGCCTGGGCTGCGCGCTCGCCGCCGAGCACGCAGTCGGGAATTCCCACGCCGCGCAGCGCCGCGCCGGCGAGTTCGAGCCCCGGCCACGCGGCCGCCGCGCCCTCGATTTCGGCCACGCGGCCATAATGTCCCACCGCGTACTGCGGCATCGAGTCGGGCCATCGGCTGACCTGCGCCCACAACGGTGCGACGTCGACGCCGAGCAATGCCTGGAACTCTTCGCGCACGACCGCAGCCATCGCGGCGTCGTCCAGCGCCATCAATTCGCTTTGCATCGCGCCGCCGACGAATCCGCGTACCAGTATCGTCCCGGCAGGCGCGCGGCCGGCGAACTTCAGGCTGGTGAAGCTGCCGGCAATGATGCTGCGCCGTTCGATCGCGGGCACCACGAAACCGAAGCTTCGCGGCGCGCGCGGAAAATCGCTTTCGCGGTAGGCGAGGTTGACCACCGCCGCCGCCGCGTAGCCGATGGTCCCGAGCGCGCGCGCCAGCGCCGGCGCATCACGCTCG
>VFSW01016081.1_pt1 | contig 10236 bp, 12 predicted proteins | sample 5358111 | NCBI WGS metagenome assembly VFSW01 (sample SAMN11554181, study PRJNA540505) | mine drainage metagenome | isolation source: sediment from site ElyBrook_90M | place: USA: Ely Copper Mine, Vershire, VT | collected 2017
CCCCTGCACAACTCGCCGCCCCCCCCTACGTCCGCGGGGGGCGCCGCCGCTGGCCCGCCCACCCGGTGGCGGGGCGCGCGCCCGGGGCGCCCCCGCCCCCCCCACTGCAGCCCCTGCGGCGAGACCGTACCCGTCTGACCGATGTCGCACCCCGCATGCGTGCACGTCAGCGTCATCGCGTAGACGCCGCCGGAGTCACGTCCGATGCACACGGGCTCGGAGTCCACCACGCGCAGCGTGTCCACCGGCAGGCTCGAGACGTTGCCCGCAGGGACGTCGCCCACGCTGACGGGGCTCACGGCGGCAGAAGAGCAAGCCGCGGTCGCCGTCGCGCTGCCCGCCAGCGCGAGGAACCGTCGGCGGCCCACCTGGGTGCTGCTCATACCTCTGGTTTCCCGCGCCGAGCGTCCGCGTTCAACCTCAGTGCCCCTCGTTCGCCCCGAGCCACCGCTCGGCGTCGAGCGCCGCCATGCACCCGCTACCCGCGGCCGTCACGGCCTGCCGGTAGGTGAAGTCCTGGACGTCGCCGCAGGCGAATACCCCGGGAACGTTGGTGTAGGAGCTGCCGGGACGCGTCCGGATGTAGCCGCTGTCGTACAGCTCGACCTGTCCTGCGAAAAGGTCTGTGTTCGGCGTGTGGCCGATGGCCACGAAGAGGCCCGTCGCGGGCACCACCTGCCGGTCGTCGGTCTCGAGGTTCCGCACGAGCGCTCCGGTGACCTCGCCTCGCGCCACGTCGAGGATCTCCTCCACCGCCGAGTACATCATCCGCCGGATCTTCTGGTTCGCCGTCACCCGGTCCTGCATGGTCTTGCTCGCGCGAAACTGGCCGCGACGGTGCACGAGCGTCACGCTCCGGCACAGGCCCGACAGGTACGTCGCCTCTTCCATGGCCGTGTCACCCCCGCCCACGACGATGACGTCCTGGTTGCGGAAGAACGCGCCGTCGCACACCGCGCACGCGCTCACGCCCTTGCCCTGCAGCTCCTTCTCGCTCGGCAGGCCGAGCCACTTCGCCTGCGCACCCGTGGCGATGATCACGGTCTTCGCGCGGTACTCCTGCCGTCCGTCGCCGACCCAGACGGTGAACGGACGGCTCGAGAAGTCGACCTTCACGACGTCGTCGCCCACGATCTCGACGCCCATGACCAGCGACTGGTCGCGGAAGTGCTGCATGAGATCCGGTCCCGCGATCTTCTCCGGAAAGCCCGGGTAGTTCTCGACGTCGTTGGTGATCATCAGCTGCCCGCCGGGGATGCCGCCCCGGGCGAGGCCCTCGACGAGCAGCGGCTTCAGGTTCGCGCGGGCCGCGTAGATGCCGGCGGTGTGTCCCGCGGGGCCGGAGCCGATGATGAGGACGTTCCGTACCTCTCCCGGGCTCATTGCCCCAGCAGCTCCTTGATCTCCTTCTCGACCTCGAGCTCCTCGCCGTCGTGGAAGCCGACGTGCGCGTACCGTACGACGCCCTTGCGGTCGATGATGAACGACGACGGCATGGTCTGCGGCTTGTATGCGTGCGCGACCGCCTTGTCCTCGTCCCAGCCGAGCGTGAACTTGGCGCCGAAGGAGCTGGCGAAACCCGGGATGCTGCCCTCGTCGTCGGGCTCGTCCTCGCTGATGCCGACGATGCTGAGGCCGCTGGCCGAGTACTTGGTGTACAGGTCCTGCAGCTTCGGGAACGACTTCTTGCACGGCTCGCAGAACGTGCCCCAGAAGTCGACGAGCACCACCTTGCCGCGCAGGGCGGCGAGCGAGAGCTGTCCTTTTCCGTTCGCGACGGCCTTGACCGAGAAGTCCGGTGCCTTGTGACCCACCAGACCTCCGGAGCTCGCCGGCGAATCCGCGTCACCACCGCGATTGTCCGCCGCCGCGCCTGCACATCCCAGCAAAGCCAGAGCCACCCCTGCACCCGACACACACGCGACGACGACCGACGTCATGGATAGCTCTCCTCCAATGTTGTCCCATGCTTCCCCGGCGGTGGTGCGCTCGTTCAACGCGCGCTTGCGCTACGGTTGCTGTCGATGAGATTCCTCGCGGGCGCTGCGCTCCTCGGCCTGTACGTCGCGGCGACGTCGTGCGAGGACGTCCGTCCCGCTGCGGCGCCGCGGACGTCTGCCGAGCGCGACGCCATGTCGCAGCGCTGGAACGCGCTCGCGGCGCGCCTCGAGGCGGACAACGAGCCGCGGGTGCGCGCGAGGCTGCCGCCCGACCGGAGCGCGGAGCTCGACGCCGACGTGGTGCGGGCATCGGCGAAGCTCCACGAGGCGCGCAAGGCTCTCGCCAACAGCCGCCTGAACTTCCCGGAGCAGGCGCTCGAAACCGAGCTCGCGACCGCGCGCGCCGCCCTGGACGAAGCAGAGGACGCCGTGAGCAAGGCCGACGCGATCCGCGCTGGCGGTGAGATCACGGAGGCCGGGGCAGGGGAGGACGGGTAGCGACCTCACCCGGGCCCAGTGCAAAAGGCTCGCGCGCATCTGCAGAATTTGCGTCTGGCGGGCGCTGCGACTCCCGGCTTGCCCGGAGCACGTTTTGCCGGTTTCCGCGGCAATTGCTGATGGCCCGCGACGATCGCGCAATTGTGGCACGCGCTTCGCAGTTCGTGCGTCCCCATGAGCCTTCGCCGCGAGTTGCGCATCATCGTCGCTGCCTGCGTCGGCATGGTCCTGTACTTCGCGCTGGCGCGAAACGCCTCGGCGATCCCCAGCTTCGCCCGGAAGTACCAGACCAGCTGCCAGACATGCCACACCGTCTACCCGGTGCTCAATCCGTTCGGAGAAGCCTTCCGCCGCGACGGCTACCGGTTTCCCAGCCAGAACGGCAGCGTCGACAGCGACGCCGTGAAGGACGCGACCATCGCGTTGGGGCAGGAGGAGTACGAGAAGACCTTCCCCGACTCGGTGTGGCCCGACAAGATCATGGACGCCATCCCGCTCTCGGCGTGGATCAACGGCAACGTGGCGGCGAACATGCCGAACACCGCCGCGGCCGGGGGCACGACCAACTCCGCCGGCGCTCCCACCTCGGCCGGCCACACCTTCACCTGGAGCGGCATCGAGGCCGAGATGCATCTCTTCGCGGGTGGAGCGTTCAACGACACGCTGACCTACTTCACCCAGCTCACCCTGGAGTCGGACTTCGGCAACCCTGCCGGCACTTTCGACATCGAGACGGCCTACCTGCTCTGGAACGACATCGTCGGGCCGCGCCACCTGTTCAATCTCTGGGTGGGCCGCCTGTTCGCGCCGCAGCTCACGAGCTTCGGGCTCCACAGCGACTATCTCAACGACACGGCCTTGCCCGGCGTGTCGGTCGCGGGGCTCTACAATCCCAGCGCGAGCTTCACGCTGGGCATGGGCCACACCGACGGCGTCGAGCTCAATGGCATCGCGGGACACCGCTTCGGCTACGCGCTGGGATGGGTGGCCTCGTCGGCCGCGGCGGGCCTCGGCTCCCCGAACGCCGCCGACATGTACGCGCACATCGGCATCAAGTCGGGAGGCGTCGCGCTGGACGGCGAGGGCAAGTACGGTCCGAACGTGCCCGATCCGCGGAAGCCCTGGGCCGAGAAGTCGATCACGTTCGACCTCTTCGGCTACCACGGGCTGCAGCGCCTCGACAACGGCACCGGCGCGACCGCGGGGGGCACGCCCTCGCCGCAGCAGCAGGACGACCAGTTCAACGCCGCCGGCGTCGTCCTCCACGGGCAGCTCGACTCGCTGGTGATGATGGCGGGGGCGCAGGTCGAGCGCCACGATCACCCGTTCCAGGGCACTGCCGCGACGACGACCCCGGGCGGGACCATCCTCAACGGCGTCCCCGACCTCGCGAACGCGACCTCCTACCTGCAGTACGACGAGATCGACTACGTCGTGTGGCCCTGGTTCGTGCCGGGCGTGCGCTTCGAATACACGCATACGCCCGTGCCCGGCGCCGCCGACGCCGAGCTGATGCGGATCATTCCCGGCGTCGCCATGCTGGCACGACCCAACATCAAGGTCGTGGTCTCGGGCGATCTCGAGCGCGGAACCAACCTGCCGGTGACGGGCTCCTGGGCAGCGGCGGGAGGGCTGGTCAACTCCCCGGCTGGGGAAGCGGCCGTCTTCGAGGCGGAGCAGATCAACGTGAGCGTGGGCGTCGGCTTCTGAGCGGAGATGATGACCATGAACGCCAGCAAACAGATCGTGATCATCGGTGCCCTGCTTGCCATCGGGCCCCTGGCCTCGCTGGTGGCTTGCGAGGGCGAGCCGCCCGTGATGGCTCCCGACAACTCGTCGGCATCGGCAGGAGCGTTCGAGGTCGTCTCGGCCGAGCCTGCATCGTCGGAGCAAGAGGCGCCGTCGCCGGCCGCGCAGACCGCGTGTCCTCCTCCTCCGTGCGCACCCGCCGGGTCCTCCGTCGCCTCGGCCGCGCCCGCGACCAGCGCTTCCGGAGAGGCCTCTGCCGCGGCGCTCCCGGTTCCTCCCCCCTCGATCCCGCGCGGCAACATCGTCGGGACGATCACGACCAAGCCCGCCTCACTCGTGGCGCAGGCCGTCGTCTATCTCGAGGACGGCCCCGAGGAAGATCAGCCCTCGCGCCTGCAGACGGTCACGGTCGTAAACCGCATGATGAACTTCATTCCCTTCGTCTCCGTGGCGGCCGTCGGGGCGAGGGTGGTGTTCGAGAACACGGATCCGTTCCCCCACAACGTCTTCTCGCCCGACAACGAGAAGTTCAACATGGGAAACATCCCTCAGAACGGCGCGCACGCGCGCGTCTTCAAGACTGCCGGCTCCTACACGCTGCTCTGCAACCTGCACCCGGGGATGCTCGGGTACCTGCTCGTCACGCCCTCGGCCTGGTACGCGCGAGTCGATGCGAAGGGCCACTTCAACATGAAGCACGTCCCGAGCGGCACCTACAAGCTGACGGCCTGGGCGCCGAGGCAGACGCCTGTGACTGGACCCGTGACGGTCGTCGACACCGACGCGACCGTGAACATCGACCTGCACCGGTGAAAGGAAACCGCGTCATGCTCACGCTCGAACTCGAACTCGACCTCGTGCCCCGTCCCTGCGGAAGGACCTGCCGATGAGGCGCGTAGCCTTCCTTCTGGCATGGGCCGCGCTGTTGACCGGCATGCTCCTGCCGTCCGCTTGCAACGACGTGGGCGACTGCCCCGCGCCGTCGGCCATCAAGCCGGGCGGCTCGTGCAGCGGGGACACGCTCGAGTGCCCCTACAACCTGGCGACGCCGAGCCCCGCTTGCGACGGCACGACGGTCGAAGGCGGCCTGGCGACGAGCTGCATCTGCAGCGCTGGCAAGTGGTCGTGTCCCTCGCCGGTGTCGTGCGACGCGTCCACGGGCGAGGACGCGACGAGCGGCGACGGCGGGGGCGCCGGCGATGCGACGACGGGCGGGGACTCCGCGCCCGGTAGCGACGCCAGCGAGGCCTCGCCAGGTCAGGATGCGAGCGAGGCGTCGATGCCCGAGGCCTCGGTCGCCAGCGACGCCAGCGACGGCGGCGCGGACGCGCACGACTGAGGCGAGTCGTGCTCCGGACCCCAGCCGTCCTCGCGATCCATCTGCTGCTCGTGATGGGCTGCTCGGGCTCGACGCGCAATGCACCCCCGCCGACGATGATCCGCAGCCAGCCCATCGCGGTCGCCGCAAGCACCATGGCGACGCCGGCGGCGCTACCCGCGTCGCCTCTTCCTGTCGCGGCGCCCGCCATGGCTCCAGCAGTCGCGCGGACACCCACCCCGACCTGGACGGAGATCTACGCTACGTACTTCGCCCCCGGCACCGCCGGCAGCTGCGCGCGCGCAGGCAAGTGTCACCCCGACGTCATGGCCGACGCGACCTCGGCGTACACCTGGCTCGCGCAGCGCGGCTACGTCGCCGGGGCGCACTCGGCTCTCGTCAGCAAGACCAACTCGTGCCTCCGCTGGTTCGGAGGCAACATGCCCCCCGGGGCAGCGCCGAACGAGGATGCGGTGCGGGACCTGGAGGCGTGGGTCGCCTTGGGCGCTCCAGCGAACTGACCGCCGGCGGCGCAGGCTCTGCGCCCGGTACGCAGGGGTTGCATCGCATCCCCTGGCCCACGTGAGGATCTTGCGCCTCGAGCCCTGGATCTGCCGTCGGTCGCGCCGCGAACGGAACTTGCAGCTGGGTCTCCCGCAGGGATCCAGCTCGAGCCCAGGAAAGGCCAGGGTACGACGATGTCCAGAACGCTCTTGGCGACGATGGCGATTGCGACATGCGCGGCGTGCGCGCCCGAGCCGATCCCCCCGGCCACGCCGGCACCCGCACCTGCCCCCGTGGCAGCGCCGAGCCCCGGCGCTCCCACCTCCGCCCAGCCCCGCGACGACGATGGCAGCATCGGCGGGACGGTCGCGACCAACCCGTACCACGCCATCAAGGGCGGCGGCGTCGTCTACCTCGAGGACGGTCCCCGCGAGACCGGCACCCCGCTCTCGGCGACACTCGACAACCACGACATGGAGTTCGTGCCCTCGATCGTCGTCGTGCCCGCGGGCGGCTCGGTGATCTTCACGAACACCGACCCGATGATGCACAACGTATTCAGCCCGGACGGCGAGAAGTGGAACCTCGGTGAGATCCCGCAGAACGGGTCCGTCGTGAAGCGCTTCGACAACCCGGGGGCCTACACGGTCCTGTGCAACTTGCACACGAGCATGATCGCGCACCTCCTGGTACCCCCTCGAGCCACTTCGCGCGGACCGACCCCTCTGGCGCGTACATGCTCAAGAAGCTCCCGCCGGGCACCTACCGCGTCACCGCGTGGGTGCCGCGCCTCAAGCCGGTCACGCAGGCGGTCACCGTGTCGACGGGCGCGGTCACCGCCAACTTCGACCTGGAAAGGTAGAACCGGTCAGTTGGCGGAGCTCGCGCTCTGGAGCTGGAAGTTCGCCGTCGCAGCGCCCTGGTCGACGGTCACGGACTGCGACACGGGGGGCGTTCGTGGCGACCACGCGGTCGCCTTGTAGGTGCCCGGCGGCACGTTGCCGATCGAGTACTTGCCGTCGGGTCCGAACTTTCCGAAGTAGGTCGACGGGATGACGAGCAGGTAGCCGAGCATCTCGGGGTGGATGTTGCACAGAAGGGCGACAGCGCCCGGCGAGTCGAACTTCCTCGTCACGGTATCGTCCTTCCGCAGGTAGCCGGTGTCCCAGCCGGGCACGTCGGGAGAGAAGATGTGGTGGGTGAGGGCGTCGCGGTTGCCGAAGGTCGCGGTGCCTCCGGAGGTCATCACCGCGATGGACGGGGAGAACTCCTTGTGCTTGATGTCGATCGAGGCAGTCATCGCCGCCCCGGGCTGCTTCGGGGCGTCCTCGAGGTAGACGACCCCTCCCTTCCTCGCGGTCTCCGGGGTCCACGTGACGGTGCCGACGATCCGTGGGCCGGTAAGGGGTGCCACGGAGGGCGCAGACGCGGGCTGCGCGGCTGGCGCAGCCGGCGCCCGGCCGCTGTTGCAGCCGAGGCCGGTCGTCGCGAGAGCCACGGCGGTGAGGAGCGTTCGTGCGGGCCAGGGCATGGTCATGCCGGTCCGCGCTTGCGAGACCTGGGCCATGCGTGACGCGTCAAGATTTCGCCCGACCGAGCCCAAGCCTCGAGAGCTGGCACGCAGTTTCTGCACGTCGCGCACTTCTTACGCCGGGTGCCTGTGAAAAAGGCCGGTCAGATGCGCGTGACACGTCAGGCCCGGCGAGGCCCGCAATGTGCTACTGGCCAGGCTTCTGCGGGACGAGTGAAAGGACCCAATGATCATGGCCACGAGAACGATTGCCCCCCTGTTGGTCGCGACACTGACGCTCGCTCTCGGGTGCGGCAAGAGTGACGACAGCCAGAAGAACGTGGCTCCAGCAAGCACCCCGCCCCCGGCGACGACCGCGGCCGCACCGACGCCCTCGGCCGCACCCTCCGCCAGCGCTTCCGCGAAGCCGGTCGGACCCACGATCGAGATCCAGATCGCGAGCGTGGGCAACACGATGGCCTACGACAAGACCAAGCTGACCGTCCCTACCGGAGCCACGGTCCACCTGACGATGAAGGACAACGCGACGATGGCCACGCTGCCCCACAACTGGGTGCTCGTGAAGCCAGGCACGGAGGCGAAGGTCGCGGCCGACGGCCTGAAGCTCGGCGAGGCCGCGGGCTACTTCGACGTGCGCAACACCGATGCGCTGGCTCACACGCCGCTCGCCAAGCCAGGCGGGACGGCGGAGGTGACCTTCACGGCTCCGGCCCCCGGCGACTACCCGTACATCTGTACGTTCCCCGGGCACTACATGATGATGAAGGGCGTCCTCACCGTGACCCCGTGATCGGCGACGTTGTGGGCCCCGGCGCGGCGCGGTACCGTCCGGGGCGAGGTCCACCGCGATGTCCGACGAAGAGATGAAGGCCGAGCTGGAGCGCCTGCGGGCCGAGAACGAGCGCCTCAAGCAGCGAGGCAGCCGGGCCACCTCCCTCAAGGTCTCCGAGAAGGGCGGCGTGTCGGTCTACGGCCTCGGGCGCTTCCCGGTCACGCTCTACAAGGAGCAGTGGACCAAGCTGCTCGACATGGCCGACGAGATCCGGGCGTTCATCAAGGAAAACGAGTCGAAGCTGAAGTCCAAGGACGAGTAGGGACGCGCGGCGTCAGGCGTCGGTCCGGCCGTGCCAGCTCGACAGGAGCTGCATGTAGTCGGAGCGCTCGTACACCCCCGGATCGGGCGAGCGGGCGTGGTTCATGTTGCCGCGCATGGCTTCGAGCGACGGATATTCCTCCTGCTCGAGAAAAGCGCGCAGGCCCTCGACGAGCTGACGCAGGTGTTCCGGCCCGTGCCGGAGCAGCGACGACACCACTTGAACCACGCGCGCGCCCGCCATGATGGCCTTCACCACGTCGAGCGGTGCGTGGACTCCGCCGCTCGCGGCGAGCTCCAGGCGCGTCTGCGGCGAGACGATCGCGAGCCAGCGCAGGCGCAGCAGCAGCTCGTCGGGCGTCGACAGGTGCAGCGAGCGCGCCGCCTCCAGGCGAACCGGGTCGATGTCGGCCTGGTAGAAGCGGTTGAAGAGCACCGCGGCCCTGGCGCCCGAGTCTTCGAGCGCCTGCACGAAGTGGGGCAGCGACGAGTAGTACGGCGAGAGCTTCACCGCGACCGGCAGACCCACCGCGCGCGTGACCTCCCGCACCGTGGCGAGCTGCCGCTCCTCGAGGTCGCGCGCCGAGAGGCGAGCGTCGGCGGGAATCGAGTACAGGTTGAGCTCCAGGGCGTGGGCGCCGGCCGCCTCGATGAGGCGTGCGTAGTCGGTCCAGCCGCCGGGCGTGACGCCGTTCAGCGAGCCGATCACCTCGAGCGACGTGCGCTCCCGGATGCGTCGCAGCTGCTCGAGGTACCCGTCGAGACCGAGCGCGAAGACCGGGGTGTCGGGGAAGGCCCCGTTCGACTCGGCGTCGGCGTAGCCCTCCAGGTGCCGGTGGGCCGCCATCTGCTCGAGGTCGATCTGCTCCTCGAAGATCGATCGCATGACGATCGCGGACGCTCCCGCATCCTCCAGGCGCAGCACTTCGTCGATGTCGTCGGCGAGTGGGGAGGCGCCGGGAACGATGGGGTTGGCGAGATCCAGGCCCAGATAGCGCGTGGCGAGCGAGATCATTCGGCCTCTCCCGGTACCGGCAAGCGGATTCCGGCCAGCTGGCGGTAGTAGGAGAGGCGCCGCTCGGCCTGCTCCTGCGCGGATCGCGCGAGCCGCTCGAACCGCTTCGGATCCTGCAGCTCGACGACACGGAAGCGCCCCTCGTTGCGCATGTAGTCGGCAACGCGCACCTTGGCGGGGCCCGTTCCCGAGTCGAGAATCACCGGCGGCTCGCCCGCCGCCACGCGCCGGGGGTCGTACCGGAACAGCGGCCAGACGCCGGAGTCCACGGCCAGCCTCTGCTGCTCGGCCCCGTGCGCCATGTCGTAGCCGTGCGCGATGCAGTGGCTGTAGGCGATGACGAGCGAGGGGCCGTGCCAGCTCTCGGCCTCCAGCAGCGCGTCGAGGGTCTGCTTGTCCCTGGCGCCCATCGCCACGCGCGCCACGTAGACGTGCCCGTAGGTGGTCGCCAGAAGCGCGAGATCCTTCTTGGGGACCTCCTTGCCGCTAGCCGCAAACTTCGCCGCCGCCCCGGTGGGCGTGGCCTTGGACTGCTGGCCGCCCGTGTTGCTGTAGACCTCCGTGTCGAGGACCAGGATGTTGACGTCC
>VFSW01016082.1_pt1 | contig 10236 bp, 13 predicted proteins | sample 5358111 | NCBI WGS metagenome assembly VFSW01 (sample SAMN11554181, study PRJNA540505) | mine drainage metagenome | isolation source: sediment from site ElyBrook_90M | place: USA: Ely Copper Mine, Vershire, VT | collected 2017
CATCCTGGGCGGCGTGGCTGCCCCCGTTACCAAATAACTGGGCGAGGGGGTCCAGTCGTTGTGGGATCGATTCACTGGCCAGCGCGTGCTGCCGGGCACGCAGAAAGTGCTGCAGGCCCTGCAGCGTGATGATACCACCCCGGCTGACATTGCGCAACGGCTCGAGGCATCGCGTCGGCTGGGGGTGCCATCCACGGTCGGTGACGTCGGTGGCCCCAACACCCAGGCACTCGCCACGGCGGTAACGCAGAAACCGGGGCCCGGGGTGCAGAACTATGTGGACAGCACCATTGCCCGTATGAAGGGCACACCGGACCGGGTGCACGAACTCGTGAACCGTGCGCTGGCCCCCGATGATTACCTCGCGCAACTGGACAAGCTCCAGCAGGCGCTATACTCGAACGCCAAGCCCTTATATGATGCAGCGTATGGGCAGTTCCCGTCCGTGAACTCGCCGCAGCTGATGGAGGTTCTTGACACCCCCGCGGGTAAGCGAGCGGCGAGGCGGGCGGTCACGATGATGCGTAATGCTCGAGAGCCTATCGGGAATGCAGATGTCACCGGCATGGTGCACGCGCCCAGCCTCAAGTTCTGGGATTATTTCAAGCGCGGCCTTGATGATACCATCAACAAGGCCGAGCGCACGGGGTATACGGGTGAAGGCAAGATTCTGCGCGGCATGAGGAACACGGTTCGCGATGAGCTGGATCGGGCCACGACGCTACCCAACGGGGTTTCGCCATATGCCGCCGCTCGCCAGCAATACGCGGGGGATCTTGAGGTGCGCGATGCCCTGCAGACGGGCCGCGACAAGTTCCTGACGATGACCAACGAGGCGCTGCGGCGCACGCTGGACCCGATGTCGTTTGCCGAGAAAGATGCGTTCAGGTCGGGGGCCGCCGAATCCCTGTTTAATCAGGCGAACAAGGCCGGAAATCCGGCGCGGCGCCTCCTCAACCTGCCGGGAGTTGCGCAGAAGTATCAGGCGCTGTTCGACAAGCCCTCGGACTACCAGCGGTTCATGGACGGCCTCAGCCAGGAAGCCGACAATTTCGACCGGGCTCGTACCCGCGTGGCCATGGCCGCCCGCGCCCGCAATGCCTCGGCAGCGCAGGAGATCAGCGAGTGGCCTGGGCTCGGCGAGGGGTCGTACGAGGCCACCCTCGCGTTGGCCGGTCATCCTGAATGGGCGGGCGCTCGTATCGCCCGCAGCCTGGCGCGGCGGATGATGCCGAAGGCCACTGCGGACGAGGCGTCGTCGCTGTTGGGGCTGACAGCTGGCCCCGAGGCCCGCAACGCCATGCGCCTACTGCAGGAGCAGGGGGAGCGCCTGTCAGCGGCTCGCGCCCGGGTGCTGCATGCGGGCACGCAGGCCGGGAGCCTTGCTGGATTCATGGCGACCCCCGCGCCCTGGGGCAACCGGCCCGGCCAGCGACAGTCGCCAGGGGGCTTCGCGCGAGGGGGGCTGGCCTATGCCCACTAACGGCCCGCTGGGCAATGCTGTGACCTTCTATGGCGGGGGCACCACCGGGAACACTGCCTACTTCGACGAGGGCGGCAAGGTGGAGGCACTTGGGCGCATCTTGGACCTGATGGACCAGCACGCCGGGAAGCTGTTCGCCGACCTGGGCGATAATTCGCCCCGATACTTGCAGATGCGGAAGGACTACGGGTGCAACCCGCGCGTTTCCAAAAGCGACTGGGGTTTGTTCAACGACATGGCTTTGCACCCCCCCGAGCACGTCCAGGGGGACGCGGACAGGCTCGCGGAGAAGTATGGGTTGACAGTGCACTCGCCGACGATAACTTATCGGGGGATCACTGTCCGCAACCCCCACCTTTACCAACCCGGCACCGACCTGAGGCACGAGCTGCCGCAGTCCACATCCTTGTCGAAGGGGGTTGCCCAGGACTTCGCCGAGGGCATGGCGGGCACCAACCCTTACGACAACAGCGACACGTACAAGGGGTTGCTACTCCACGTGCTTAACCGCCCTGGGAGCCGGCTGCTCCCGAACCCGATCTCGGGCCAGAATGAACTTATCATTCCGGGCGGTGCGATGGCCCGGGCATTCAGCGTACTGAGTCGCCCTGTCGAGTCGAACATTGATCCAGACCTCCTCGAAGCAAGTGCCGAGCACCGCGCTTCGGGCGGCTCGATTTCGGGGGATGGCGCCCAGGGTACCGCCCCCCCAAATGAGCGGGCGACGCCGCCCCAGCCGTCGCGAGCCGAGGGTATCGGAGGTATCCTCTCTAGCGCGGTGGACCGGGCTAGCATCGGGCTCATGAGCCAGATCATGGGCGAGAAGAACGGGAAGGCGGCGTGGACGACCGACCCCGGGCTCCTCGAGGAGGCCAAGGCATTTCCCGCGAGCGCCCTGAGCCTCGCCCACAAGGGGCTGCCGATGGTTGCGGCCCTGGCCAATATGGCAGGGCGGGTTGACCCCACCGTTAACCCCTGGGCGGTAGGGGGGCCCCTTCTCGAAGCTGATTCCGGCGTGATTGATGCCCTGTGGAACAAGTATGGGAACCCCGCCCCCGCGTGGAGTCAGAATGCCGCCAGGAAAGTGGGGGCTATCCAGCGCGCAGTCGAACGCTCGCAGGGGCGGGGCGACCCTCACGGGTTCATCGACAATGCGGCGCAGATGGGGGGCACCCTACTGGGACAGATCCCACTACTTGATCTCGGCGCGGCAGGCGATGCCGCCGAGGATGCCGGGAAGTTAAACGGTTTGACACGCCTGCTCGGGAATGATATACTGGAGTGGACGACGCCCACCATCCGGCCCTCGGTCGCGAACTACGTGTCCGGGGCACTGATGGGGGGATTGGGCGCCCTAGGGTCACCTACTACGCATGATAGGGGTACGCCATGAGTGAATCACACAAGCTTGACGCCTTGATGATGAAGTATGCCGAGGGCGGGAAGGTAGGGACCATCGAGGCCGCCCTGGGGGCGATTGAGGAGGCGATGAGCCACTTACAGGGCGGCGATCACGAGGCCGCGCTCGCGGCGCTGTTGGACCCCGCAGTGGCGGATAACCCAGGAATGGGGATGATCAGGGCGCTCATTCACGACGGCAACCCGGCGCAGGTTGCTGCCAGCGAATCCTTAAAGGCCCCTGTGACGTCCCAGTTGCAGTCGGTCGCCAAGGATGCCGGAGAGGCCACGTCGGAGTCTCCCCGCCAGATAATTGAGAAAGCTCTTTCACACCTGCAATTTGGGGATGCGGGTACAGCGGCTGACTTAATATCGAATTCGAAACCTACCTTACAGGTTCCCGGTATGCTCGATCTTTTAAGGGCGGCCCATGCGCCGGATGCGGAGGGGCTGCACCATGTCGAAGTTTATCACGGGGGCGCTGGCCCCACCCGCGAAGTGCCCCCTGACATTCAGAAGCGCCTAGGTGTTGTCATCCACCCTGCTGGGCCCCCAAATTGGTTTGGCAGTGTGGGGACACCCCGAGCTACCCTCGGCCCCGAGTTACTGAATCAAATAGCCACCAAAGGACGCGGAGAAGCTCGGGCTGGCGAGTATTATTTGCGCACCATCCCTTCAAGGAATATGGGGCAGCCGACCCCTTTCCTATGGCGGGGGCTACATAAGATACTGGATTCGATGGACACGCCACCCACCAGCAAAGCCTCGGGTGGCTCCGTCGATGCGCCCATCCCCGACCAGATCGCGGGGCCGCAGCCTACAGGGGGCGGCGACATCTTCGATCAGGTTGTGGGCGGCCTGCAACAGAATCCCAACCACCCAGTGCTGAAAGCCCATGCCCTCGCGCTACTGCGCGCCAACTTGAACGCGGCCCACGCGCTCAACTCGCTGAGCGGCTATGGGGAGGGAATCCCCCAGGGCAGCGGGCTCGCCATGATGCGGGCCCTGAACAATGCCATGGGGGGTGGGAACCAGGGCATGACTTACCAGATGATCGCGGACGAGATGGCAAGCCACGGCGACGCTAATCAGATCCAGGAGATTGCTCCGATGGCTCTGCAGGCGGCGCAGTTTGCTGTGCCCGACGCTGGCGGATGAGCCACAGCTCGCCGCTGCCGCTGAACCCATCCCAATAGTCGAGGCGCTCGGACACCCACCGTTCGGCGACCCGCCAGTCCGCCGTGGTGAACTCATGCTCGGCCTGATTCAGCTTCTCGCAGATGCTGTCAGCCAGCTCCTCCTCCACATGAAAGTAATCCCCCCGGTCGTGGGCATACCGGCGCAAGTATAGGATCGCCTCCACTCGATCAGCCAGCGATACGATGACGTCGCACAGGGTGCCTGCATTTCCCCGGTCCTCCTTTGCAAGTGTGGGCAGGAAGCGCTCGAGCACGTGTGCGTCCAGCTTATCGCAGAATTTCTTGTCGCGGGCCACGGTAGCCATCGCCTGCTTCACCGGGGTCGGGATGTCACCCGTGAACAGCTCGGCGGCATCGTGTAGCAACGCCCGGCGCCCCACTGCCTCGCGCTCGAAGCTATTGTGAGAGGTGGGAAACATGCGGTCATACAGGTGGGTTGCAAGCAGCCACACCCGGAAGCTGTGCTCCATCACGTTTTGCCGGCGCCCGACTTCAACGATCTGCCATCTGGAGATCATATACAGGTTCAGCAGGTAGCTAAGTTCCTTGTCAGTCACAGTGGCCGCCCTCCGAGTCCACGGCCCCTGGGGCGACCGTATGGTTGTAGAAACCAGTGGCCGGGTCATGCCGCCACTGGCGCTGCAGGTTGATGGTCATCTTACCGGCCAGGGCCTGGGCGGCATCCACCCCCCATATCTCGCACAGGTCGAGTAGCAGGATAAGGCAATCCGCGATCTCGCCCGCGATACCCACAGGGCCGTACTTCTTCTTGTGGGCCAGCAGCTCCGGGATCTCCTCGAGCACCAACTTGCTCAAGGCTGCCTCGGGCACGCGGTCTGGGAAGGCGCGGTTCGCCCACTGGTGGATGAACTTCTGCGCCTCAGTGATGTCACGCATGGGGCGCAAGAAGGGCTGCCGCATCAGTTGCTCTTCGGTTTGAGTTACCATTCTTTCGGCTCCACGAGCAGCCCCGCCTCATTGGTGATCTGGAATTGGCCGCTGCTATCGGGCCCGAAGGTCACGTAGATTACGGGAACTCCCGTGGACCCCTCGATCTGCCCCACGAGATCACGCACCGCATCCGGGAGGTACGACCCCCAGGGGCGCGAGGCCGGGGCACCCAGATAATCACAGAAAGTGAGGGCGATGGCCGAGGGCCGCATGACGCGAGCGGCGGCTATCACCTGCTTCTTGGAGAAGGTGAACACACGCCGGGGCAGCTTGGTCACCGTGGTAAGTTCCGGCTGGCGCCCGAGATCGGACCACGACAGCTCATGCTGGTCACCATAGTGGCCACCTGAGGTGCCGATCTGCTCCCCGTCTTTGAAGCGGTTGGCCACGCGGATGGGGAAGGTGCGGCAGACGCCGATGGTGGTTAACGTTGTGGGCAGTACTGGCATCGGCACCCGGCAATCGGCCAGGAGTTGGGCGGTGCTCACGTCCCGGCTGGTGCAGTACGGGTAGAAACTTGTGTGCATCCCGAGGCTGAACCCTTGCGCGCCCTCGAGCTGCAGGCGCTTCGAGCTGTCTACCGCATCGTCGTACAGCGTGTCCGACACCCGCACCGTGGGGGCCACATCATTTGCCCACAGGATTTCCGCATCCCCGACCACGGCGGGGCGCTCCTGCCGCGAGAACACTGCCCCCCGCTCCATCTTGCGGACCTGGGCCCGCATTGAGCCCTTCATGGTACTGCCAATTGAGACCAGCGCGGCCTCATTCTCACTGTCACTGGGGTGCAGCACAGCTGCATTGGGGTGGATGATGAGGGTCTTGCCCTGCAATAGCATGCCCGCTTCCTCCACCTCTCGGTGCAGCCGCTCGAGGTCCACCGTCGCCCCGGGCCCGATCAGGATGGCCTGCACCGAGGGCACCAGCGCCGACACCGGTAGCATGCGGTGCACGTAAGTCCTCCCGGCCAGGATCACAGTATGCCCTGCATTGGGTTGCCACGCACACGCGGCGGTGTCGGGGTGCCATTTGAGGGCGGCCATGAGCGCAATGGCGCCTTTGGCCTCACTGCCGTATTGCAGGCCCTGGATCGTCAGGATTCTACTAGACATAATTTGCCTCGGATATCTGTGTGCTATCAAAAATTTGTGTGTGCGGCCACTTGGCGGCAGGGATGGCCACCCGGGTATACACCTGGACAAAAGTGCCGTAGCTCTCGTCGCGTATCTTGGAGTCGAAGCGCCAGTATAGCACTGGGCGCCTCGGGGTACAAGTCCTCCACAATGCGTCGAAACTGTCCCACATCCGCGCGTGCAGCTCGTGGTAGGTGTCGGGCGGCACGACCCCATTAGCGGGAACCTTGTACCGTTTCCTCCACACCAACACCCGGTACAGGAACGGGTCTACCGTGCTGCGGGCATTCTTCCCGTAACCCGCACGCGACGATGCGCGGTTACGTGGGGCGCCCATCCGGCACGAGAAATGCTGCTCCACCAGCTCGATCAGGTCTTCGCGGGTGATTGGTAGCGGTTTCATTTCTTCGCCTTCTCTTTCTCGATGAGGTCTACATGCATCTTGGCGGCCTGTACTGCCGCCTCGCGATTCATGTAGAAGTTGCTGATCTCAGACCCATCTACATAGGCGAGCAGGTCGGGGCCCATGTGGGTCACTGTGATCAGGTGCCCCCGGTAGTGCACCGGATCTCCTATTGGCTGGCGATTGATCATGGCTCCTCCTTCACTTCCACCACGCAGGGCCCAGCTGATCAGAGCCCTTGGTTATTTTCTTCATCATTTGCTTGCCTCCCACCACGCAGGGCCCAGCTGATCAGAGCCCTTGGTTATTTTCTTCATCATTTGCTTGCCTCCCACCAATCGGGCCCGAGCCCGAAGTCACTGCGAATAGGTATTCGGTACTGTAGGGGGAACTCCCCCGCCCCATCAAATCTCTCGAGCAGGTTCTTGATCTCCACATCCAGCTCGCGATTCCGTGTCTGGCGCATCGATAGGTCGAATTCATCGTGGACCAACAGCATCAACCGCGCGACGCCCCCGGCTTGGTGCAGCAGGTCCGCAAGTTCAACGGTCTTGACCTTCATCGACTCCGCCGCCTGCGCCTGGAACAGGATGCCTGCAGCTTTGTAAGCGTGGCCCCAATTGAGCCGAATGCGGCGCCCCAATAGCGTCTTGATGTAGCCCCTGGGGCGGGCCACTGAGGCCGCTGACTGTTTAAGGCGCATCACCCCTGGGATGTTGTTGTGGTATTTCGCGAACAGGGCCTCGGCCTCGGGCCCCGCCTTGAAGAAGCCCTCAGGCGACTTGACATATGGCAGGTTCATTTCCTTCGCCATGCGCCCCGCCGACATCCCGAACACCAGCCCCAGGTTCATTTGCTTGGCGTTCGCTCCCCCCGTCTTTTGGTCGCGATCACGCGGAAGTCCGGTGATGTCAGCTGTAACTCTATGGAAGTCGGCCCCCGGATTCTCAGCGTAGATAGCATTAATCTTGGGATCGTTGACATAGTGGGCGAAAATCCGGAAATCTTTTTGTGCCCAGTCATAGCATCCCCACTCAGTCTCAGGGTCCGGGAGGAAGCATGCCCGGACGATTGCAGCCATCTCCTTATTTCGTTTGTGAATCTGCTGGAGGGCAGGCTCAGTGATACTGAAGCGCCCCGTGTACGTGCCGTCGCCTTCCTCGGAGCGCGTCTGGTTGATGTTCGCATGGACATAGCCCTTGTGATTCATCTCCAGGATGTATTTCTTCAGGAACACGTCCCGCGCCTTGATCATCCCCCGGACCTGCGCCACCTCCGCCGCTCCCGGCATCTTGCACTGGTACAGCTTCTCCGTCTTCAGCTCACCCGACTTCCCCGATTTCGTCGGTTCAAGAAGCATACCGTCGCCCGTAAACCACCGACCATCCGCTTCTTGATGAACCCCAAGAAGGGCCTTGACCTGGGGCGATGAGTTAGCGTTAATTGGTCGCCCGGCAATGGAATCGAGACGCCGCTGGGCCTCGGTGATTCGGGCATCAAGGACAGGAATAGACCGAGCTGCCCGCTCGCAATCAACTCGTACTCCCCCTCGCTCCATCTCCACAACAGCCGCCAGGAGCCGCCGCTCGAGCGCCGCCACTTGTTGTAGTTATTGCACATGGATTTCTTGCTCCTGGGCCTGGTAGATCAGCAGGCAGTTCAGCGCATCGATCCGCGCGTACTTGGCCGCCAGCTCCACCGGAGCCCGCGACAGGTTGAGGATCTGTGCCTCTTTGGTGGGCGCCCCGCCGAAGATCCGGGCCAGCTCCGCCCATATATCTTCCTTGCCACGCTTCAGCCGATCCTGGGAGATGCGCTCCAGTGAGTAATCATACTGGTCCTCATCCAGGATGCACTCCCTTATCATCGTGCACTCCCACACCCCCTGCTGGGTGGGGAATCCGGACACCCTACACATATGCGCATCGAACTTGGCGTGGTGGGCCGCAAGGTGCGTCAAGCGCTGCAGGACGTCCTGCAGCCACCCCCTGGTGCCTCCCTCCCGCACGGCCCCATACCACGTCTTCGGCCATGTGGCCCCAGCGGGCGGCCACGCTAGCGACACCCCGAAAACGCGGTCACCGCGCACCCAGTCAAGGCCGGTACACTCAGTATCAAGGGCCACGACTGGGCAGGCGGCCAGCTCGAGGATGTTTGGGAGGGGGAGCATATTATCTCACTGTGCCCACTGAACCACGAGCCCCGCGCCGCTATTATCCTTGCGGATGGGTAGCCCTTCCTGAATCCTGCGGATCAGCATGGCCTCGAGCCACACATCCCGCAGGCAGTAATCCGTCACGCGCGCCCGCTTACCCTGCTGCCACCATATGGGGGCCATCGCGCCGTTGCCGCTCTTGCCGACCCCGAAGGTGTGTTGCATGATGTTGTCGAGCGACCACCCCCCATGGGTCTTGTGGTTGTAGTGGTCGGGGTCGAGACCGAGGGCCTTCCATATGGCCCGAAGGGCATCGAAGTGGCGGTCCACGTTGATGTGCACCCCATTGGCCTCGAGCACCTTGATGTCGAAGCCCCGGGTATTGAAGCCGCCTGAGGGGGTGTCGCCGAGGTGCTGTTGCAGCTCCTGCATCTGCCCCGGCTCCTGGGGGTGGAAGCAGCGCGACAGGTGGCTGTCGAGGTCGTATGTGCAGACCACGGCCATACCCATATTTGCGTGATCAGCCCAGCCGCCGCAATACTCGACGCCCTCAAGCCGGGGCTCGTTGCGGGAGGGGATGGCCTTGGCGATTTCAATGTCGAAGACTTTCATTAGATTACCACCATGGGCGGGTAGAAGTGGATCTGGAGCGCATAGTCCTTATCAGGGGCAGGATACACCTCCAATTCGCCCTTGTCGATGTCAATGGAGTACATGCTCGGCATCCCGGCCCTCTCGACTTCCTCGCGGGCCGCCTGCACTGCCGCCGCCTCCACACGCACCATGTGGTAGGTGGCTTCTGGTAAAGTCACACAGATACTGTGCAGCAGCCCGATGGCAACCGGGAGTTTGATAGTCTTTTGGTCTTTCGGTCTTTCGATATGATCATAGCTCGTACCCGTTTTGTGTACCTTCGTAAGTGGTAAGGGCATGGCGCGCTCGCGTGATGCCCACGTAGAAAAGCCTGTGTTGGGCGGCGGGGACCACGAACGTGTAGTCCATGGCTCCCGCCGAGCGGTCGCGGCGTAGATACACTCGGTCGGCCTCCATCCCCTTCGCCCCGTGGATGGTGGAGATGCGCACCCGGATTTCCTGGCCCAGGTCCACCCGTGAGAGGTAGTCCACATGGACCATGGGAATGCGTAGCAGCCCGTGTGGGCCCTCCCGCAGCTTATTCAACACCGCGCACATGCCTATCGTGTTCCACACATCCAGCGCCTTGGGGGTCAGCGCGGGCTTGATCCTGACAGCGGCTTCCTCCTCCTGTAACGTGATCTCCCCTCGGTTCACCGCGCTGAGGTACTGGAGGGCCCGGCCTGCCTTCGTGTCGAGCGGCCCCGGCATCCCGGATACGGCCCGGTATGGCACCAACCCCGCCTGCAACTCCTCCTCGACGCGCTCACGCTCGAACTTGGCATTGTATAGCACCAGGGCATCAGTAGTGGGCCCGCTTGCAATGTCGGGGCACAACGAGCCCACATCCCCGTAGTGTTCGCAGTTCCCCGGTTCGTTGG
>VFSW01016083.1_pt1 | contig 10236 bp, 5 predicted proteins | sample 5358111 | NCBI WGS metagenome assembly VFSW01 (sample SAMN11554181, study PRJNA540505) | mine drainage metagenome | isolation source: sediment from site ElyBrook_90M | place: USA: Ely Copper Mine, Vershire, VT | collected 2017
TCCCACTATTGCCCCTGGAGCCAAACGCTGCCATGGGTGCTCCGCTCTACCCCCACACTGGAGCCGCATCAGCACAAATTCCTGATTCCGACCCTGCATTTTCAATTGGGCCCCGAGCAGGTGAAGAAGGCCCTGGCCGAGACGATGCGCCGGCTGGGGGTCACCCGTCGCGCCAGCGATGCCGCCGTCAACGCCGCGTTCCAGACCCAGCGCGAGTTTCAGGACGCACTGCTGGCCGCCGGCAGCCGCGCTCTGGAAACGCTGGAACAGACCGGCGAGCCCGGGCTGATTCTGGCGGGCCGGGGCTATAACATTTACGACCGCGGTGTGAACTGCGACATTCCGCGCAAACTGCGGCACCGGTATGGAGCCAACGTAATTCCGCTGGATTTCCTGGTGACCGGACGCGAGCCAATCGCCGATATTCACGCCAACATGTTCTGGATCTCCGGCCGCAAAATCCTGGAAGCCGCGCGCATCGCCGCCACGCGGAGCAACCTGCACATGGTCTACATCACCAATTTCAAGTGCGGGCCGGATTCCTATATTAAGCACTTTGCGCGCGAAGCCGCCGGCGCGCCCCTGTTGGTACTGCAGTTCGACGGCCACGGCAACGACGCCGGCTATATGACCCGCTGCGAAGCGTACCTCGACAGCAAAGGAATTCTGCGATGTTACCAGCCGCAACCGAGCATCCATTAGCCGCCAAGCGGATCTACATCCCGCCCATGGCCTATGGGAGCGCCCGCGCCTTCGCCTCGGCCTTCCGCGCGATTGGCCTGGATGCGGAACCGACACCGCCTTCCGACCATCGCACGCGCGAACTGGGCGCCAAATACACTTCGGGCGACGAATGCTATCCCGCCAAAGTCACGGTGGGCGATTTCATGAAACTGCTGGAGAAGCCGGAGACGGACCCGGCGCGGATCGCCTTGTTTATGCCTACCGCCGAAGGTCCCTGCCGCTTCGGCCAGTACGCGCCGTACCTTCGCCACGTGCTGGATACCAATGGCTACGGGTCGGTGGAGATCCTTTCGCCCACCAGCCAAAATGCCTATCAGGGACTCGGCTCCCTGGCAGGGCCCTTCGTACGCACCGGCTGGCGCGCCCTGCTGTGCGCCGACCTGCTCGAAAAGCTGCTGCTGATCTGCCGCCCGTACGAAGAGCGGCGCGGGGATAGCGAAACGGTTTACGAAGAATCGCTGGACGACCTTTGCGGCACGCTCGAATCCACGCCCGTCGATCCCGGGGCGCAGTTGCTGGCCCTGCGCGATTCGTTAATCCGCAGCCGCGACCGCTTTCGCAAGCTCTCGCTGAATCGCCACCGCACCCTCCCGGTGATCGGCATCGTGGGCGAGATCTTCTGCCGCTTGAATACTTTCTCCAACGAGAATCTGGTCCACTGCCTGGAAGGGTACGGCGCTGAGGCGTGGGTCAGCGACATCGTGGAATGGATCTGGTACACCAACTCCGAGCACTTCCGCAAACTGCGCCTCACCGGCCGCATCTGGACCGCGGAAGCGCTCGGCGCCTGGGTCCGTAAGCGCGTGCAGAAGCACGATGAGCACATTCTGACCGCGCCCCTGGCGGAAGATTTCAAGGGCCGCGAAGAGCCTGATATTTACGAAATCCTGGAATGCGCCCGCCCCTACCTGCCTCGTGAAGGCGCCTTTGGCGAAATGGTGCTGAACGTGGGAAAAGTGGTGTACCTGGCGCGCAAAGGCGCTGCCGGAATCATCGACATCAGCCCGTTCACCTGCATGAACGGCATTGTCTGCGAGGCGATCTATCCCCGCATCAGCCGCGATTTGGGGGGCCTTCCGATCCGCAACTTCTACTTCGACGGCACGCAAAGCGACCTGGACCGCGACTTGGGCGTCTACATGGAACTGGCTCGCAGTTACCGCAAAGTGAACCCGCCGGCCTGCGCCGTTTCGTAACCTATGCCAGGGGTGAAGGACTGCGCGCGAGTTTGGGCTGCCGGCCGGCGCAATTATTCATACCGCAGCGCCACGAGCGGATCGATGCGCGTGGCCTTGCGCGCAGGGACGTAACTGGCCACCACCGAGACGCCGACCAGCAGGACGGGCACGCCCGCAAACACCAGCGGGTCTGTGGCGGTAACGCCGTAGAGCATTCCGGACAGCGCGCGCGTCAATGCAAACGCCGCGGCGAGGCCGACGCCCGCGCCCATCAGGGAGGTCACCAGCCCGCGCGCCACCACCAATTGCAGAACCTGCGCCTGGCTCGCGCCCAAGGCCACGCGCAGGCCGATTTCGTGCGTCCGGCGGCTGACAGAGTACGCCGTGAGACCGTAAATTCCAACGGCGGCCAGCGTCAGGGCCAGGGCGGCAAAGATGCTCAGCATCAGCATGGAGACACGCCGTAGCATCAGCGAATCGGAGAGCACGTTCTCCATGGTCCGCACGCTGGAAATGGGCTGTTCCGGATCGAGCTTCAGGATTTCCCGGCGCACCGCCGTGGTCATGGCCGCGGGGTCGCCCACGGTCTGGATGGCCAAGCCCATGGAATCGCTCGGGTGTTGCATGTGCGGGACGTAGAGGGCCGGCTCGATAGGCGCATCCAGGCCGTACAGTTTGGCGTCGGCCACCACGCCCACAATCTCCATCAGCGCGCCGCCACTACTGATGCGCTTCCCCAGCGGATTCTCCCCGCGGAACTGCGCGCGGACCATGGATTCGTTGATGAGCGCGACGCGCTTCGCGTCCAGGTCGTCATGCCGGTCGAAAAGACGGCCTTGCCGGAGGGCAATGCCCATAGTGTTGAAGTAGCCGGGGGTGGCGATGCGGTAATCCGCCATCGGCTGCTGGCTGTCCGCAAGAGGCGGGCGACCTTCAATCCGGAAACGGTTCACGCCAATGCGGAACGAAAGGATCGAGACCCGGAGCGGCAGAAACAGCACCGCGCCGGCGGACTGGACGCCAGGCATCGCTTCCAACCGTTCAGTGAGGTTCCTGTAGAAATCGGCACGCTTCACCGGCGTATCGTATTTCACGCTGGGGAGGGTCAGAGCCATGGTCAGAACATGCGACACGCGCACCCCCGGGTTCACCGCCACCACGCGAGCGAAGCTGCGCAGCAGCAGGCCGGCGCTCACCGAGAGCAGCACCGCCAGCGCCACTTCGAAAGCCAGCAGGACGCCGCGAACGCGGTGCGATCCGCCGGCGCTTTCCGAGCGGCCGCCGGCTTCTTTGAGCGCAGTGTTGAGATCGGTGTGCGAAGATTTCCAGGCGGGAACCAGTCCGAAAAGCAGGCCGGTCAGAATCGAAAGTCCCAGGGTGAAAGCCAGCACCGGCAGGTCCACTCCCATGTGTTGCAACAGGGGGAACATATCCGGAACCACGCCGCGTACCGCCCGCACACTCCACACCGCCAGCAACAATCCCAACACTCCGCCCGCCAGTGCAAGCACCAGGCTCTCGGTAAGCAGTTGGCGGACGATGCGGCCGCGGCCGGCGCCCAGCGCGGCGCGCACGGCGATCTCTTTTTCGCGAGCCGAGGCCCGCGCCAGCAGCAGGTTGGCCAGGTTGGCGCAGGCAATCAGCAGCAGCAGTCCCACCGCGCCCAGCAGGATCAGCAGCACCGGGCGGATGCGGCCGGTAAACATCTCCGCCATGGGAAAAAGCGTGATCCCCCAGCCGGTATTGGTGGCGGGATAGGCGCGCTCCAGGCGCTGCGCAATCACCGTCATCTCGGCGCGCGCCTGCGCGGCGGTGACTCCCGCTTTGAGCCGCGCCACGATGCCGTAATTGTGATTGCGGCGCTCGGGGTTATTGGGATCGATGGCGGTGGGCAGCCACAGGTCCGCGGCAATCATGTCGCTGAGCTCGTGCGGGACAACGCCCACAATCGTTCGAGGGATGCCGTCCACGGTCAGGGTACGGCCGACGGCCGACGGATCGGAATGGAAACGGCGCTGCCAAAAGGCGTTGCTGAGGAGCACCGCGGCGGGTCCGCCGGGACGATCCTCCTCGGGCAGGAAATTCCGCCCCGCCAGGGGCGTGATGCCGAGCGCCGGGAGAAACTCCTTGGACGCCGTGGCTGCCGGCACGCGCTCCGGCTCTCCCGCGCCGCTCACATTGAGGCCGTATTCGGGAATGGCGAACGCCGCGGCCATCTGTTCGAATGATGCGGCCTGCTTTTTCCAATCCAGGTAGTCGGCGCCGCTCACGGGCAATTGATCGAATCCCGATTGCAGCATGGTGCCCCAGATCATCACCACGCGGCCGGGCTCGGGAACCGGCAGCGGCCGGAGCAGCACGGCGTTGACCATGGTGAAGATGGCGGTGTTGGGGCCTATGCCCAGAGCGAGTGCCAAAATGGCCACGGCGCAAAATCCCGGATTCCGCAGCAGGGTCCGGAGGCCGTAGCGAAGGTCCTGCCAGAAGAAATGCAACGGTCACTCCTCAATACAGAGACAACGCACGGCGGGTCCCGTTTGTTCCCGGAGCGCCGGTTTGCGGCCACGGCGTGCCCGGTCGCCGGGTTTTCCGTCGGATCAATTCCAGTAATTCCGGTCCATGCTGCGGTACTGCACCGCTTCGGCCACGTGCTTGGCCAGCACGGCCTCCGATCCGCCGATGTCCGCGATGGTGCGGGCCACCTTCAGGATCCGGTCGTGCGCGCGGGCCGAAAGTCCCAGCCGCCGGACTGCCATTTCCAGGGTCCGCTCGCCAGCATCGTCCAGCGCGCAGATTTTGCGGATGGCGCGGCCGGGAATGCGCGAATTGTAATACCCGCGCGCCTGTTGCACAGCCCGGGCCGCGGCCACGCGCACGCGGATCTCGGCTGAGGATTCGCTGGTGGTGCTGCCGCGTAGTTCCTGGTAAGGCACCGCCGGCACCTCGACGTGGATATCGATGCGGTCCAGCAGCGGGCCGCTGATCTTACCGAGATACTGCTGAATCTGTCCGGGTGTGCAGCGGCATTCCCTGGTGGCATCTCCCAGGAATCCGCAGCGGCAGGGATTCAGGGCCGCCACCAGAATCAGCGTCGATGGGAAGCGCAGCGTCATGTTGGCGCGCGCGATGGTGACGGACCCATCCTCCAGGGGCTGCCGGAGGAGTTCCAGCACATCGCGGGGAAACTCCGGGAATTCGTCCAGGAACAAGACGCCGTTGTGGGCCAGGCTGACTTCGCCCGGGCGCGGCATGCCCGTTCCGCCGCCGATGAGCCCGGCATCGGAAATGGTGTGATGCGGGGCGCGGAAAGGCCGCTCGGTCATGAGCCCTTCGCCGCCGCGCAGCAGGCCGGCGATGCTGTGAATCTTGGTGGTCTCGATGGCTTCATCGAATGTCAACGGCGGCAGAATGCCGGCGAATCGTTTCGAAAGCATGGTCTTGCCGGACCCCGGGGGGCCAACCATAAGCACGTTGTGTGCGCCGGCGGCAGCAACTTCCAGAGCCCGTTTGGCGGTGCCCTGGCCGCGCACGTCGCGAAAGTCCAGCAGCGCCGGAGCCTGCGCCCGATGCCCGTTAGCGCGCGGCGCAGCCGGTTCGAAATCGGCCGGGCGTGCGATCATGGCCACGGCTTCCGCCAGGCTGCGCGGACCGTAAACCTGGACGTCCTCCACCACTGCCGCCTCTGCCGCATTCTCGAAGGGAACGATGATCCTGGGGATGCCGTGGTCGTGCGCGCAGATGGCCACCGAAAGCGCGCCGCGGACGGGGCGAATGGCGCCGTCCAGCGAGAGTTCCCCGACCAGCAGGTGCTGGTCGAGCTTTTCAATGACCCCCATCGCGCCCAGGATGCCTAGCGCCACCGGCAGATCGAAGCCCGCGCCTTCCTTGCGCACGTTGGCCGGCGCCAGGTTAATGGTAATTCGCTTATTGGGGTAGCCGAACCCGGAGTTGATGAGCGCGCTTTTGATGCGCTCGCGGCTCTCACGGACGGCGGTGTCGGGCATGCCGACCATGACAGAGTCGCGCGCCGAGCCAGACGAGAACATGTCGACTTCGACATCGATCAGGTGCGCATCGATGCCATATACGGCGGCGCTGCGGGTTTTGAACAGCGCCATGGGATGAGTGGGTCCTTAATTCGGATTATAAGTGATAGCGCGGGATTATTGGTGTTGGATTGCAAATAGGACGGGCTGGCGATCAATCGCGGCAGATTACAAGCAATTACGGAGTGGAATGGGGGATAGATCGCCAGATGGCGTATGCGATCGCACCGGCGCCTATCGTGAGCGCTCCAAACGCGATGAACCACCAGCCGGACGTCAGGAAAATGTAGACCCATCCCAGGAAGGCGATGATGCTCGGGACGGGATAAAGCCACATGCGGAACGGCCGTGGGATATCCGGACGATGCCGGCGCAGATATTGTAAGGCGATCACTTGTCCCATAAACTGGACCAGGATCCTGGAAGTGAGCAGCGCGGAAATTACGGCGTCCAGATTCCACAGAGAGGCGGCCATCGCCAGCGTACCCATTACGAGCACTGACACGTGGGGGAAGTTGCCGCGCGGGTGCAGTCGCGCGAACGCCGCGAAGAAATGCCCGTTCGCCGCCGCCGCGTACGGGATGCGGCTGTAGCCCAGCAGCAGCGCAAACACGGAAGCAAACGCCGTCCACAACACCAGCACCGTGACGGCGGATGCCGCGCCCGCGCCATACAGCTTTTCCATGAACAGCGCGGCCACGAAACGTGATTTCGCCGCCTCGCGCCACGGCACCACCCCGATGATGCTGAGGTTCATCAACGTATAAATCGCGGCCACACCTAAAACGGAATAGATGATCGAGCGGGGAATAACACGCGCCGGATTGCGCACCTCCCCACCGACATAGCAGATATCGTAATAGCCCATGAAATCGTACATGGCGATCAGCATGGCGGAGCCCAGTCCCGCGAAAAAGCCGGTGGAGAAGGTAAAGGCGCCAGCAGGAAAATCGAATGCCGTATGCGCCTGAAAATGAGCCATACCGCTGGCGATGATCCACAGCACGGTTGCCAGCACGCCGACCCAAAGCACCACTGCCATCCGGGCCACGGCGGTCACCCGCCGGGAGAGCAGTCCAATCACTGCGGCGCCGACGGGCATACTGATCATCCGGCCCTGCGTGGGGCTCATGCCGCGCCAGAAGTAGCCGACATATTGCGAAAAACCGATATATCCCGATGCGATCTCCAGCGGACCGCTAAAAATGAATTGCCAGATAAACAGGAACGGCAGCAGGTCTCGCAGATTCGTCTTGCGAAAAGCCTCCCGCAGGTAGAGGTAGGTGCCGCCGGTGCCGGGCATGGCGGCGGCCAGTTCGCTCCACACCAGTCCGTCGCACAGCGCCAGCACCGCGCCCAGAAGCCAGCCCAACATGCACTGCGGGCCGCCCATCGATGCGATGATCAGCGGGATGGTGATAAACGGCCCGACGCCGATCATGTTGCTCATATTGAGCGCGGTGGCCTGCAGGAGTCCGAAGCCTCGGACCAGGCCGGGTTGGCGATGATCTTCCAAGAAGCTTCCAGCTTATAAGCTTTTCGCCGTTTCTAAAACAACAGCGCCGGCGGCGTGCAATTCCGCTAGCGTATAGAATTAACAACTTCATGCTGTTTTATGCGTTGACCATTTCCCTGTCGGCCTTTCTGCTATTTGCGGTGCAGCCGATTGTCGCCAAGGCGATCCTTCCCTGGTTTGGGGGCTCCTCAGCCGTGTGGAGCATGTGTATGTTGTTCTTCCAGGCGGTGCTGCTGCTGGGATATCTGTATGCCCACTGGCTGCATCAGAAGGTGGCGGGCCGGCGGCAGGCGATGGTCCACTGCTTCGTGTTGCTGGCCAGCCTGGCGGCGCTGCCCATCATCCCCAGTACGGCATGGCGGACGGCATCGGTCGGGCATCCATCGCTGAGGATACTGGAACTCCTGGGCGCCACCGTGGGCCTGCCCTATTTCCTTCTCTCGTCCACCGGTCCCCTGTTGCAGGCCAGGTACGCGCGCACTCACAGGGACGGCCAGCCATACCCGCTCTTCGCACTCTCCAAATTCGCTTCCATGCTGGCGCTGTTGAGCTACCCGCTGCTGGTGGAGCCAACCCTATCGACCCACGCCCAGGCATGGACTTGGTCTGCCGCCTATATCTGCTTTGCGGTGCTTTGCGGCGTCACGGCCTGGCGTGCCGGCGCGCAATCCGGGCAGGAACCGGAGACGCGCGCGGTCATGGCGGAATCGGCCGGGCCGGCGCCGGCGTGGACGGTACGTCTTCTGTGGCTTGGCCTGGCGGCTAGTGCGTCGGTGCTGTTGCTGGCCGTGACCAACCATCTCACCCAGGATGTCGCGGCCATTCCGTTCCTCTGGATTCTTCCCCTCAGCGTCTATCTGCTCAGCTTCATCCTGTGTTTCGAATCCGGCCGGTTCTATCGTCGCGGCCTGTTTGTCCCCCTGCTGGCCTTGGCCCTCGGTTTCATGGCCTACCGTATGTGGTCCGGTTCCAAATCGATGCACATCCGGCCGGCGATCGCGTTGCTCAGTCTGGCATTGTTCATTTGCTGCATGGTTTGCCACGGGGAACTGGCCCGCCTCAAACCGCATCCCCGTTTCCTGACCGGCTTCTATGTGACGGTATCGCTGGGCGGCGCATTCGGCGGGTTGTTCGTGGGCCTGGTTGCGCCCAACGTGTTCCACGCTTACTACGAGTTCCCGCTGGGAATGGCGCTCTGCGCGGTGGTGGTCTGTCTCACCTTTCAAAGGGAACTGGTGCGCCTGCCGCGATTCCGGAAATATGCGGCCGCTGCGGCGATGGTGGTCGGCTTGGGGGGCTATCTCTACTTTCTGGGCCATCTGATGAAAACCATGGTGGCGGACTACAAAGTGGTGGAGCGCAACTTCTACGGACAACTGCGGGTGATGGACGAAGGCGACCCCCGCACTGACGAAGACGCCCACCGGACCCTGGTCCACGGCGCCATCAATCACGGCGAACAGATGCTGCGCGAAGAGTATCGCTACCAGCCAGTCACGTACTTCTGCCCGGAATCGGGCATCGGACGCGCCATGCGGTCCCTGGAGGGCGCACCGCGCCGCATCGGGGTCCTCGGTCTGGGATGCGGCACCCTGGCCGCTTACGGCAAGGCGGGCGATACGATCCGCATCTACGAAATCAATCCGCTGGTGCTGGACCTGGCCCAGCGCGAATTCACTTATTTACGCGATACGCCGGCCAAAGTGGAAGTGGCCCTGGGAGACGGACGCCTCAGCCTGGAGTCGGAATCCAGCCAGCAGTTCGACATCCTGGTGATGGATGCATTTTCGGGAGATTCGGTGCCGGTCCACCTGGTGCCCCGCGAAGCGTTCGCCATTTATTTCCGCCACCTCAAGCCGGGCGGAATCCTGGCCGTCAATGTGACCAACAGCTACCTGAATCTGGCGCCGGTGATGGCACACGCCGCGGCGGCCTTCGGTAAAGTGGCGTTGTACTACGATTTTCGAGGTGAGGAGAGCGACTTCCTATGTTTCTCCTGTTCCTGGACTCTGATCATGGACCGCGCCACGGCGGACCGCCATGCGGACCTTTACCGGAAAGCGGTGCTCTTGCGGCCAAACGGCAGGTTCCGCACCTGGACGGACGATTTTTCGAACATGTACAGTATCCTGCGGTAGGGGCTGGTTCGTTTGCCGCGCGAATTCAGGCGGCGAACGGTGAGACCACTTCCCTGGCCTCACGATAGAGTTGCGGGACACCGCGGCGTGAGCATTCCTCGCGGCAACACTCACGCCGCCTCCGAAATTCCGCTTCCGGGCCGGGCTCCTCGCAAAAATCGAGGGCTGCCAGCCAGATGTAGTCTTCCGTCACGCTCGCCAGAAGTTCATCGGGAAGCGTTTGTAAATAGCGACGGAATGTGGCGGATGGGTCCTGCATTGCGACAAACACAGTATGGGCGCCGGAGTTCCGGCGTGCCAGACTGCTTTTGGTTAGGTTCCGTACCTTGTCTATCGCGCGGATTCCGGGCGCGCGAAATACAGGCTCACGGCGCGATCGATGTTGGCCCGGTTGAGCCGCACCGCCCGGCCCTCATATTCGCTGATGGCTTTCACTAGTTTGTAAATATCGTTGGGATAGCAGGCGCGCAGATATTTGGCCCCCGCGGCGGTGCACCGTTCCCGCAGATACTCCGCGCAGCCTGGTTCGGAAGGCACCTGGTTCACCGCCACCACCCTCGCATAAATCTGATCGAAGACATCTTCGCTGATATCTTCCACCAGCACCTTGGTCT
>VFSW01016084.1_pt1 | contig 10234 bp, 7 predicted proteins | sample 5358111 | NCBI WGS metagenome assembly VFSW01 (sample SAMN11554181, study PRJNA540505) | mine drainage metagenome | isolation source: sediment from site ElyBrook_90M | place: USA: Ely Copper Mine, Vershire, VT | collected 2017
CCCCCCCACCCCCCCCCCCCCCCCCCCCGCCCCGCCCTGCCCCCCCCCCCCAAACCCCCCCCGCCCGCCGCCGGGGGCCTGGGCAAGCGCAGGGGTGGCGGCTGCGGCGAAGACCATGAGGGCATACGCGAGCGGGTGCGCGGGGCGCACCAGTGTCAGCGGCGCAATCAATGACCACCTCCGGGTATCCGCACGGGTACCTTCACGTCGATTTGCCATCCCGCACCGAGTATACCTGCTCCCGGCGCCGGGCAAGCCGAACATCCGGGCGGCGGTTCGCCCGGCCGCACGCCGCGTGACCGTGCGCCGGTTGGCGACCGCGGCCTGCCCGCGTGTAAGATCCCGGGTGATCAAACCGCGCCGATCCGAGCGCGAGCTCGGGGAGTTCGACGTACGAGGGCCCAAGAATGAACAGGACGTCCGCGGATAAGCTCGAACTCGCGCTGGAGCGCGCACTTTTTGCGACCCGTTGGTTGCTGGCCCCGTTCTACGTCGGGATGGCTTTCGCGCTGGTCGCGCTCCTCGTCGTATTCGCGCGCGAATTGATCGAAGGCATGACCCACATTGCCTCGCTGGACGCGGAACACGCGCTGCTGCTGGCGCTGTCGCTGATCGACCTGTCCCTGGCGGGCAACTTGCTGCTCATCGTCATGCTGGCGGGCTATGAGAATTTCGTGTCGAAGCTCCATGTGGGCGATCACGAGGATCGTCCGGGCTGGATGGGGACGGTCGATTTCGCGGACCTCAAGATCAAGGTGATCGCATCGATCGTCGCGATCAGTGCGATCGCCCTGCTGCGCGCGTTCCTGCCCCTCGGCGTGGAAGGTGCGACCGTGGACAAGTCGCGGCTCTTTTGGATGGTGGTCATTCACCTGACGTTCGTCGTATCGGCGCTCCTGCTGTCGGCGATGGACTGGGTCTCGTTCAAGAGCGGCGCACACCATTCGAACGAACCGTGATTTCACCGAGTACATGGCATTTCAGTCACCCCGGAGAGCTTCGATGAGAGCCATCGCACGATGAGAGCCGTTGCACCGAGAGTCCTGGGAGCGGCATGCCTGGTCGCCTGCGCCGCAGTAGGTCGGGCAGACATGCCGGAGCCGCCGCCGGATGTCGTGACATCGGCGACGTCGATGACCGCGGCGACCTCCACGCCCTCGGCGGCTTGGGAGCGGCTGGTGGACCAATATTTCGACACGGTCTACCTGCCCTTCAATCCCACCGCCGGCACCAGCGCCGGGCTGCACGCGTACGACGGGCGATTCGAGGATCATTCCCGTGCGGGCATCGATGCGCAGGTCGCGGCGCTGCACGCCTTCGAAGGCAAGATCGCCGCCTTTCCCGCCGACGGTCTGGACGAGACGGATGCGGGAGACCGGGCCTATCTGCTCGGCACGATTCGCAGCGCGCTGCTCACGCTCGAGACCATCCGGCCCTGGCAGCGCGACCCGGATTTCTACTCCACCGCCATCGCCAACGGCGCCTACACCATCATGGAGCGTGACTACGCGCCTGCCGAGGTGCGGTTGGCGGCCCTGATTGCGCGCGAGCGGAACATGCCCGCGGCACTGGCGGCGGCGCGGGCCAATCTGAGGGCGCCGCCGCGGGTGTACACCAAGATCGCTCTGGAGCAGCTGCCCGGCATCATTGCGCTGTTCAAGCGCGACGTGCCGTCCGCGTTCAGCGAGGTCAAGGATCCGCGCCTGCTCGAGTCCTTCCGTGCGGCCAACGCCGCGGTGATCGATGCCCTCGCGGGCTATCAGAAATGGGTGCGGACCTCGCTCGCACCGAAATCCAACGGCGACTTCCGAATCGGCGCGGCGGCCTTCGGCGAGAAGCTGAAGGATGACGAAATGGTCGACATTCCGCTCGACCGGCTGCTCGAGATCGCGTACCAGGATCTGCGCAGGAATCAGGCGGCGTTTCGCGAGACGGCCCGGCAATTGGATCCACACAAGGCCCCGACGCAGGTGCTCGACGAATTGCGCGACGACCATGGGCCTCCCGATCAGCTCCTGCACGACTTCCAGGGCACGTTCGGTAACCTGATCGAATTCATCCGCACCCGGAAGATCGTGGCCATTCCGTCCGACGTGCGGCCGATCCTGGAGGATACCCCGCCGTTCATGCGCGCCACGACGTTCGCCTCGATGGACACCCCGGGTGCCTACGAGACCGGCTCCCATGCGGCGTACTTCAACGTGACCGTGCCCGAGGCGGGCTGGCCGCCGGCGCGCATCCGCGAAAGCATGGCGGCCTTCAACGTCGGCACCATCGTCTCGACCGCGATTCACGAGGCCTATCCCGGTCATTACGTTCAGTTCCTCTACACGCCGCGGCTCCGATCGCGGGTGCGCAAGATGCTGTACTCGTCGAGCAACGTCGAGGGATGGGCGCATTATTGCGAGCAGATGATGCTCGATGAGGGCTACGGCCGTCCGGGGTGGGGCGCCAAGGACGAGCGCGAGAGCAAACTCATCCGGCTCGGCCAGCTGACCGATGCGCTGCTGCGCGACGCGCGGTTCATCGTCGGCATCAAGATGCACACCGGGCGCATGACGATGGATCAGGCCGTGCATTTCTTCGTCCGCGAGGGCTATCAATCGCGCGCCGTCGGCGTGGTGGAGACCAAGCGCGGCACGAGCGACCCCACCTATCTGTATTACACGCTCGGCAAGCTGATGATCCTGAAGCTGCGCGCGGACGCACAGGAGCAGGAAGGGGCCGCATTCTCGCTGGAGAAGTTCCACAGCCGGTTTCTCGACCAGGGCGGCGTTCCGCTGCCGATCGTGCGCAAGGCGCTGCTCGCCAACGACAGCCCGGTGTTGTGAGGGTCGCGCCGGCCGGGCTATTTCGCGTCAATTCTTGGGAGTCGTCATGAACAAGTATTTGGCTGAGTTTGTCGGAACCTTCTGGCTGGTGTTGGGCGGCTGCGGCAGCGCCGTTCTGGCGGCGGCCTTCCCCGGTCTCGGCATCGGGTTCGCGGGCGTTGCACTGGCATTCGGGCTGACGGTGCTGACCATGGCGTACGCGATCGGGCACATTTCGGGCGGTCACCTGAATCCCGCGGTGTCGATCGGACTCTGGGCCGGCGGGCGGTTCCCCGCGGCGCAGGTCCCGCCCTACGTCGCGGCGCAGGTGCTCGGCGCCCTCGCAGCGGGCGGCGTGCTCTATCTGATCGCAAGCGGCAAGGCCGGCTTCGACGTCACCGCCGGATTTGCGACCAACGGCTATGGCGCGCATTCCCCCGGCGGCTATTCGCTGCCCGCGGCGCTCACCTGCGAGATCGTGATGACGGCCATGTTCTTGATCGTGATCCTGGGCGCGACCGACGAGCGTGCCCCCCGGGGGTTTGCGCCGATCGCCATCGGCCTGTGCCTGACGCTGATCCATCTGGTCAGCATCCCGGTGACCAACACGTCCGTGAATCCGGCACGCAGCACGGGCGTTGCGCTGTACCAGGGCGGCTGGGCGCTCGCGCAGCTGTGGCTGTTTTGGGTGGCGCCGATCGCCGGCGCATTCGTCGGTGCGGGCGTCTACCGCCTGATCGGCGCCCCGGAAAGGGCCTGACGCGCAGACGCACAGGAGCAGGAAGGAGCCGCATTCTCGCTGGAGAAGTTCCGCTGCCGTTCTAGCGGGCAGAGACGGCCGCAGATCGGACTGAGACTCGAGTCACAGATCGGCGGGATGTCGCGGCTAAAGCGCCGGGCCGCCCAGTCGATATCCTTGCGTGGCGGCGAGGGTTCCCATTCGACTCGTCCCGCCCGGTCTGCGCGAATGCCTGCGCAGCCGCCGAGCGTCACGGCCGATACCCCGCCTGACCTCTACGATTCGGCAGCCCCGATCCCGCTGCGCTGCATGTCCGGCCATGACATCGTAAGGTAAGTACACATGAGGTTCGCCACCGGGAATTCTCCGGGGACGCGGCGATTGCCGCTGATTCGCGCCGCCCTGGCGCTCGCCGTGCTGCCGGCCCTGGCCGTGGGGGCCTATTTCGCGGTCGGAATCGGCCCGTCGAACTGGTACCGCTCGCTGCTCACTGCCGGCCTGAGCGGCGTCGTCGCGACCGGGATCGCCAGCACCGCGCTGGCGGCGGCCATCGGCCTGCTGCCTTTGCGCCGGGCCTTCAGCAGCGAGCAGTGCAAGGTTCAGACCTTGCTCAACGCCGTTCCGGAAGGCGTCTTCGAAGTCGATTGCGCCGGCCGGATTCTGTTCGTCAACGATCAGGGCTGCGATCTGTTCGGTTATCCGCGGGAGGAACTGGTCGGTCAGTCGATCGACGTGTTGGTGCCCCCGCAGCACCGCGGCCATCATGCGCAGCGGCGCGAGGGCTTCTTTGCGGGATCCCGGTCGCGCGCCATGGGCACCGGCCTCGATATCATGGGCATGCGCCGCGACGGCTCCCAGTTCGCGGTGGACATCAGCCTGAGCCGGCTGGAGAGCTCGCGCGGCGTCACCATCTACTGCCTGGTCCGCGACAACAGCGTGCGCAAGGCCTTCGAGCAGCAGCTGGTCGAGAGCAACCGAAAGCTTCTTGCCAGCGTCGCGACGCTCGAGCGCAATGCCCGCGAGCTGCGCCAGCTGACCGAGTTGGGCGATCTCCTGCACAGCAGCAATACGGAGCAGGAGCTGTTGCAGATCGCAGCGCGCACGATGAGCCGGCTGATGCCGGGCCATTCCGGCGCCCTGTACACGCTCAAAGACGCCCGCGCGAACGCCGAGGTCATGGCGGCGTGGGGCGCCGGCGCGAGCGACCTGCGGCCGGCGATTTTCCTCGACGACTGCTGGGGTTTGCGGCGCGGGCGGCTGCATGGCTGCACGGCGGCGGACGACGAACCGCGCTGCCGCCACTGCATAGACGAACGCAGGCGCCCCTCGCAGTGCCTGCCGCTGCTCGGCCATCACGGTGAATTATTGGGCGGTCTGCATCTCTTCGCGCAGGATTTCGACGACGCGCGAGAGCTCGCCGATCCGGCACGCCTCCAGTTCCTGCAGGCGCTGGCCGGCCAGATGGCATTGTCGCTCGCCAACCTGCGCCTGCGGGAGACCTTGCGCACCCAGTCGCTGGTCGATCCGCTCACTGGTCTCTACAACCGGCGAGTGGTCAACGAGTGGTTCGAGAAGGAGACGCGGGCCGCCGCACAGAACGCGCGACCCCTTTCGCTCCTCATTGTCGATATCGACCATTTCAAGACCTTCAACGACCGCTTCGGGCATCAGTGCGGCGACGTCGCCCTGCAGGCGATCGGCGCGCAGCTTCGGCAGTGCCTGCGGCACGAGGACCTCGTCTGTCGCTGGGGAGGCGAGGAGTTCGTGGCATTGCTCGCCGAAGCGGGGCTCGAGGACGCCGAGAAGATCGCCGACAAGCTGCGGCGAAGCATCGAGGGGCTGCAGCTCAACCTGCCCGTGAGGCCGCCGCCGCAGGTGACCGTGTCGATCGGAGTGGCCACCCTGGGCGCGCACGGCACGACGGTATCGCAGCTCGTTCGGCAGGCCGATCGAGCGCTCTACCGCGCGAAGGCCGCGGGACGCAATAGGGTGTCCCTCGCGGTCGATCCGGAGAGCACGGGCCTGCAGCCCGTGCTCTCGCTGCCCTCGCGACGAGCTTGATCGGGGTCGATGGGGCGCCCTCAAGCTTTGGATTCGACCGGAGTCGCCATGATCTGCTTCAGCAGAGAATTGCCCGACGCCAAATTGCGTACGACTTCATCCGCCACATCGTGCGCGCGAACTCGGCGATTGCGGGCGTACCTGCGCAGGCGCTCATAGGCGTCCGTCGGCGGCAGTTGATATCGCTCGACGAGAACCCCGACCGCCATGCTCACCGATTGATCCGAGGTCAGATGACCCACCAGGTTCTCGATGCGGTCGCGCAGGGATTGCAGATCTATCGCCCGGTGTATCGCGATTCTTATCGACGCTTGGATGTGAGCCGTTTCGAGCGGCTTGACGAGCAGTGCGGCCGCACCGTGCTGGAGCGCCAGCTCCGTGAGAGTCGGGGAGGCACTGCTCGTGAGCAGGATGGAATTCTGGAACTGCGCGACATTCCCATCGGTCGGTTCGTCGATGATCCGAACGAAGGGACTCTCGGGGCGCAGCGGGTCCGCATTGCGGCTCACCGGATGCCCCAGCGCCTGAAGGCGCGTCGCTATGTCGTCCCACAGCGCGGCATCCGCCGTCTCCAATACGATGGTGGGCAGTACTCCCGGGCGGGACTCTTGGGAGGCCATCATGGTCACCGATCAACCAATGGCGCAGCGGCCATTGAGTCGCGTCGATTAGGAATTGAATTCATCCTCACTTCTCCTCCTCGCGTCGGGCGAGGCCGCGCAATTGCGCGACGCATGCCTTCGCCCGGCGCCGGACGCCAGCCTTGACTACATTGAATGAGTGATCCCGCGGGAGGGAGGCGGGACGATATCGGAGTACGCCACTCGGGCGTACCCAGGGCACAGCTAATAATTTTTGAAATCGCTACCTGTAAACGCCGAGTTGAAGAACGCCGGGCATTCTTACCACGATATCCGGTCGACTATCACCGAAAGTTCATTCTGAACGATTCCATTTGGCAAAAACAGTGTCGCGCGAAACGTGCGCCTCAATTTTCTCCGGGAGTCTTTTGGAACATTTTGCGCAGGAAAATTGTGCGCCTCGCCGGAACCATTGCGGCATTCCGTCGGGTGCGTCATGGGTGGCCTCGCGATCCGCGCAGGTTCGCCGGTTTCACGGCAATTGGACCGTGCAAGTCCTGTTTGCCGCCGGATCGTCCGTAGACGCCGCGGCATGCCGAGAACACGTGGATTTGCGGCGGGGCGGCGGCCGCAAACCGCATCATGAACCTCGGCGTCGTGCACGCAGAGGGCAAGAAGCCTGGGGCGTGCCGGCCTCGCTCGCCATAAGAGCATTTACCTAGTCCAGCGACCGGCGCCCATTCGTTTTGTGCGGTATTTCACTCAAGTATTCCCCACGAATGCCGTTATCTCCTATGCGAGCGCAGCCCTCGATCACAGATCGCGGTGCCGCGCCATACGTAGAAGCCGCAGAGCGCGCCCATCCCCTCGGCGCCCGATGACCGCAAGGCCTGCCCCCAGCCTCGAAGGACACCCGCTTCGGTGCGATTCACTCGCCCGAGCGACAACGTTTCGAGGCATCGACACATGGGCCTGGGTGACACGAACACGCTGCTGATCGGTACGCGATTCTCGCGTCTGAACCTGCTGCGCTCAGGCGCGCCGATTCGCGCCGAGCAACTTCAACATGAGGCACTGACCGCGCTCGCGGAGGCCTTGTCGTGTCTGAGCGCAACCCTCGCGAGCCGCGGCGCCGGATCGCCGCTCGACGTCCGCCGAATTCTTCAATTGCGCGTCCGAGCGGATGCGCTCACCCGATCATTCGCCTCCCCGACCGACCACTCTTCAATCAACTCCGAGGAATCGCCATGACGACCAAGACGAAGAAATCTTCGCCCAAGACCGCACGAACCCCCGCCGATCAGACCGCGGCGCTGCGCACCGGCGCATTGGAGCGCGTCAGCAGCGCCGTGATGTTCACGGACCGCGAGCTCACCATCACCTACGTCAACGAGACGAGCAAACAGATGCTGGTCAAGTACGCGGAGCACTTCCGAAAGCTCTGGCCGACCTTCGATCCGCAGCGCATCGTCGGCTCCTGCATCGACATGTTTCACAAGAACCCGGCGCATCAGAGGCGCCTGCTGGCCGATCCCGCGAATCTCCCCCATCGCGCGAACATTCAGGTCGGTCCCGTCACGTTCTCGCTGCAGATCAATGCCAACCGCGACGCCAGGGGCGACTACATCGGCGCCATGCTCGAATGGACCGACGTCACGGCGAATCGCGAGCAGGTCGCCCGGCTCACCGCCATCGACAAATCGCAGGCCTCGATCGAGTTCGCGGTGGACGGCACGATTTTGGCGGCCAACGAGCACTTCCTGCACACGCTCGGCTACTCCCTGGCGGAAATCCAGGGAAAGCACCACGGCATGTTCGTCGAGCCGAACGTGCGCGATGGAGCCGAATACCGGGGCTTCTGGGAAAAGCTGGCGCGCGGCGAATACCAGACGGGGCAGTACAAGCGCATCGCCAAGACCGGCAAGGAGGTCTGGATCCAGGCCTCGTACAACCCCATTTTGGATCCGGGCGGCAAGACTTACAAAGTGGTCGAGTACGCGACCGACATCACGGCCGAGCGGGTCCGCTTTGCCGACTTCGAGGGTCAACTGTCCGCGATAAGCAAGGCGCAGGCGGTCATCGAGTTCAACCTCGACGGCACGATCATCACCGCCAACGAGAATTTCCTGAAGACGGTCGGCTACGCCCTCGAGGAGATCAAGGGAAAGCACCATGGCATGTTCGTGCCGAGCGCCTTGCGCGACAGCCATGAGTACCACCAGTTCTGGGAGAAGCTCCGCCGGGGCGAATACGACGCCGCACGGTACAAGCGCATCGGCAAGGGAGGGCGCGAGGTGTGGATCCAGGCATCGTACAACCCGATCATCGACCCGAGCGGTCGCGTCTACAAGGTCGTGAAATACGCGACCGACGTGACCGAGCAGGTGAAAATGAAGGAGGCGCTGGACGATGCCGTGGAGCAAACGCAGCGCGCGGTTCGCGCCGCCGTCGACGGGGATTTGACGGCGCGCATTCCGGCCGCCGAGAGGTCCGGCCAGATCCAGGCGCTGTGCGACAGCGTGAACGAGCTGATCTCGACCATGATGAACGTGGTCGGGCGAATTAAGCTCGCCACCGCGGAGGTCAGGGGCGGCGCCGAAGAAATCTCCCGCGGCAACATGAATCTCAGCCAGCGCACCGAGGAGCAGAGCGCGAGTCTCGAGGAGACGGCCTCGAGCATGGAGCAGATGACCAGCACCGTCAGAACGACGGCCGACAACGCCAGCCAGGCACGCGAGCTCGCGATCGCCGCGCGCGAGCAGTCCGAGAAGGGCGGCAACGTGGTGAACTGTGCGGTCGCGGCCATGAGGGAGATCAACGCGTCGAGCAAGAAGATCGCCGACATCATCGGTGTCATCGACGAGATCGCCTTCCAGACCAACCTGCTCGCGCTGAACGCGGCCGTGGAGGCCGCGCGGGCCGGCGAGCAGGGACGCGGTTTCGCGGTCGTGGCGACCGAGGTCCGAAACCTCGCCGGCCGCAGCGCCACTGCGGCCAAGGAGATCAAGACGCTCATCAAGGACAGCGTTGCCAAGGTCGAGGAGGGCAGCAAGCTCGTCGACGAGTCCGGCAGGGCGCTCGGCGACATCGGCTCCGCGGTCAAGCGCGTGGCCGACGTGATCGCCTCGATCGCGGACGCCGGCCAGGAGCAGGCCGCGGGCATCGAACAGGTCAACAAGGCGGTGGCGCAGATGGACGAGACGACTCAGCAGAATGCGGCGCTCGTCGAGGAGGCCGCCTCCGCGAGCGAGTCCATCGTCACGCAGGCGGGGCAGCTCGCCGACATGGTGGCGAAATACCTCGTGGACGGTCAAGCGGCCGGTGCGGCGCCGGCCGCGGGCCCGGTGCCCAAGGTCTCCACGGCGGTCCCTGCGGCGGCCGCGTCCGAGCGCCGCGGCGCCACCCGTCCCTGGGCGACGTCCGCGGCACAAGCCCCGGCGCCCCGGCGGCCGGCGCCGGACCCGCAGCGCGCGGCAACCGCGGGCGCCAACGGCTCATGGGATGAGTTTTAGTCCGGCGTGCGGCCCACGGAGATCGTGACCATGATGAACGCAATTTCGACCGACCTGAAGTCAACTCCCCCGCAGGCGGGGAACGACCTGCCGCGCACGGATGCGCCGCGGGAATCGGGCCCCGAGCAATTCCTCACCTTTCTATGCGGTGGCGAGGAATACGGAATCGACATCCTGCGGGTACAGGAGATCAAAGGCTGGAGCACCGTGACGCGGGTGCCCCATTCGGCCCCCTACGTATTGGGCGTGCTCAATCTTCGCGGCATGATCGTGCCGGTGCTGAGTCTGCGGACTCGCTTCGACCTCGAGGAGCGGCCCTTCGACGCATCGACCGTGATCATCGTGGTGAAAGTCCATCGCGGCGATCAGTCCCGCATCGTGGGCGTCGCCGCCGACGCGGTCTCCGAAGTCTACGGGTTCTCCCGCGAGGCAATCCGTCCCACTCCGGACGTAGGCAGCGCCACCGAGGGCGCCTGCATCAGCGGTATCGCCACCGTCGGCACCAAGATGGTGATGCTGCTGGACATCGAT
>VFSW01016085.1_pt1 | contig 10234 bp, 14 predicted proteins | sample 5358111 | NCBI WGS metagenome assembly VFSW01 (sample SAMN11554181, study PRJNA540505) | mine drainage metagenome | isolation source: sediment from site ElyBrook_90M | place: USA: Ely Copper Mine, Vershire, VT | collected 2017
CGTTTACTTCTCGAAGCCGGCGCCTCGTTGCTCGATCGTGAGAACGTCTCGGCCCGTTGGCGCTGGCCTGAAGCGCGACTGAGTTACGCCAACGCCGTCCTGCCCGAAGCGCTGATTGCCGCGGGAGCCTTCACGGGCGAGGGCCGATTGGTCGAGCGAGGACTCGACCAACTGCGATGGCTCCTGGAGCGAGAGACGCCGCGCGGACACCTCTCGGTGACGCCGTGCACCGGTCGCGGCCCTCGTGACGCTCGTCGACTCTTCGACCAACAGCCCATCGAGGTGGCGGCGATGTCCGATGCCTGCGTGCGCGCCTTCGCCCTGACTGGGGACCCGGTGTGGCGACAGGGTCGTGAACTGTGCGAGATGTGGTTCAGCGGTCACAACGACCTCGGTGTGGTGATGTTTGACGCCGACACCGGTGGAGGATACGACGGTCTCACCGCTAACGGCCCCAACCTCAATCAGGGAGCTGAGTCCACGCTGGCGCTGCTGAGCACCCAACAGCACGCTCGACGCGTATCGATGAGCAGTAGGTGAACGATAGCGGCCTGGTGACCCGCTCGACGCTGCGAGTGCGCCATGACGACACGCGGGTCATCTCGCGTCTCTTCATACCCGGTCAGGAGCTCGTCGGTGGTTCCGAAGCGCGCGTGTCCAATACCGTCGAGCGCATCATGGCGCTCAGCGAGAGCGAAGTCGAGGCCGCTCTCGAGGAGCTCCTGGAACGTTTCCAGAGCCGCCACGATGACCTGTCGAGGATCTTCGACAATCACGCCCAACGCGTGGCCGACTACGTCAGCACTCCCATGACCAGGCAACGGCGTCTATTGATCGGGGCCGCCTTCACTCACGAATACTCCATTGAGGGTGCCGCGGTGTGCAATCCAAGTCTCGTCGCGCATCCCGACCAAGTCGGTGTGTCCGCGGGTTCACTCCGGGTCATCATGAGCGTACGCGCCGTCGGTGAAGGGCACCACTCGTCGATCTGCTTTCGCTCGGGGATGATCGACGAGCGAGGTGAACTCGCCCTCGACGGTGCTGAGCCCTTTCCGGTTACCGGAACGCTCGCCAACGGACAATTCAATCGGGAGCTCTTTCACGCGCTGCTCCACGATCTTGGTTTCGACGGCGAGACGGCCGCGTCGGTGCTCAACAACCTGGCCGAGCGCTTCACCTCACTCGAGCTCGAAGCAGCGGTGGCGAGACTACTGACCCAGAACGACACGCGACTGAACGTCATCAAGACCACCGGGCTCTTGCGACTCATCGCCGCTTGCTTCTACCAGTCGAGTTTCGACTCCGACGTCGATCTTTCGCGCCGCGTCTTGTGGCCGGCCGCCCCCAACGAGGGCAATGGCATGGAGGACGCGAGATTCGTCGAGACCTTCGATCCCGACCTAGCACGCTACGTCGCTTCCTACACCGCGTTCGACGGCCACTCGGTCTCACAGCAACTCCTCGAGACCGATGATTTTCTCACCTTCAACTCCTCACCGCTCGCGGGACGCGGCGCACGCAACAAGGGACTCGCCTTCTTTCCGCGCCGAGTCGGCGGTCGCTACTGCGCCTTGTCCCGCTTCGATCGTGAGTCCAACGCGATCGCCTACTCGAACGACATGCATCGTTGGGATGAAGTGGTGGTGGCCCAGACGCCGGTCTACTCATGGGAGGTCGTGCAACTGGGCAACTGCGGGTCGCCCATCGAACTCGACGAGGGCTGGCTGGTTTTGACTCACGGCGTGGGGCCGATGCGCACGTACGGGATCGGCGCACTGCTGTTGGACCTCGATGACCCGACGCGCATCATTGGTCAGTTGGCGCGACCACTACTGGCGCCCACGGCCGAGGAACAAGACGGCTACGTTCCCAACGTCGTGTACTCGTGTGGCTCGCTGGTGCACAACGGAATCCTGCACCTCCCCTACGGGATCGCCGACCAATCGATCTCGAGCGCGTCGGTGCCACTCGACGAGCTGTTGGCGGCCTTCGAATCACCACCCAACGTGAGTCACACCTGATGGATCACGACACGAGAGCAGGCTCTCCTTGCAGTTGTTCAGGCAATGTATGTCCAGCGGCAGTACCCCATGAAGAGCAGTAGGAGAGATCCATCCGTCTGACGCGTCGACCACGCACCACGTTGAGCGTCGTCACCAACCAAGGAGGTGCCCGATGTACCCGACTTCGTCGCTTCGACGCACCGACTACCACCAAGAAACCCGCCCCCGTGTCCTCTGACCGACTTCTGTCCATCTTCGAGAAGATCGCCGAGCACGAACGAAGCGGTGGCGAGGAGGGACTGCTCTGTGCCGTGGCGGCGGAGATCACCAAAGCGGACGGCGCGGGAATCGCCCTGAGCACCGATGACTCCACGTCGATGATCACCTACTGCGCCAGTGGCGACATGGCTCGATCGTTTGTCGACTTGGAGGTCACCGTGGGCGAGGGGCCGTGTCTGCGGGCCGTCGAGACCGACGCCCTGGTGAACTGTGAGGATCTCTCGACGCTGAGCGACGACTGGACACTGTACGCTCCCGAGGCGTCGGCCCAGGGCGCGCGCTCAGTGACCGCGGTCCCGGTGCGCATCGGTGCGATCCGCATCGGCGCCATGTGCTTGTACAACACCGAGCCGGGCGACCTGAGTGATGAGCAGTCGAGCGACGCACACCTGATGGCGTCGGTGGTGGGTCGAGCGGTCGTGGCCATGCAGGCGGGAGCACCTCGCGACACGTTGTCAGAGCAGTTGCAGAATGAGGCGAGTTTCGACTTCTCGGTGCACCAGGCTGCGGGCATGGTGGCGGTGCAGGCATCGGTGTCGATTTCGAATGCGTTGCAGTCACTTCGAATGCACGCCTACGCCCTCTCCGAGACCATCACGTCCGTGTCGGGCCGGATTGTCGCACGCCAACTGAGTTTTGACGGGGATTCCCAGGAGTGGATCGAATCATGATCAAAGCTCCGGGGAATGCGCCTATTTTGGAGCCACGAGGTGTTGATAGCCCCCGTATTGACGCCGCATTCAAATCGACGTTGTGGAGAGGGTTCGCGCTATGAACCGAGAATCGCTGTTGGTGAACACACTGGTGGAGTTGGCCGACAATCTGGTCGACAACTACGACGTCATCGACCTATTGACGTTGCTCAGCCATCGATGCGTCGAAGCGATCGGTGTGTCGGCGACGGGCGTGATGCTCGCGCTGCCTGGAGCGGAGTTGCAGTTCGTCGCCTCATCGAACGAGTCGATGCGCGTGCTCGAGTTGTTCCAGATCCAGGCCAATGAGGGACCCTGTGTTGACTGCTACACGTCGGGTGAGCCGATCATCAACCACGAACTGGTCGAGGCTGACGAACGTTGGCCGAAGTTCACGCCCCGGGCCATTGCCCAGGGCTTCGTCCTGGTGCACAGCATGCCCATGAGGTTACGTGGTCGTACCATCGGTGCTCTGAACCTCTTTCACGAAGACGAACAACGCTTGTCGAGTTCAGACGTCGTCGTGATACAGGGCCTCGCGGACGTGGCGACCATCGCGATCCTTCAGCACGAGACGTCCTCGAACGCCCGGTTGCTCAACAACCAGTTGAGTTTTGCGCTCAATAGCCGCATCATCATCGAACAGGCGAAGGGCATGATCAGCCAGTCCGCCACGTGCAGTATGGACGAGGCGTTTGGATACCTGCGCACGCACGCGCGAAACCACAACCTGCGACTCACAGACGTGGCCAATGCAGTGGTCGAGGGATCACTGGCGATGAGTAGTCTCGACCTTCCGAAGTAGGCGTGTTCCACGAGGCCGCGCGAGCTTCTTCGAGATGTGTCTCACGAGTCGTCGCACCGCGTTGGACGTAATCACCGTCGAAGAGAGCGGTGCGTGCGATGGAATGGCGACCAAGACATTGCTGGCGGGGTAGCGCCGAGTTCCTCAGCGTCGAGGATCGAGAGCGGGATTGAACCCGTCTGAATCGAGTAGCTGCCTGTGCCGGTGAGGAGAAGTGCATCCCTGGACGTGAGCTACTCTCCGGCTCCCCCTCCATCCACTAGGGCGGACATCGGAGATGGGTGATGGTAGATTCGACAGCACCCATCATGGTATTCGAGTGTGGTGACCCGCCCCCCGGCGATGGAGACACGTTGGTCGGAGCCTTCGATGGTGTAGGTGCCTCGACGAAGGGTCGGGAAGATGGCGGCGAACGATACTCCGCTCACCAGGTTGCGTTCGAGCACGAGACCTGTACTGCGCGGTGCGTCGCGGTCATCGGGGACCAGGGTGATCTCGTCGCCGAGGAAGTCCGGAGACGTGTAGAGCATCAGCGATCCCACCGCTGCACCAAGTGGGGAGTGACCGAGAGGTGTTGCTTCGGATTCCACGAGGGACCCGGCTTCCTTGATGGCGCCGCTGATCGCGACCGCCAGTTGCTCGACGATCGTGATATTCGCAAAGGCCCCAGCGGTCGTGGACCGCGCGAGGGTTGGGTCTGCGCCAAAGTAGTCCACGGCATCCTCCTGCTTGTTGCCTGACCAGTGTCAGGCGAGAAGGAAGCAAGGTCCAGACGTCCTAAGCAAAACTTAGCATCCGTCCAGGCTTGGCAAGGCGTCACACGTCTGGCGCAGTTTCGTGAAGCAAGATTCACCTCTTCGCACGGGCTAGTCCTCGGCTGAATACCTTGGTCGGCCGGCCGAGCTGGACTCATCGGGCCGGGTGCAGGTGGTGGATCGAATGTCCCAAGACACTTCCAAGAACATCGCGTCGATGATTCTTTCGACACTTCGTCTATGCGGAGCGACCATCCGTGGCCGACTTGCCACCTTCAAGTGGTCTTGCAGAAGCCACGCCGCTACCAGATCGTCGTGACGTCTTCGAACGCAGTCGTGCAGGGAGGTCCGTCACTGACGAGGATCTCGGGCATCGCGGCGGTGTTGGTCGCAATTCGAATCATCGTGGATGAACGGGTGCCGTAGCCATTGGTGTGCACGCATGGCGAACGGGTTTCGCGAGCGCGCGAGATCGCTCGAGGCTCGCTCAGCTCCTCAGCCGTCGGTTCGATGAGAGCGTGGCTCGACAATACGGGTGCCAGTGCGTTCCACAGGAGACTTCCATCACTCACTCCCATGGACAAGGCCTGCTCGACGAAGTTCGTCTTGCCCGTTTGGAGTTCGAGCGGTGAGTTCTCCAAGATATGCAGTCCGGGCGCGAGAGCGCGCACCCGGGGTCGCTCACCGTCGTCGAGAGCTACGTAGAACAGGTCTTCGCGATCAGCGACCAGGAGCCATGCGGGGTTGTACTGACCCGGTTGGACCTTCCTCAAAAGTTCTTCGACTCCCTCAGCGGCGCTCGCAAAGCCCGTGAGCATGATCGGCAGTTCGCCCCGACTGCGTTTTGTGAGGTCGCGCCCTTGGGGGAGTGGGGTGTTCGTGAGTCCGGCGACGACACCGAATTCATTGTTGGCCAACCACGTACCTCCGGCGAGCAAGTCCCGGCCCCCAACTGTTCGCGGGTTCTGAGCCCGCAAAACCGTGAATGACTTGGCGGGCCGGTCGAGTCGTTCATCCCGGTTCGCCCCAACGCATAGAGCAAACTCGTCGTGGAGCTTCCAGGCGAAGATGAGCAGACACACGAGAGTGAGACTACCTAACTCACCGACGAAGATTCATCGATCGACTCCTCGACGATCCTGCTTCAGTTGCGCTCCCCACCATCAACATCGGGTCGTCCGTATCGGCGGATCACTTCGTCCTCGAGGCATCGACGTTGCTTGTGGAGGGCGAACTCGCTCAACGAGCTCTGCTGGAGAGCGAACGGCTGTCTGAGCTGTCGCAATCCCTTCTTGCGCACTTCGGGGGCGAACACACCAACGATCAGGAGGACACCGATGGCCAGTAATGGGATGGTGACCAGAGCCAGGCAGATGACGAAGACGACCGCCATGTTCACTTCGGCTCAATCCCTGAGCATCGCAGATCGTTCCAAGCGGCAGTGCCCATAACGCTCTACTTCCTGTTCTTGATCAGCGCCACTACCCGAACCACCTGGATGATCGCCACGCCAATGCAACTAGCTAGCCCGATCCACACTATGAGCGAACTGTTCAGCACATAGCCAATGATCACCAGCGCGACTCCTGCGAGCCACCACTTGGGCCATTGGCTGAGTCCAATCACTAGAACAAGAATACAACAAGAGTCCAGGTGAGCACCTCACCGATTGAGGTCACTACACCAGTGATGGCGATGGTGAATGAAGCCTGTTCCATGGCGGGCATGTGATCATGCAAGATGCCGGCCGGAGCGATGATCAGCACTCGGCCAAGGCTCAACGAACTCGGGCCGCTCGATACGACGGTGCATGACGTCGAACGCACCGTGCACGTTGCCCCGTTGGCGAGCGCGACGGTCTTGCCTTGCAGGTGCGCCAGTTCAGTAGCGAACGTCGGCGCACTGGTACTTTGGCCCAGAGTGGTACCTGCCTTCGAAGTCGCTCCAGCAGGTAGCGCCATGGTTGCCACGCTCATTGCACCAGCCAAGAGCAGTCCGCTCAGTCGCAGAAATCGGTTCATCGTCCCTCCCTCGATCGTTACTGGGTCGCAGAATAATTTGCATGAATCTAGAGTGTCAATAAGAATTTTTCGTCGGCGCCTGTGTAGTTCCAAGCATCCCATCGTGGCAATCGAATATCGAAGATGGCCCTTGAGGCAGGTCTTGGACCACTTGAGTTGGTGAGTTCGATGATGCATTGGCTCATCGTTGTGGGCCGTGCACTTGACTGGCGAAGCTGGCGGTCTTCGCTCATCGAAGCGCGAGGGTCTTAGTGTTCAGATCTCCTGGGTTTCATCTGCATCGTCGAGTGCCGAAGAACACTCCTCGAACCAATCAGCGGCGTAGGTCTTTGCCCACGTCTCACTCACCGTGCCGGTGAACATCGATTGGAGCATTTCGCGGTGGGTCAGCGCCATCATGATGTGCCCGACGACAACCACGACCAAGCCGAGCGCAAACGTGTCGTGCACGAAGGTGGCCCCGACCCGCAGGGGCACTGAGAAGAACCGGAACCATTGGAGCATCGAGCCGCTCACCAGCAGAACCGGCAGCGTGCTGGCGACGAAGAGAGTGTTCAACTTTTGACCTGGATTGAACTTGTCCGCCTTGAGCGGCGATTGCCCAAAGCTCTTGATCCATTCGATCTCGCCTCGCGTCCAGAAACTGACGCGGCGCAGATCGCGGCGCATCCGCGTACCCCACGGACCCAGCATCGAGACGATGATCGGTAGCGGCCACGCCAGTCCGGTCCACAGATGCACGAGTTGCACGACGTGTCGCTCCAGCACGATGCCGAAGAAGGATCCGAAGTACAGCGGGATCGCGGTGGCGACGAGGACGGCGAAGAACGCCGCATTGAGCCAGTGGGTGACGATCTGCACGCGGTCGAATCGCAGGATGCGCACGATCTCGCGTGTTCGATTGAGACCCGTCGTCATGGCGTCAGGTCAACTGAGGGTCGGGATTGGTCGGGCCCACGGTACCGTCGAGCCACCCGTTGACCGGGTACCCGTTGAGCTCCCAGTAGCCGGGATGCACCGCGTCGACCACGCGGATCGCCGAGAGCCACTTGAGCGACTTGTAGCCGAACATGGGCGCGACGTAGAGACGGACAGGTCCGCCGTGTTCGGTGCTCAGCGGAGCCCCGAACATCTTGTAGGCGACGATCACATCAGGCAGGTGTGCTTGTTCTATCGTCAGGCTCTCGCTGTCGGCGCCGTCGTAGGATTCGAAGGTCAGCGCCACCGCGTTCGCTCGCACCCCGACGCGCTTCAAGATCTCGGACAGTTGAACGCCCTCCCAGTGGACGTTGGGCACCCTCCAACCGGTCACGCACTGAAAGGTCTTGGAGAACGAGGTGACCGGTAACGCCTTCAAGTCCGACAAGGTGAACGTCATTGGCCGCTCGACCAGTCCACTGACTTTGAGCTGATAGTTGCTCTCCGAGATAGCGGGGTACTGACCAGTGATCGAGTAGATACGAAAATGATCTCCTCCGGTCAAGAGGCCGGCCAATTTCGAGCCGAAGACCTTTCCGAGAAAGCTTTGAACATCGCCGCCAAAGGCGATGCCGAGCGCCCCGAGCGCGGTGGCGCCGAGGAACACGCGCCGTCCGATATTGACCTTGCCGGACTCGGGCGAAGTCACGTCGCCCCACTCGTTGCTCGGCGAAAGGCGAAGCGCGAACTGATCGAAAGACGCGCGTGACCGCAACGCGACGCGAGAAGGCGCGTCGGACTCGAGTACGCACACGAACCCGACGATCGAGTTCGAACATCCATCGTGGCCAACGTCATGGTCCCTCCTCATGGCGCCCGACTCCGGCGTGCCCAAGGGCCGGGTCGATGTCCGTGACCTTACCGGCCCGATGCGAAGTGATGGACGTCACCGAACGCGGATGTGCCAATCGGACCGAGGGTCAGTCCTCGTGTGCTTGCCCGCAGCAGACCGAGGACCGCGCAAAACCCGAGGTGGGTGTCTTGGCAGGATCCGCCGCGACCATCGCCACTTGAGTGACGACGTGGCAGTCAACGGTTCCACTGCCGCGCGGCATGTACGCCGCGCTCGTCGCGACGATTGGCCAGAAGGCGAGTACTAGTTTGGGTACTTCAACTTCGAGTCGGCGTCTCGCGGCCCCAATCGCCGGAACGTCCACCGCTCTTTCGAAGTACCACGAGATCGTCCATTCTCACCCGCGGGTCGATGGCGAGCAGCGACGCCTGGAGACTGAGTGCCGCGACTGCGCACGCCGTGAGCGCCTCCATCTCGACCCCGGTTTGATGAATCGTCGCGACCGACGATTGGATCGTCACCCCATCAGCGGTGTCGATGACGTCAACCTGGATGTCGTCGAGGTTGAGCGGGTGGCACAGCGGGATGAGCTGGGCGGTCTGTTTCGCGGCGATGATCCCGGCGAGGCGTGCTGAGTGGATCATCGCGGGTGCGTCAGACCCGGTTGCTGCGCCCGACAGGTCGGCGCTCGTTACGATCTGGCATTGCGCGACTGCGCTACGACGCGTGGAAGGCTTGTCGGTAACATCGACCATGCGGATCTTCCCGCCTTCATCGACGTGGGAGAACTCGTTGCTCAACTCGTCCTCCTCGACTCCATTCGAGCTGACCTTCGGGCCGAGGGTCGCCCGTTCGTTGGGCGAATGCTAGTCCAGCACGCCGGCACCGGCACCTCGGCGTCTCGGGGCGAGTCATTTCGAAAGGTCGCTGGTAGTCTCCAAGGCAACGGGCCGCAACGATCCGCGCCACGGGCTTCGCGTCAGCGTTTTCAGCGCCGCGACATCTCCGCTGGCGCGAGCGCGGGGCGGTGATAGTGGGGGACTGAGTTCAATCGACATGGACGACTCGTTGCATTCTGGCATCGAAGCAAGGGCCGGCCGCGCCACTGCGTCGTCGCGACCGATTCCGGTATCGCTGTCGGTACGCGCGCACCGAGCCGGGGCCGACCCCGCGGTGCGTTCTTCCAGCGCGCTTATCGACCCCGACATGCCCAACGAGGGCCCGCTGGTCGACCGATACGGAAGGGTGCACGACGACCTACGAATATCGGTGACCGACCGCTGCAATCTGCGCTGTGTCTATTGCATGCCTCTGGAGGGAATGACGTTTCTGCCGAGGAACGAGTTGCTCAGCTTCGAGGAGATCGTCCGGGTGGCGCGAGTCGCCCATCGACTCGGTGTTACCTCGATCCGTCTCACCGGCGGCGAACCCCTCGTTCGAAGGGGCCTCACCGATCTGGTGGCCGGTCTTTCGAAGATTGGCTTCTCCGACCTCGCCCTCACGACCAACGCCATGCAGTTGGCGGCGTTAGCCGGGCCACTCGTTGAGGCGGGCCTCCAACGGGTGAACATTAGTTGTGACTCGCTGCGCGCTGAGCGATTCGCATCGATCCGCCGCCGCGGTGACTTGGCCACGGTGCTGGACGCGATGAGCGCTGCCGAACAGGCCGGACTGACTCCGATCAAGGTCAACGTCGTGTTGTTGCGCGGTTCGAACGACGACGAGATCCTCGATTTCGCATCCTTCGCTCGCGAGACGGGTCGTATCGTGCGCTTCATCGAATTCATGCCCCTCGACGCCCAGGGTCAGTGGGACCGCGAACGGTTGGTTCCCGGTCGCGAAGTCTTCGAGACGATTAATGAGCGCTGGCCACTCGCTCCCGTCAGCGCCGACTTGGGGCCCGCGCCG
>VFSW01016086.1_pt1 | contig 10234 bp, 6 predicted proteins | sample 5358111 | NCBI WGS metagenome assembly VFSW01 (sample SAMN11554181, study PRJNA540505) | mine drainage metagenome | isolation source: sediment from site ElyBrook_90M | place: USA: Ely Copper Mine, Vershire, VT | collected 2017
CCCGCCCACCGCCCAGCCGCTGACCTTGCTGGCACAGCGCGGCGGGTCCGCCAGGGGCGTGGCGCTTTCCGGAAATACGGCCTACGTTGGCATTGGCCCGCGCCTGAATGTGCTCGACGTGAGCGACCCGGCTGCGCCGCGCCTGCTGGCCCAATCCGGGGCGCTGCCCGGCGCGGTTTCGGGTGTGCTGCTGTTTCCATCTACGCCCAAAAATACCGCGGCAGCCATCAGTGCCGGCAGGTATATCGAGTTTCTGGATGTCACCCAGCCCGACAAAATCGATTCGTCGAACCTTGCGGTAGCACTGCCGGGGGACGTCACTGCCATGCTGCTGGACCACACCAACTGGATACTCTACGTTGGCGGCAGGATCTACCAGACATATGAACCCAATTCAGGCCCGCTTTATTACGGCTACGTGGCCGTGATCGATCTGAAGGAAGGTCCCCAACTCGGCCAGGTGCTGCCGCTGACCAGCGCGGTGGAAAGCCTGGCCCTGGCCAGGGTCACGCTGTACGCAACGCCCGCCAATGTCCAGGGACTCATTGCCATCACCGGCATTCCACTCATTTCTGCTGCGCAGCTGGGCCAGCCGGTCAGCCTGGCCCTTCCGGACGTACCCGCCGTATCCTACTCCATCCAGGCTGCCGGCGACCGATTGTATCTTGACAGCTACGCCGCCCTGGTGGCCCTCGATATCTCCGACCCAACGGCACCCAAAGAGCAGTGGCGGTTCCGCCTGGACATGCTGGCCTACGGGTTTATTGTACAGGCTGGCCACATTGACGCATTGGGGTTAGCTCCAGTGGGTAACTACACACTCGAGCCAGTCCGGATCATGCCTGATGAATCAGTGCGAACGGATCCACAGGTCACGACCGCATCCAACGTCGCCAGCGCCGGGGACCGCACGTTCCTGGCCCGAGATGGGCTGGAGATCTTCGACACCGCCGTTCCGCAAAAAGCCACGCCGCTGGGAGCCTACCAGCCGCCGCTGGCAGTCACCATCGCCTCCGCCGCCCAGGGCGACCGGGTATATACCCTGGATACCGATTCATTCAAGCACAACTGGTCGCAGTTCCTGCACGTCCTGCGCCTGCCCGAACTGGCGGTGGTGAGCGAATACCACTTTGCGGGGTTGGACGATGCGCCGGGTTGGGAATATTTCTACAGCATGGAAGTGGAAGGAAACCGCCTCTACCTGTTCGATTACCACAAGGGCATGTGGGTGTTCGACCTGAGCGATCCGCTCAAACCCGCCTTCCTGAACCGCCCGGCCCAATTGTACGATGCGTTGAGCGCGGCCACTACCGGCACGCTGGGCAGCCACCGCCTGGTGTTCAAGGCCAACCTGGTGGACACTTCGTCGACGCTGGCGGCCTACGACGTAACGGATATCAACAACATCACCGTCCTCAGCTCGCTGGATTTGAAGGATGAGACCCCCCAGCGTCTGGCCTGGAGCGGCGGGCTGTTATACGCGGTCACGCAGGGCTACGCTCCATCGGGCAATGGTTTCAGCTACTCGTTCGAGGTATTCAGCCTGGAGAATAACACGCTCAAGCTCCAGTCGCGCACCCCGCTGGCGGGCGACAGCCGCATGGCGGTCCGGGGTAACCTGGCGGCCCTGGCCAGCCCGCAAGGACTGGTTATCGTCTCCGCCGCCGACCCGGCCAACCCGCAAATCCTCTCGCAAACACCCCTGGCAGGCAGCGGAGCGGTCCTGGCCTTCCTGGATAGCAGCCGCCTGCTGGTGGAACTGCAGGGCAGCTCAGCCCAACTCCTCACCTTCGACCTGTCCGACCCGGCCCGGCCGCACCTGCTCTCCGCGGCCGATATTCCGCCTGCCGAGCAAATCTCAGTCACCGGTGCAGCGATCACCCTTTCCAGCAATCATGGAGGGGTAGAGGTGCTGAAGTAGGATATCGATACCGCGCCAGAGAAAAGCGAAATGGCAACCATAAACCGGCTATGCGCATTGTTTTAAACGGCGGAAGAACGGATACGTGGAAGGATCAACACGAAAAGCCCGATCACCCCGATCCCGCCAAGCGCATAAAAAAAGCTTGATCCAGGGGTTGGCGGGTTGAAAAAATTCCCCGCAAACGGGTAAAACACAAGGGAAAAAACCAGGTAGATCCCCGCCAAAAGGTAGATAACCCCTACCCAGGCGGACCGAATGGTCTTGGTCATCACCACGAATTTAACCTGGGTTCAGTCATGGTTTGCTTCGATTTCCTTTTCAGCCCGAATACTCTGGTCGATTTCAGACTGGTGTGCGTTATAGAAAGCCTGGGCTTCCCGAACTCGATGCACGTCCAATTCGTAATCTGCGGCGATTTGTTCCGGGCTCATGCCGGTCGATAAATGAACGGCAATTGTCTGGACCCGAACCCCGGTTCCACGCAGCACCGGCATGACCCAGCCGGATGCCCCCCGCCGATAGGTAATGCCGGGAAAATTGGGGTCATCCAGCGCCTGGCGCAGTGCCGCAACCTTTTCCGAAACCGACCATATGATGAACTGGTTCAGCGAAATTCCCTGCTGCGAAGCAAGCTCCTCTGCTTCACTCTTCAAATTGGCCGGTAAATTTAACGCGTAACGAGACATTTGAGGCACTTCTTTATATATACATCATATAACACATCATATACGATGTATATATTTCATTGAGAACCCAAAAGCAACCAAACCCACCCTTAATGGCGCATCACCAGCGGCAAATAGAAATTGAGGGATGCGACGGAATCCTTCCCGCCGGCGTTGGCATTGGTGATGGTGACATCCAGCGAGGCGGGGGCAAAAACGTAGCCGGGCCAGCTGAATTTGAGGGTGTAGCTGCCGGGCGGAACGGTCAGGTTGTAGCTGCCGTCCGGCCCGCTGGTGGCAGAGAGAACGCTGCCGGCCGAGATGGTGGCGCCCACCAGCGGGTGCGCCCCCAGAATGTCCACCTTGCCCGTGATGGTATAGCACAGGCCCGGCGAACTCCAGTCTGCCACGCCCACCCGCCACGCCTGAAAAGCGGCGTCCTGCGGCTCGCACAGCCAGGTGTTGCGCGCGTCAAATTGATGGAGGTACTTCAGGGTGGTGAGCGGCTGCGGGAGGCTGCCGCTGAGGAGGTTGTCGTGCAGAGACAGGTCCTGCAGCTCCACCAGGCCAGACAGCTCCGCCGGCACGCTCCCGGTGAGCTGGTTGCCGTCCAGGTGCAGAAATATCAGGTTCGGCAGGCCGCCCAACTGCGCCGGGATACCCCCGACGAGCTGGTCCGCGGAGAGGCTCAGGCTTCGCAGATCCTTCAGGCTGCCAAATTCGGGCGGGATGCCCCCGCCGAGCGGATTGTTGGACAAATCCAGGGACTGCAGGCCCGCGGCGCTGCCCAGCCGGGATGAGATGCTCCCGCTGAGCTGGTTGTTCGCCAGGTTGAGGATTTGCAGGTGCACCAGGTCCCCCAATTCGGGCGGGATACCCCCGCTGAACTGGTTATTGGACAAATTGATATTTTGCAGCTGCGCCAGCCCTCCCAGCCCGGCAACGCTGCCGCTGATCTGGGTGTTCGCCAGAATGATCACCTGCAGCTCCGCCAGGCTGCCCAGGCCGGTTGGGAGAGTGCCGCTGAGATGGTTATTGTACAAACTCAGGCTTTGCAGGTTCGATAGGCCGCCCAGCTGCGATGGGATGGCGCCGCTGAGCTGGTTGGAGCCCAGGTTCAGGGCGGTCACGTGACCGCTGGACAGCGTCCCCTGGGAAACGGTCACACCGTACCAGTCGCCCGGCGTATCGGTCACGAGCCAGTTGGTGTGGTTGGTCCAGCCGGCACCATTGGTGCTGTTGTACACCGCCACCAGGGCGCTGCACTCCGCCTCATCAACCTGGGTCTGGAGAGCGCAGCTTATAAACGGCCTGTAAGCGCGGAAATCCTGCCCGGTGACGTCGGTAGTGGTGACCTCCACGGTGAGCGAGGGCGGGGTGAAGACGTAGCCGGTCAAGGACGGGGTGATGGTATAGGTATGCGAAGGCAGATCAGTAAGAATGTAGGCGCCGTCCGGCCCGCTGACAGTGCTGGCAAAGGCGCTGCCAGCCGAGACGGTCACCCCCGGCAGGGGATCGGCCCCAGCAAGCACCCGCCCGCGGATGGTGTGGCACAGGCCCGGCGAGCTCCAGGTGGTCACGGTCGCCTTCCAGGCCTGGAAAGCGGCGTCCAGCGGCTCGCACAACAGGGTGTTTTGAGCGGTGAAATTCTCCATGTGCGTCAGAGCTGTGAACGAAAGCGGGAAACTGCCGCTGAGCGAGTTGGTGGAAAAACCCAGGTATCGTAAATTTGCCAGGCTGCTTAATTCTGGCGGGACGCTGCCGCTGAGCTGATTATTATCCAGGATAAGGTATTGCAGGCTCGCCAGCCCCCCCAATTCCGGGGGGATGCTGCCGCTGAGCTGGTTGCTGCTCAAATAAAGAGCTATCAGGTTTGTCAGTTTGCCCAATTCTGGTGGGATGACTCCGCCAAGTTGATCGTCACTCAGAGCAAGCTGATACAGATTTGACAGATTCCCTAATTGGGGTGGTATGCTGCCGCCGAGCGGATTGGAATACAAATATAAATATTGCAGATTTACCAAATTCCCCAATTCCGGCGGAATGCCGCCACTGAGGTGATTATTTTCCAGGTATAGTTCCTTCAGACTCGCCAGGTTTCCCAATTCCGGCGGGATGCTGCCGCTGAACTGGTTGTTCCTCAAGACAAGAACCTGCAGGTTGGCCAGATCGGCCACCTCGAGCGCAATGTTTCCGCTAAGCTCATTATCACCCAGGTAAAGGCTTCTCAGATTCGCCAGGATGCCCAGTTCCGGCGGGATGCTGCCGGTGATCTGGTTGTAGTTAAGGCCAAGTATTTCCAGGTTTGGCAGGTCTTTCAATTGCGAGGGAAGGCTGCCGCTGAGCTGGTTTGAGGCCAGGTTGATCCGGGTCACGTGCCCCTCGGAAACAACCACGCCATACCAATCGCCTGGAGTATCGGTCACGAGCCAGCTGGTATGGTTCGTCCAACCAGTACCGTTGGTGCTGTTATACAAGGCTACCAGGGCGCTGCACTCCGCCTCGGGGATCTGCTGCTGGTCCGCACAGCCGGCGAACGGCTTATAGGCCGAAAAGTCCTGCCCGTTGAGGCCGGCATCGGATACGGTGATATCGAGCGAGGCCGGGTTAAAAGTGAAGCCAGCCAGGGAGGGCGCCAGGGTGTAACTGCCGGGCAGCACGTCCAGGGTGTAGGCGCCGTCCGGCCCGCTGGTGGTGGTGTAGACGCTGCCGTCCGAGACGGTGACCCCCGCCAGGGTGGCGTCCCAGTGGGTGATCTGCCCGCTGACCGCATAGCACAGGCCGGGCGAGGCCCACACCGCCAGGCCCTCCACCCAGGTCTGAAAAGTGGGATCGCCCGGCTGGCACAGCCAGGTGTCTTCCGCAGTAAAAACTTGCAGCTGCGCCAGTGTGGTGAAAGCCAGCGGGATGCTGCCGCTGAGCAGGTTGTCACCCAGGTGTAAACTGACCAGGTTGGCCATGCCGGACAATTCCGGCGGGAGCGCGCCGCTGAGCTGGTTGGAGTTCAAGTAAAGGCTGAGCAGGCCTGCCAGGTTCCCAAATTCTGGCGGGATGCTTCCGCTGAACCCGTTGCTGTCCAGAAACAGCCACTGCAGGCTCGCCAGGCTGCCCAGCTGCGGCGGCAGGCTGCCGTCCAACTGGTTTGAGGACAGGCTGAGGCCTTGCAGGTTTGCCAGGGCGCCCAATTCGGGCGGGATGCCTCCACTGAGCCGGTTGGTGTCCAGGCTCAGCCACTGCAGGTTCGCCAGACTGCCAAATTGAGACGGAATGCCGCCCGTGAGCTGGTTTGAGTACATTTTAAGCTCCTGCAGCGCCGCCAGGCTGCCCAATTCTGGCGGGATTCTGCCGTTAAGCTGGTTGTAGGCCAGGTCGAGGTACTGCAGGCCCGCCAGGCCGCCCAATTCGGGTGGAATGCCGCCGCTGAGCTGGTTAGAGTTCAAATAAAGGGATTGCAGGCCTGCCAGATTGCCCAATTCAGGCGGGATGCCCCCGCTGAGCTGGTTGCTCTCCAAAACAAGCCGGGTCAGGGTAGACAGGTCGCCCAATTGGATAGGGAGGCTGCCGGTGAGCTGGTTGTGGCCCAGGCTGAGTTCAGAAACGTGCCCACCGGTCACAGTCACACCGTACCAGTCGCCCGGGGTATCGGTTTCCAGCCAGTTGGTGTGATCCGTCCAACCGGCGCCATTGGTGGCAGAATACAGGGCAACCAGGGCGCTGCACTCCGCCTCGTCGACCTGGGTCTGGACGGCGCAGCTGGTGAAGGCCCCGGCGCTGGCGGGAGCCGCGCCCCAGGGCTGGAAAATGAAAAGCAAAGCGAGCAGGACCACAGGGTACAGGCGGCGGTAGTGCATTTTTCCACCAATGCTAATGATTAAATGCCGGCGGACATAAAAGCCTTGTTAAACTTATGTTGGGTATATGGTTATTTTTTGTTGTTCTGGGCTGCTTCGCTGCCCTTAACAACAAAAAATACCCATTAATTCCCTTATACCGGACTCAGGTTATTTAATTATAGCGGCGAGTGGGATTTTGGAGGGGGTGATGGAGATTCGCTTCGGCGCTTGAGGGTGGGAGACTTGCGGCGCTCGTCGAGCAGGTGGCGCACGGCGAGGACGGGGTGTTTCAGCAGCATGCGCGGCCCGGCGTAGCGCATCACCTCGCGCACGCGCTGGCGCATTTCGGGCTTGTAGCAGTGCACCGCACATTTGGCGCACACCGACTTGTCCTCCTGGAACGGGCAGCGCGCCAGGCGCCCCAACGCATAATCCTCCAGCTCCTGGCATCCGGCGCACAATTTCCCCTCGGGCAAACCGTGCTGCTCGCGGCAGTAGATCTCGATCATGGATTGGATGGTGCGGCGCTCGCGCCGCAGTCGGGGGTGTTCAACGGGCATGGTACCTCTAAAAACAAGTAAGATACCCAATCATACCACCATAAATTCCAGTCCCAATTCGGCCAGTTTTGCGGGGGTGGGCCAGCCGGTGGAGCGGTCCCAGCCGCTGGCGGCGTAGTACTCATCAAGCAGCACGTCCATATCTGGCAGGGCGCCCGCCTGACCGCCGTCAGGCAGGGCCTGCAGCAGCAGCTTTGGCAGCTTCTCAGAGGCGGGGGTCAGCCCCAGGCGCAGGTTGTAGCAGCGCTTCAGGTTCCACCCGCGCTCGCCGGCCTTCAGCAGGTCGTCCACCGTCCAATCCAGGCCGGTGGCGGCTGAAAGCAGGCCGGCCACCTCCTGCGGGGCAATCACCGTGAAAAAGCACATCACCAGGTCGTTACACAGCGTGCGCCAGTGCTGGTGGCGCGCCACCAGGGCGGCCTTACCGGCGCTGGCGGCGCGGTCGGTCATGCCGATGCCGATCTCCTCCCTGGTGCCGCCCAGCTCCACTGCGAAGAAGTCGCTCTGGTTGTGGCAGGCGCCGCGGGGCGAGGTAACGTAAGAAAGCGCCTGCCCGGTGAAGGCACGCGGGTCGTGCATGGCCACGTCCAGCCCATTGACCTGTACCGCCAGGTCGGCCGCACCGTAGGCCGCACCCAGGGCCTGGCTGCCCTGCGCCAGCAGGGCCCCAAAGCCCTCTCTGTGAGCCATCTGCACCAGCAGAGTAAAGCACGGGGTGGCGTCGCCCCAGTGCAGGGGAAGGCCGCCGGTGTCCTGCGGGGTGATGCGCCCCTGGTCGAACAGCAGGTAGGCCAGCCCCAGCACGCTGCCGGCGCTGATCGTGTCCATGCCCAGGCGGTCGCACAGATCGCCCAAACGGGTGATGGTGGGCAGGTCGTCCACCATCAGCTGTGAGCCGAAGGCGCAAAGGGTCTCGTACTCGGGGCCTTTCTGGAAATTGGGCTTCTGCTCGGCGGCGGCAAGCTGGGTGAGATCCAGGCCGGGGGTCAGGTTAACCACCCGCCCGCAGCTGATGACACAGCCCTGGCAGGCGCTGGTGTCCACCAGGTACTTTTCGGCCATCTCCGCCCCACCGATGAGGGTGGCCCCTTCGAAGGTTTCGCCGGTCCAGTATTTTTGGGGCATATCGCCCATGTACTGGAAATAATCGGCCGAGCCGGAAGTGCCGGTGGCGTGTAGCACGGCGGTCATGTTCTGCTGCAACAGGCGCTTGTTCGATTCGACCCGCATCTGCTTATATTCGTCGGGGCGCGCCAGCCAGGGTTTGCCGGTGCCGCGCACCGCAACTGCCTTGAGGTTCTTGGAGCCCATCAGGGTGCCCAGGCCAGTGCGCGCCGCCAGCCGCCCGTGGTCCGAGAGGATGCCCGCAAAGGCCACCCCGTTCTCCCCCGCCAGCCCGATGCAGGCCACTTTGGCCATGGGCTGTTCCACCTCGCGGCGAATCAGGCGCTGGGTTTCGAGGGTGTCGGCCCGGCCCCACAGATGAGATGCCGGGCGGATCTCGACCGTGTCGTTGAAAATCCACAGGTAGACCGGATTGGGAGCGCTCCCAGTCACCCACAATATATCCCAACCGGCGAAGCGCAGCTCGGGACCCACGAAGCCGCCAATGTTGTACTCGCCCCACAGGCCGGTCTGAGGCGAGCGCCCGCATACGGTGAAGCGCCCGGTGGTGGGGCCGGCAGTTCCGGTCAGCGGCCCGGTGACGAAGAGCAGCGGACTCGAAGGGTCAAGCGCAGGGCGCGGCCCGTGGGCCAGCAGCTCGTCCGCCAGCAGGCGCGCCCCCAGCCCGCTGCCGCCAACGAAGTCGCGGGCGTATTCGGCGGGGAGCTGAGTGCGCTCGATGGTGGAGGTGGAAAGGTCAACCTTGAGGATTTTTCCAAACATTCAGATACTCCTAAAGCCAGGATGTTTTTATGGTTTATTTTCGGGGCTGCGCCCCGAAAATAAACCATAAAATAATACCTGACACATTATTGTGGCCCGTCCCAGGCCAGCTGGAAAAGCTCGCGCAGATCCTCGTCGTCGGGGACGCGGCTGGACATGACGGTTTGCGAGTCGCCCAGGGCGTTCCACACCAGGTCTTCGAGGGCAGCCTTGAAGGCCTGCGGGGTGATGCCGCATTCCGGCAGGGTCAGCGGCTGGCCAAGCTGGAGTTCGAGGGCGCGGATGGCCTCCGCCAGGGACGCCGCGGCCTGCGCCTCAGAATCAGCCTGCAGACCTAAAAATGAGGCCAGGCCGGCGTAGCGGGTGCCCGGCTCGGCGGCGCAGTACTCGATGGTGTAGGGCAGGAAGAGCGAGACGGCCCGCCCGTGCGGAACGTGCAGCGCCCCGCCCAGGGCGTGACCCATGCCGTGGGCCAGGGCCGCCATGCCGTTGCCGAAGCCCAGGCCGGCCATGGCGGCGGCGTTCTGGGTGTGGGCGCGCGCCTCCAGGTCGGAGCCATCGGCCATGGCCTTTGGCAGCCACTCAAACAGCAGGCGGGCGGCCTGCAAGCACAGCCCGTCGCAAAAATCATTGTGCATGGTGCTGGTGTAACCCTCCACAGCGTGGGTCAGGGCGTCCAGGCCGGTGTCGGCGGTAAGGCGGGGCGGCAGGTCCAGCACCAGCTCGGGGTCAAGGATGGCCAGGTCGGGCAGGTTCTCGCGGCTGCCCAGGCCCAGCTTACGGCGCTCGGCGGTGTCGGTGAGCACGATGGCCCAGGTGGCCTCGGAGCCGGTGCCGGTGGTGGTGGGGATGGCCACCAGGCGGGCTTTCTGGCGCAGGCCGAGCACCTCTACCGGGTTGATGGCGTCGGGCTGAAGGTCGGGGCGCTCGTAAAGCACCCACATGGCCTTGGCCGCGTCGATGACCGAGCCACCGCCCACGGCGATGATCCACTGCGGGCACAGTTCCAGCAGGCGGGCTGCACCGCGGCGCACCGTGTCGAGCGAAGGCTCCGGCTCCACGTCGGCGATCACGTCCAGAGCCATGCCGGTGGGAGCCAGGGCGGCTTTGACCTTATCCACCAGGCCCAGCTTGAGCAGGGTGGGGTCGGTCACAATGCAGGCGCGCTGCCCCTGCAGGCGTTCCAGGTAAGACAGGGACTGCTCACCATAAATAATTTGCGGACTGGCAAAGAACCACATGGTTGTCCCCTCCTGAAGAAACAGGGTGTGATTTCGGGATAAGGGATTTAACGGGTGTTTTTTGTTGTTTTGGGGGGTGGGGGGGGGGGCGGGCCCAAAAAAAAACAACCACAACAACAAAGCA